>ENA-OBIO01000531-OBIO01000531.1-metagenomes-genome-assembly--contig:-NODE-531-length-19700-cov-29.36_pt1 | contig 19700 bp, 13 predicted proteins | sample MGYA00153383_OBIO01 | MGnify analysis MGYA00153383 | reverse complement strand
TCCCTCTCAGGACTGAAGTCACTGAGTTTCCCGCATCCCGTATTAATTTTTATGATTGTGGTGCGCGCTGATGGAAAACTGGAGTGCATAGATACGATAGATTTAGGCTTTCCCATTGGCTTAGTAGAAGAGATTGGCGAGTTTATTGCTCAAACAGAAGTGCAGTTAAATCCTGGGGATGTGGTGGTGCTTTATACTGATGGAATTCCTGAAGCTAAAGATATTAATAAAGGGCAGTACGGATTAAAAAGGTTGTGGCAAGTGGTGGTTGAAAATCGTCACCACTGTGCCCAAGAAATTCGGGAAGCTGTGATTGATGATGTGCGGCAGTATATTGGTACTCAGAAGGTTTTTGATGATATTACTTTGGTGGTGATGAAACAGAAATAGAGTTCAAAACCCCCTGGAACACTCGGCGGTTGAAACCGCGTCTACACAAATGAAGTCTGCCTCCGCAGACAAGCGAGATAAGTCAGTCGGCGGTTGAAACCGCTATTACACAACCAAAGTCAGAGCAGAGGGGGACTAAAGAATAAACTGGATCTTTCAACCTGATTTGGTATAAAATATGGCAGCTTACCAAGGGCTTCCGATTAGGGTGAAACTGCTCCAATAGTAAGGATGAGAAAAATCTTGGTTTGGTTGTGGTATGTTAGTCGGTAAATTTAACTTGCCCACTGTTGTTACTAACTGCCCGTTTTCGATCCGAACTTTACGAGCAATCATCGCTTGTTGAGCAAGTTGCAGAGTTTCTGCCTTTGTTGCGGCTCCTTGCAACTGGTGGTAAAATTCGCTCATCAGCCCCAAAGTGCCTCCATCGTCAACATACCACAAACTCCCTAGGGCAGATTTCGCGCCGGATTTTACTGCTAAACCTCCAAAACCTAACTCTGCATCCCGATCGCCCAAAGCAGTTCTACAAGCACTTAATACTAACAAGTCTACCTGCGGATTGCGCCAATTTAAACTTTCCATGCGATCGAGCTGCAATTTGGAATTCCACAGTTGAATGTAAGAATTACTGGCTTTTCCTGCTTGAAATTCAGCATGGGTTGCTAAGTGAACGATCCGAAATCCTCCCTGTGCGTGTTCCGAGTTGAGATTATCTATAGTGAAAGTCGAATTGAGAAAAGATGGCCCATGCCACTGGGCAGAAATCGCCTGCAATTCGATCGGCACACTGGGCAAGGGCTTTTGATCGACAAATTCTGACCGTCCCATTGCTAGCACTGTGGCGTCTCTCACTGCTCTATAATCGCCCGCCGTCAAGCTGAAACTGGGAATTAGACTGAAACTGTATTTTTCAATCAAGAAGCCTTTACCGTCGTGCAAAGCGGCAAAGGGCAGGCTCCGCAATCCCGGATCGACTGACAGTAATAAAGTCTGAATTCCTAAGTTTTGTAAGTCTTTTTCTAGGGGTGCGATCGCCCATTTATATAGTTGCTGAGCGGCGGCTAGATAAGTGGTAGTACCGCGTTTTGCGGGATTCGTGATTTCATTGCGCAACTCCTTGACGGTGGGGAAAAGAGCTGCTCTGTTGGCTTCGGGGACGCTGTAGTGAATCGGCCGCCCGACGGAAGGAACTAAAATTAGTTCCAGTCGATCGACTCGCGAAATTATATAGATAATCCCAGACCGCTTGCCGGTTTGCTGTTCGATATTTCTTAAAGTTTGTTGGAATGTCGCAATCATGATTTTTTGGTCTGGGAGGTTGGCTTTTACCCCCAGGTATTCTCCAAATTCTTGATTCCTGATTTGTTCGATTCCCCAGACTGTTGTCTGTATGTCGTTACCTTCAAAAAGTTGATCGGGCGGCGGTGCATATCCGAGAACTAAATTAGACCCAGGGTTGAGTGATTGCGGTGGTTCGCTGTTGCGAACTGTTGGCTGTTGGTAGCTGGGGGGTAACTGACTGATGATACTCGAATCAAGTGTCAAAATTTGATCGGCAGCAACGCCGGGATTGTCTAGCGGTGGAATTGGGCGACGGCGTTGAAAGTCTTCTGCATCTGGGGCTGAGGGTTGCGGTGCGGGTGTTGCGACGGGTGCGAGCGATGCTGGTGTTGTCACAGGTGCGATCGGTCTCAAAGACTCTTCTACGGATTCTAGGGATGACGTTACCTGCTGATTTTCCTGCTGACTTCTCGGCTGATTGATGACAGTTACCTGCTGACTTCTCGGCTGATTGATGACAGTTACCTGCTGATTATCCCGCTGATTTATTCCGGTTGTCAGCGGAATTATCTCCGAATTTATTCCGGTTGTCAGCGGAATTATCTCCGAATTTGTTCCGGTTATCGGTGGAATTATCTCCGAATTTATTCCGGTTGTCAGCGGAATTATCTCCGAATTTATTCCGGTTGTCAGCGGAATTATCTCCGAATTTGTTCCGGTTATCGGTGGAATTGTTTGCGGAGTTGTTCCGGTTATCGGTGGAATTGTTTGCGGAGTTGTTCCGGTTGTCGGTGGAATTGTTTGCGGTGGAGTTGCACTCGGAGTTAGAGTTGGAGTTACACTCGGAGTTGGAGTTGGAGTTACACTCGGAGTTGGAGTTGGAGTTATCGGATCGATCGCGTCGTCAGTCGAAAACGCAATATTACCAACACTACTAGAACGCGGAAACGACTGCGATGTAATGCTAAATTGTCCAGTGGTAATTGCAGCAGCCGTACCATTGATAGTAGCACCCCCCACCACAAACGGTTGAATGGGCGGCCCACCATCGCCTCCAGCGTGTTTAATTGTAATTGTGCCACCAGTGCCACCAGCAGTGGAAATGCTAGCAAATCCCGTCGGCGACACTAGGGTTGGGAAAGAATCTGTAGCGCGGACAAAGTGATCTGATGAAACAAAAACATTGCCACCATTGCCGCTAGTGCCACCTTGGGCATTGATGAAACCGACTTGAACATCGCCGATCGGATCTAAGAACACATTGCCGGCATTTCCCGCTGTACCGAAGGAGGTAATTTTTCCCGCCGTAATTGAATTTAAAGCTTTAACGGTGATATTCCCGCCCGTATTTCCCGCTGTATTCAAATCTTTAGCATTCACTTTTCCCTGCGGGCTCAAAAGCTCGATCGCCCCTCCATTTCCCGCATTTGAAGCCGTGACATTTCCCAACAAATTGATATTTCCGGCGCTATTTACTTGCAAGCTTTGCGCGTTAATCGTCGAGTTGGCTGTCACGTCGCCAGCATTTTTTATCGCAACCTTTGCTAACTGTCCAGTGGCGCCGACGGGTGCGCTGAAAGTGATGCTGCCGCTACCTGCTGCCAGATTTAGGTTCCGTGCCGCATCAATACTGTCGATCGCACCTCCAAAGGCAATATTTCCCCCACCTGTGCTCAATACCGCATCTTTTGTCAACCCGAGAACACCATTAATATTGATATTGCCCTGATTAGTAGTAACATTGCTACCCAAGCTAGTGGTTGCAGCAGCAATATTAAAACCCGAATTGCTCGCAATATTACCCATAAATTCCGCCTTCGTTGCCTTAACATTCACAACAGAAAGTGGTGCAGTTCCTCCGATATTTCCTTGCACCAGCACATTGCCTGTAGCTGCATCTAAGTTTAACAAATGATTGCCGTCGATCGCACCAATTATCTTAATATCTCCGCCGCCGGTACTGAGATTAATATCGTTGCCTAGTTTGACAGTGCCGTTGAGAGCGATCGGATTTTTATTGGTATTGATGCCATAATTTAAATTAATTGTGGAAGCGTTGAGAGCAATGCTGCTGTTGTCATTTCCGGTGAGAGTACCATCAAGTGCGATCGAGCCCGTTCCCCCTTGAATACTTACGGGGTCTAAAAATGGGAGATTATTGGGAATACTAATCTTGCCGCTGCTATCCGATCGCCCGATCGCGATCGAGCTAAATCCATTTTGAATTTGATTAATTTCCGATGCTGTCAAATCTAAAGCGCTAGTATTATTGTCAGTACCACCAACCACAATATTTTGTCCTACTGTTGAAGGTTGCAGAGTTAGGGTTTTATTACCGGAAACTTGCCCGGAAAAATCAATTTCGCCCGCTGTTAAATTCAGCGGGTTATCGCCTGCTGATAACGTTGAACCAAAAGCAATCGTTGCATCTCCCAGGGCAAAATTCACAGGAGCCTTTAGTGTCACTGGGCCGCTAAAAATTATGTTATCGTTGGTTGTGGTGATATTCCCGCTCAAGGCAACAGTTCCCGCGCCTTTTTGAATAAATGCACCGTCTAAGTTCAGGTTGCTGGCAATACTTAGATTGCCCTTATTGGTAATTGTTAATTTTCCGTCATTAGTTGTTTTTACAATTCCTTGCAGGTTAATGTCGCCACCCGAAATACCGATATCGCCAGCTACGTCTACTGTAGAGTTGAAAGTAATGCTGTCGCCTGTAACAATAGAATTTTTAGCAATAGTAACCGCATCTTTGTAAGTTTGATTGGCCGTTGTAGTGACACTGCCACCTAAAGATATTTTGCTATTAGCAGTTAGATTGTTGAGCACCTTGTTGTTGCCGATCGCCCCGCTGACACTAATACTACCAGTCCCCGCATCCAGAGTCAAATTGCTATTGCCATCAATAGTATTTTTGAAAGTAATGCTACTACCATTAAGTATTAGATTATTGGCAATAGTGACGGCATCTCCGTAAGTCTGAGCGTTCGTTGTAGTGACATTGCCATTGATTGCAGTTGTGCCGCCTGCATCGGTTGTTAAACTTTGGGCCTTGACTGTTTGACTGAATGCAGTTGTGCCTGTAGAATTAACAGTCAAATCTTTGAGCGCGTTGTTGTTGCCGATCGCCCCATTCACACTAACATTACCAGTACCCGCTGTTAAAGTTAGATTTTGACCGCTAGGAGCCGTGCCGTCAACTGTCTTGTTAAAAGTAATATTTCCATTACCTGCACCTGTATTCAAAGCAACATTATTTGTCAGAATAACAGGATTGTTTAAAGTAATATTATCGTTAGTAGTAGTAATGTTAGATGCTATGTTGACATTGCCAGTACCGCTTTCAGTAAATGCTCCATCCAGCACTAGATTTGCCCCGGTCGCAATATTCAAGCCGCCACTATGATTGACGGTGAAAGTTCCATTATTTCCGGTAGTGACTGGAAAGTCGATCGCCAAATTTGTGACATTCAAGTTAATCCCACCTGCACCATTGGTTTTGACTGCGCCGTTTAAGGTCGTTTTACCAGTAGCTGTAAGATTAATACTGTTGGCTGTAATTGCCGCTGTTTGTACGTCGGTAGCATTATTTATTTGGAGATTGCCGATCGCACTTTGATTGCCGACATCTCCCTTAAACGTAATATTACCAGTACCGGCTGTGAGAGTGAGATTTTGATTGTTAACAGTTGTACCGTTGACGGTGTTGCTGAAAAGAATATTGCCGGCACCGGCTGTACCTGTGTCAAGCAAGACATTATTTTGCAGCGTTACTGGCCCGTTGAAAGTGATGTTTTTATCGCTTGTCGCAATCGGCCCATTGAGTGCGATCGTACCGATGTTGCTAGTAAGGGTGATATCTCCCGTTCCAGTCGTAGTTATATTGCCGGCGGTGATGTTTTGATTCGCTGTCAGTGTAATCGAAGCATTATCAGTTCCAGTAAGACTTCCAGTGGGTAAAATTGCGATCAATCCAGCCCCCAGTGGAGAGCGAATTGTCACGGGATCTCGGAATGTCAGAGGCGACTCGATGGTAATTGCACCGCTGCTGTCTGTCCGTCCAATCGCGATCGACTTAAAGCCATCTTGCAGTTGCTTGAATAGCCCCGTCATATCCAAGGAATCAGGTAGATCGCCTGTGTGTCCAAGCGAGATGTTTAAGCCAGGTCTAAAGGGTTGAAGTACCAGATCCCCAGTACCCGAAGAAGGGCCGGTTATATCAATCTCGTCTGAGGTAATGGTGAGGTTGTTGCTACCCGCTGCAAATCCGTTCAATAAAGTAATCCTGCCAGTTTCTAGACCAGTTGTAGCAGGTTTATTAGCTTTAAAAATAAAAGTATTTGTGGGTACATTATTCAGAGTGACAAGACCGAAAAACTTAATGTCACCGTTATTGGCGGTCAAATTACCTGAGAGAGTAACAGGATTTTTTAAACTTATGTCACCATTAGTGGCAGTCAAATCACCTGAGACAGTGACTGCACCCGTAGCATCAAATTGTTGAATAATACTGGCGGCTGTAATTGCCTTTGTTTGGACGTTGCCAGCACTATTAATTGTGAGCTTACCTACGGGAGTAATGCTGCCGACATCTCCACCAAATGTAATATTGCCAGTACCTGCTGTTAGAGTCAAATCTTGAGTGTTAGGATTTGTGCCGTTGACGATTTTTTGGAAAATAATGTCGCCGGCACCTGCTGTACCCGTGTCAACCAAGACATTCTTTATGAGGGTAACATAATTATTAAAAGTGATGTTTTTATCGCTTGCAATAACGTTTGCATTGAGAGAAGTATCTCCGTTAAATGTAATACCACCATTGGCTGTAATTTGCCCGTTAACTGCGATCGACCCCGGAGCATTTAGAGCCTCAATTATCGTCGGGGAGTTAAACGTAACGCCAAGGGTGGGGTCAATTGCGATCGCCCCCGTCCCATCCGTCCGTCCAATAACCATTTGGGAAAAACCGCTGAACGTGTCGAGTTCCGCCTGGTTCAGATTCAAACTAGCGTCATTCTTAGTACCGCCTATCAGAATACCTAAACTCGGCGTCAGCGGCTGCAAAATAATAGTGCCCGTGCCCTTGACTTGAGTCGTGCCTAACAGTTGAATTTCATCACCGGTCAAAGTGACATTCTTGCCACTGTTCGCAGTCGGGTTAATCGAGCCATTCTTCAAAACAATTGCATCCGAATTCGCCCCCTTACCAGTCAAAGTAATATTTGCCGCAGTCGCTTCTAGTGCAGCCGTACTTTCAATCAAAATGCCGTAGTTGGTGTTGGTGATTCCAGTCCCCGCACCTGTGCCAGTCAGGGTAATATCCCCATTCTGCGATTTTAGATTAGAGTTAGCAATCCCGATCCCGGAATTATTATCTGTGCCCGCACCAGCAGTACCCTTGAAAGTGATATTTCCGCTTCCTATTGATGTCACTAATGACGAATTTTGAATCAAAATTCCGTTGTTGTTGGTTCCTGTCCCGCCACCTGTGCCAGTCAGGCTGATATTTCCATTGAGCGATTCAATTTTGCTGAGGCGATCGACAAATACCCCTATATTATTATTTATGCCATTCCCGCCAGTTCCAGTCATGGTAATACTACCTGTACCAGTTGATTGCACGAAACTGGAATTCAGCTCGATACCCGTTCCAGCCCCGGTACTGGTACCGTTGAAAGTGATATTGCCATTCACTGAACTTATGGTAGCGACATTCAAAACTATTCCTAAACCATTACTGCTACCGCTAGTTCCATTAATAGTAATATTCCCATTGCCAGTAGTTGTTATTTTACTGCCTGCCAATGAAATACCGACGTTGGTCGTCGTATTTCCTGACCCATTATCCAGGTTAATGTCACCACCTCCGGCATTAATTGTGCCGTTGACAAAAATGCCAGTTCTGTTGAGCGTATTACCTCGACCAATACCCAGAAAATTCCCCCCGTTGGTATTAATCGTCGAATTTATAGTGAGATTGCCACCGTTTAAATTATCACGATCAGCATTGAGGGTAATGTTGCCTGCTTGAGTTGTGATATTGGAATTTAAAGGGACATTTATGTTGTTATTAGCTAAAGCCGTAAGCCCAACTCCCGGAGTAGTTATATTAACAGCAGAATTAAAGGTAATATCATTACTAGCTTGTAGCATGACATTAGTTGCGGCACTGTTAATCAAGGCCGCATCTATGGTATTTCCCCCTATGTCGGGGTCGGTAAATTGAGCGACTTGATTTAGTGCAGTAAAAGTTCCCGCGCCATTTTGAATAGTAATGTTTGTTGGATCGAGCAATAACAATCCTGGATTGCCGTTAGTAGCCAGAGTATTAACATTTCCCCTAAAGTCTAAAAATTGCTTTCCCGACACTTCCACAAAGCCGCCATTCCCCGAAAATAAGCCCCCCCTCGCCGTAATATTGCCGTTAAAGCGAGTAGTTTCATCCGCCCAAACTATGACTCGCCCGCCATTCCCATTACTAACAGCATCAGCATTAATCGTCGAATCGCTGCTGACAAAAGTCCGCGCAGCATTGGGCACAATCCCCACACCCTGATAATCTCCGCCAACCAGTACAGTACCACCGCCGTTAATCCCAGAAGCATTGATATTGCCGCCAATAACTCCGACTCGATCGCCTAATATATTTACAGTACCGCCAGTGTTACCGGAGACATTGAGACTGCCGGATGCGATCGCAGTTCCCGGAACTACGGGCACAGCAACATTCCCCGTCAACACAACTTCGCCATTCGGATTTACCACCAAACCCGTTGCCTGTGCCAAACCTTTTCCCGTCAACAACTGCGGCAAAGATAACATCGGTTGCGTCCAATTGTTCGGCAGTGAGCTTTGAGTTGCTGTCGGCTGAACATCCAAGCTCAATAAATTTCCAGCTTGACTAATCCGCACCAAGTTATTACCCGGTACGGCGCTGATGAGAATATTGCCGCTAGGCGCAGTTAGCTGACCAGTATTGACAACCGTACCTCCGATCAAAGTTAAACTTTGACCGGGTGCCACAGTCAGATTGCCTGCATTAACAATGCTTCCCCCTTGCAAATTTGTAAACGCAAAACTATTCGGCGTCCCGATTAAAGTTGCCCAATTGTTATTGCCGATCGCACTAAACCACTGATTGTTCCCAAAACTAATCCCTGTAGCCGCACTAGCATTAAAAGATCCAGGCACGTTGAGACTGGCATTCGGCCCGAAAATCATGCCAGCAGGATTCATCAAAAATAAATTGGAATTGCCGCCAGTAACTTTAATTAAGCCATTTATTAAAGAAGGATTTCCCCCAGTAATCCGTCCCAAAATATTTTGAATATTGGGATTAGTCAAAAAGTTAGCCGTTTGACCTTCGCTGAGACCAAACTGAGTAAAACTGTGAAAAAGATTAGCCCGATCTCCGCTGAGAGAACCCCCGGAAATGTCGTAGCGGTTGCCGTTGGGAGTAACAACTGTGTTAGTACCGTCCGGTGCCGGGGCGATGGGTTGCGCGTTTGCCGAGGCAGCCGCTGCACTCAGCCAGCCAACGATGAATAACCATCCGAGCAAAGGTAGTCTGTTGGTTGTCATTGTGCTGAAAGATTTTGTTTAAAGTGCGATCGTATTTATCTATCCTATTTTTACTCCTAAAAACTCCTCATGTCAATAGAATCCCCCTGTTTTTTGTCCCCGAATAATGTGGATTGGAATCTGAAGGAAATGTATGTGTTTATAGTAGGGAAACGGTATTACCGTGTCCTGTAGTCAGGCGCGATCGGGCAATGAAACTTGGTTTATAGTTTCCACTTTCAGAGCTTCCATGACGCAATTACCTTCAGAAACCGGGTTTATGCGTGCGGGAGTGTTGGCGAAAATATGGCGCACAACGCGAGGCTTAGAAGTTGAAAAACCCGGAATAATACTTAGTTAAAAATGCGTAAGTATCGATCGCCTGACTACAGTAGGGACATTCCAAGAGCACGGTGTCGTGCCCCCACTTCGAGTCGCTATTGACCGCCGCATCCGGGCAAGCCTGCGATCGGCACTGGCAAGCCCGCTAGTAGGATCAACTTGCCGAACAGCCGAATTGATTTCAGAAACTTTATATTTTTTTGCTCAACTTTACCAAAACTTCACAAAACTTGAGTAAAAATTTTTATGTATTTTTGATGAAACCTAATATTTGCAAGTCTTCCAGTCAGCTTGAGACTGTTACAGACACGAATATATGTAGTAGCTTGGAACTCTAAACTGGGTGAAGATTTTGCTGTTACAGATTAAATTGTGGCACTCTGCTGTCTGTAAAAACTCACAGACACACAAGCACTGATTTACTCATGACACACCTAGGTGATATCAGTCTGTAGAGTCAATGAGTGTTTGCAGCTTTGACGATCGCGTCCCAAAGCTCGCAAGCTCACGAGCGTCTATTCCCGTCACCGGAAAATTGCATTTTCTACCTTACTAACCAAACAATACTAGAGGCATCAGGGTTATGACTACCTTAACATTAGTCAAAAAAACATCTTTTAAAGTCGCCACCTTGGCAACCACCATCTTGCTCAGCATTTGCACGCCCGTCCGAGCCTTCATGTTTGGCACGAGCGGCATCCAGTTCGATCAAGATACAACTATCAACTTTACCTTCGAGCAATCTCGTGGCAGTTACCAATCCAGCTTATGGGTAGCCAAATCCCTGGGCGCAAACAGTGGCTACAACAATGTATCCCGTCTGTTTTATGAGACAAAAGCATCAGATAACGGCACTACAAACGACTGGAAAGGAACCTTCGGTAACGCAGTCACCTCAGATAACGGCTCCATCAACCAAACCTTCACATTTTTGCAGGATCAAATTTACGCCCTCCTGCTGTGGAGTGACACCGGCAGCGGCAAGCCTTTCGAGCAATACGTCTCCAGCACCACCTTCATGAATAGTAGCCTCTGGTTTGCTGCCGACAGCAAGTTCCGCAGAAGTGACTGTCTGGCGACGGGCTGCCAGCAGGCTGTCTTTGGCGACTTTAACCTCAACTACGATGCCAAAGATAATCCATTTAGCAACAGCAATGGTGGCAAGGGCCCAGAGCAGTTTCAATCTGTGACAATAGCACAACTCACTCAGGGCACAAAAATCTCCTTTGACGACGGGGGAGGAGCAAGCGACGTAGACTTTCAACAATTCAGCTTGTCGGCTGAGTTAGTCCCCGAACCAGTCACGGTATTCGGGACAATGCTGGGGCTCGGGGCTTTGGCTGCCGCTCGCGGGAAAAAAAAGCAGCAGCAGCAACCAGAAAAATGACTCTTACACAGCGCAATACAAATCTAAATAGTGAGTCTGTTCAGTGGTACTCTGAAAAATAGCATTTCTAAATGTTAAGACTTTTTCCACAACGGGAAAAATAGCATCCTAACAAAGGCACTATTTATGGTATCAAGCGCAGTAAAAACGAACGTAGGCTACATCACCCAAATCATCGGGCCAGTTGTAGACGTAAAATTCCCAGGTGGCAAACTGCCCCGAATCTATAACGCTCTGACTATCTCCGGCAAAAACGAAGCAGGTCAAGAAATGGCCGTTACCTGCGAAGTTCAACAACTGCTGGGAGATAGCCAAGTGCGTGCAGTTTCCATGAGTACCACCGACGGTTTGGTGCGTGGCATGGAAGTAGTGGACACCGGGCGATCGATTCAAGTTCCAGTTGGTATCCCAACTCTGGGCCGAATTTTTAATGTCATCGGCGAACCCGTAGACAACCTCGGCCCAGTCGATACTACCGAAAGTATGCCCATCCACCGCAACCCCCCAGCTTTCACCGAACTGGAAACCAAGCCTTCGGTGTTTGAAACTGGAATCAAAGTGATTGACCTCCTGGCACCATACCGCCGTGGAGGCAAAATCGGTTTGTTTGGCGGCGCTGGCGTTGGCAAAACCGTCATCATGATGGAACTCGTGAACAACATCGCCAAAGCTCACGGTGGTGTATCCGTGTTTGGTGGTGTGGGCGAGCGCACCCGCGAAGGTAATGACCTCTACAAGGAAATGATCGAGTCCGGGGTTATTAACGAAGAAGACCGCAGCAAGTCAAAAATTGCTTTGGTTTATGGTCAAATGAACGAGCCGCCTGGTGCTCGGATGCGCGTGGGCCTGTCGGCTCTGGCGATGGCCGAATACTTCCGCGATGTCAGCAAACAAGACGTGCTGCTGTTCATTGACAATATCTTCCGGTTCGTGCAAGCGGGCTCCGAGGTATCGGCTCTGTTGGGTCGGATGCCTTCGGCTGTGGGATATCAGCCGACTCTCGGTACGGATATGGGCGATTTGCAAGAGCGGATTACCTCTACTACCGAAGGTTCGATTACTTCGGTTCAAGCTGTCTACGTGCCTGCGGATGACTTGACTGACCCCGCACCAGCTACGACTTTTGCTCACTTGGACGCTACAACTGTACTCTCTCGCGGTTTGGCTGCCAAGGGTATTTATCCTGCGGTTGACCCGTTGGATTCTACGTCTACGATGTTGCAAGTTAGTGTCGTCGGTGAAGAACACTATGGTGTTGCTCGTGAAGTGCAGTCAACTCTGCAACGCTACAAGGAATTGCAAGATATTATTGCAATTTTGGGCTTGGATGAGCTGTCCGAAGATGACCGCTTAATCGTGTCTCGTGCTCGCAAAATTGAACGTTTCTTGTCTCAACCGTTCTTTGTGGCGGAAGTGTTTACCGGTGCTCCGGGCAAGTACGTCAAGCTGGCAGATACGATCAAGGGTTTCCAGATGATTCTTGGTGGTGAACTCGATGAGTTACCAGAACAAGCGTTCTATCTCGTCGGCGATATTAACGAGGCGATCGCCAAAGCTGAAAAAATGAAGGCTGAGGCTAAGTAGAAAGTAGGGAATGGGTAATGGGTAATTGGTAATGGGTAATAGGTAATTGGTAATGGGTAATGGGTAATGGTAATGAGTTATTGGAACTAACAAATAACCAATGCCCAATGCCCAATTCCCAATTCCCAATGCCCAATTCCCAATGCCCAATTCCCAATTCCCAATTCCCAATTCCCAATTACCAATTACCAATTACCAATTCACTATTTATGACATTAACTGTGCGCGTAGTTGCCCCAGACAAAACCGTTTGGGATTCTAATGCTGAAGAAGTAATTCTGCCGAGCACCACAGGCCAATTGGGTATTTTGAGCGGTCACGCTCCAATGTTGACAGCTTTGGATACCGGAGTGATGCGCGTCCGTCCCGGCAAGGAATGGGTGTCGATCGCTCTGATGGGCGGCTTTGCAGAAATCCAAGAAAACAAAGTTACTATTCTTGTCAACGGCGCCGAAAAAGGCGAAACCATTGATAAAGAAGCTGCTCGTGTTGCTTACACTGAAGCACAAACTCGTTTGGCAAAGTCCGATAGCGGCACTTTGCAAGAGCAAATTCAAGCCAAGCAAGGCATCAAACGCGCGAGAGCTCGTTTCCAAGCTGCCGGCGGCACGCTTTAGCATTTCTCCCTTGGGTGAAGTACAGATATAGGGTAGGGACACGGCACTGCCGTGTCCCTACAGTCGTATAATGTTGCGAATAATCCCTAAACTCCGGCCTCGGATAATAGCGATCGCATTGTTTCCCAAGATAGCCCCTGCTGAAGATAGCGGGGGTTATTTGGGTTGTAGGGGCTCTGGAGCCGATCGACACTGACAATTTTTGCTCCCTCTAGCAAAACGGGTACATCTGGATCGAAAGCGGTCGATCGCATCAGGGAGCTAGAAAAGCCTTTAAAAATCGCAATTTCATCGAATTCTCCGTCAATTTCGGCTTTGACAATTAAAACTTCGTGCGATCGTGCGATCGTGTATTCTTCCAAGCGGCGAGCTATAGAGTCAGCCATAACACATATCACTTTACAGAAATCAGCTATAATATAGCTTAATTTTGTGGCTAATTTCAGGGACAGCGGGCAAAATATTTATTTTTAATTCAACATTTTTTGACAGCCAGAAACCCAAAAAGTTCAAACAGAAAATATCACTCTGGTAAAACCTACTTACCTGACCTTTCATGAGCAACAAACAGACAAGGGTGAAATTGTCGTTAGTTTCAATTACCAATCCGATTATACGGCATTTTTCCTGGGTTTTTTCACTGATATTTATCCTGAGTTTTTGCTTGAGTATAGTCCTGGGAAGTTGTAAATTGGAACTAATAACTCAACCTAGATCACCAACAGAAAAACTTCCTTCTTTAACAAAAGTTGTCAGAATCGGCCATCATCGTTTAGGAGCGATGTTTTATCTCAAAGCTAAAGGCTCTTTGGAAACCCGTTTAGCAAAAATGGGGTGGTCTGTAGAATGGACGAAATTTGTCGCAGGGGCGGCAATTTTAGAAGCAATAGGAAAAGGAAAAATCGATCTGGGTTATACAGGAATTGCGCCGCCAATTTTTGCCCAATCAGACGGCGTACCTTTTGTTTATATTGCTAATGATTCACCTTTACCCGGAAGCATTGGCATCATAGTTCCTCAAGATTCTCCCATTCGGACTCTCGCGGATCTCAAAGGCAAGAAAATAGCAGCAACTCGGAAAACATCAGGACATTACTTGTTGATTCGGGCGTTAACTCAAGCCGGCTTACAGTTAAAAGACGCAGAATTAGTCGATTTGCCGCCTGCAAAAGCTCAGGAAGTATTCGTGAGGGGCGAGGTTGATGCTTGGGCGATTTGGCAGCCTTTTTTAGCCCAGTTACAGGAAACTATGCCTGTTCATTTCTTGACGGACAGCGACGGGCTAATCAATGACAGAAACTTCTATTTGGCAAGTCGCTCTTTTGCTAGCGACTTTCCCGATATTGTTAAAATAGTGATGGGAGAAACGCGACAGATGGCTATTTGGATAACTAAGAATCCCGAGCCAGCAGCGAAACTGCTCGCGGAGCGAACGGGAATGAAAATAACCACCGCTATCCAGTTAACGAAAAGCCGCAGCTTCGATTTGCTGCCAATTCAAGACAGGGCTGTTGAAGAACAGCAGCGGATTAGTGAAATTTTCTTTCGGTTGGGACTGATTCCCGATCGCCTTTGGATTGAAGATGCTATCTGGAAACAAAAATTAGATATATAAAACCAAAACTTAGGCAAAGGTAACGATCGACGGTTGCGATGGCGCCAGCAAGAAAAATGCAATTGGGTATATCCTAGAGATTGAGCTCAAACTGTTAGCTGGCAAAATCAAATGTCATCAATTGCCAATCAACTGCGTTACGGTTTTGTCTCGATTGTTGTGGCAAGCGTATTGATGGCGGGAAGTACCTTAGCTTATCTCAGCTTTCGGGGACAGATAGAACAGACACAACAGCTTCAGCGCAAGCTGCTGCGGCCCAAATTAGCGCTTATCTGGATAACTTGCAGCGCCAACTCAATTATTTGTCAGAATTGCGCGGTTTAACAGAATTCAATGCTGAAACTCAACGTAGCATTCTAGAAGGATTGGTCAATAGCAATAGCGCCTACGAAGTTGTCGGAATCTTTAACAGTAAAGGTCAAGTCGTACAGTCGATGTCGCCTTACGAATCTTTCTCTATCTCTAGCTTGAGTTTAGCAGGTATTTCTGGAGATGCACCTATATTTTGGGAGACTTTTGGGCAGACTCAAAATTATGTTAGTCCCGTAGATGTAGATATGAAAACAGCGGTTAATGTTGTTAATTTAGCAGTGCCTGTTCGCGACAGTAAAAATCAAATTGCTGGAGTATTGTTTGCCAAAGTCAGTCTCAATTTTTTAACTCAGATTGCATCCAGAACGCAAGTGGTAAAAACTGGATATAGCTACGTTCTCGACCACCGCTCAGTGCTGATTTCGGAAACAGGAAGCAAGATTAATCCGTATTTACTGCAAGATTTGAAAGGGCGATCGTTTGTGGGAGAGTTATCCAAATTAGCTTCTTCTTCTTCGGGGATTCAATCTCCGATCGTTTATCGAGGCTGGCGCGGGGAAGAAGTAATGGGCACTGGTGCGATCGTCCGCAGGATGCAGTGGATGGTGGTTGTAGAGCTACCTACAGCGGAAGCTTACGATCCCGTGCGTGCGATCGTATACGTCATGGCTGGAATTACCACCGCCAGCGCCCTCGCTGCCGTGGGCTTGGGAGTGGCTTTTGCTCGATCGATCGCAAATCCTTTGAATTCCCTAACATCTGCTGCTACTAAAATGACTAGCGGAATGTTGGAAACTCGGGTAAATATTGCCGCATCTAACGAACTGGGAAAATTAGCTAATGCTTTCAACAGCATGGCCGATCAATTACAAGTATCTTTCACAAGATTAGAGCATCAAAATGCCCAATTGCAGCGACTTGACAAACTCAAAGACGAATTTTTAGCTAACACTTCTCACGAACTCCGCACCCCGCTAAACGGCATTATCGGTTTAACTGAATCTTTGATCGACGGTGCTACAGGACAATTGCCAGAATCGACTATTTCCAATCTAGAAATTATTGCCTCTAGCGGCAGAAGACTGTCCAATCTCATCAACGACATTCTCGACTTCTCGAAGCTGAGACACAAAAATATTGAACTGCAAATCAAGCCCGTCGGCATCCGAGAAATTGTCGATATCGTGGTGACTCTTTCTCAACCTCTAATTGGTACAAAAAACTTGCAGTTGATTAATTCAGTCACTCCCGACATCCCCTTGGTGGATGCCGATGAAAATCGGGTGCAACAAATTCTTTATACAGCGTATTCCATGTTTGTGAAGTACATTCAACATCCTGTAGGGACACGGCAGTGGCGTGTCCCTACAAGAACTATGTATCTCACATACCTGAAAAGTGCTGTAACTTAATCGGAAACGCGATTAAATTTACGACACTGGTATTGTAGAAATTGCGGCGAATGCGATCGGCTTGGAGTCGCCACAATTTGCCGACCAAGAAAGTTCAGTAACTAGCCAGCTTCTATCTTTAATTGTCAGGTCTAAACTGCAAATTACGGTATCCGATACCGGGATTGGGATTGCTGAAGATAAATTAAAACTAATTTTTGAATCTTTTGAACAAGCAGACGGTTCTACTGCGAGAGAATACGGAGGAACTGGTTTAGGTTTGGCAGTTACAAAGCAGTTGGTCGAGCTGCACGGTGGCGAAATTCAGGTATCTTCTGAAGTAGGTATTGGTTCGCAGTTTACCTTTAGTTTGCCAATCTCTCACAATCAGTATGCCGAGCGCGATCGGTTGTCATCAACGGTGCGGCAGTCTTTAGTTTTTAGAACCAACAATCGTAAGTTAACCACTAATAAAACTGCTGCAATAATTTTTAATCATAAGAGTTCGATCGATGATAAAGAACGCCAAGAAAACAGTCATGTTAAAATTTTGATTGTAGATGACGAACCTGTGAATATTCAGGTATTGGCTAACAATTTACTGCTCGAAAATTATGCGATCGCCCAAGCTAGCTGCGGTAAAGAAGCTTTAGCCCTTCTAGACAGAGGCTACAAGCCCGATCTAATCTTACTGGATATCATGATGCCGCGGATGACTGGCTATGAAGTTTGTGAGAAAGTCCGGGAGAAATTCACGGCGATCGAAGTGCCAATTGTGATGCTAACCGCCAAAAATCAAGTATCTGACTTAGTGCAAGGTTTCAATGTAGGAGCTAATGATTTTTTAACTAAACCGTTTGTCAAAAATGAATTATTGGCCCGAATCAAAACTCACATCCGTCTAGCAAAAATTAATGCAACTTACGGTAGATTTGTCCCTCACGACTTTCTGCGATTTTTGGGACACGAAAGTATTGTTGATGTGCGATTAGGCGATCAAATTCAGAAAGAAATGACAGTTTTATTTTCTGACATTCGCTCCTTTACGACTATCTCAGAAACGATGACTCCCCAAGAAAACTTTAGTTTTATCAACAGCTACCTCAGCCGAGTGAGTCCGGTAATTCGTGCTCATCAAGGTTTCATTGATAAATATATTGGCGATGCGATTATGGCGCTATTTCCTGAGTCGGCAGACGATGCTGTTCGGGCGGCGGTGGAAATGCAAAAACAAGTTATTATTTACAACCAGCACCGACAACTAAGGGATTACCCACCGATCGCGATCGGTATCGGTTTGCACGCGGGCACTTTGATGTTGGGGACGATTGGCGAAGAAAAACGGATGGAAAGCACGGTGATTGCTGATGCGGTGAATCTCGCGTCTCGTTTGGAAGGATTGACTAAGGTTTACGGCTCGGGAATCCTAGTGACTGAATCAATTTTAGAGCGTTTGGGCGATCGCAAACAATATTTGTGTCGATTTGTCGATCGAGTTATCGTAAAAGGGAAAAAATCCGTCGTGTCGGTGTTTGAAATTTATGATGCAGAAACAGCACAAAGCATTGAACTCAAACAGGAAACTGCTGCTGCGTTTGAAAAAGGTCTGGAGCTTTACTTCGAGCAAAATTTTAGTAAATCGCAAAAAATATTTAAGAAGATTTGCGAAACAAATCCTCAAGATAAGTTAGCAGCAACCTACTATCAGCGTTCTTTGAGAAATCGAATGTATGGAGTGTCAGAAGGATGGTCTGGGATAGAAGCTTTGGATGAAAAGTAGTGGTAAGGTGCGCCGAAGAGCACCCTACAGATAGAGTGTGTGGATGGCGAACTATTTAAAATAGGTTTGCACAAACCCCGAATTGTTTCCAAGTTTTAGGGCCAACAATGCCGTCAGCTTTGATACGTTCTCCTCTTTGAAAAATAATGACGGATTGTTCGGTTATCGGGCCGAATCCTCCATCAGTATTGATCGAGTACCCGTTGGCATTCAATAGTCGCTGTAGGTAGCGCACGTCCTCATTTTGAGTGACGGCATCATTGCGTTTGAGTAGGGGAAAATAGCGACATGAAGGTAATTCAATGCGAATTGCGTTTGTGGTTTGCATGGTTTTATTGACGTTGGTTGTTTGCAAATTGTTTGAAAGCAGAGCCGCCTTCCAAAGATGTTAACTAGATGTACTGTTTACGGGCAGAAACCGGATTTTTTAGCGTTTCTGGCGGCTGTGGAACAACCGGGTTTCTTACTACCCGTGAACCTAGGATTAGTTAAGTTGGATTTAACATCCGCCTGTATCACAAGCGCCTAATTGGCTCCAAGTTTTAGGGCCGACAATGCCATCAACAGTAATCTTAGTTTTCTTTTGGAAGTTGATGACTGCTTGTTCGGTTTTGGGGCCGAAAAATCCATCAGTTGTTACGGGATATCCGTTTTTAACGAGGGATTGTTGGAGATAGCGCACGTCTTGATTGGCGACGGTGTTATTATTGCGTTGCAGTGTCGATAAGGAAGAGCACAGAGGTAATTTAGCTTGAGTTTCGTTTGTGGTTTGCATGGTTTGATTGGGGATTAGTGGTTTGCAATTTGTTTGCACTTGCTATTCCCCAGTTGTAGCTGTGGGGGAAAGTGCTTTAACAGTCGCTTTTTTTAGTGACACTTATCTGGGGTAGCTCAGATGAGTGACAGCGCCTTGTCCTGAAAGTCCCACGAAAAAGTTGTGCAGCCCAGATTTTGATCGTGAGCTACAATGCTTTTGAACAACAAACTTATCCCCATCTAGCTGGGTGCTTTTTATCTAGTTTTAGCCATTAATCCTGATGAGAAAACGGCTGTACTGTATTTAGAGCGAGTCAACTATTTGATTGAAAAGGGCGTACGGGAAAATTGGTCTGGGATTTGGACTTTAACTCAGAAGTGATATTGTAGTATTGGTAGATAGTAGCTCTGCGGCTGTCAAATAACTTGAGAATTGAGTCAACGACAATTTCTGTAACTATGGGATTAAAGTCGGTAATAAAGTCATCGGCGTCAAAATTTGCTCTAAAAAATTCCTGAGTTCGATCGCACTGATAGCGCATTTCGTCAAAACCCACCATTTTTACCACAAACGTAGCCAGCGGCGAGTTTTCCAAATCGGTATTACAATTAGACATCTCCGAAAATAGTCAAAGCCTCTGTGTAGTTAAGCTCTAGGACGTAAATGTAATCATCCTAAATT
>ENA-OBIO01000526-OBIO01000526.1-metagenomes-genome-assembly--contig:-NODE-526-length-19815-cov-27.6718_pt1 | contig 19815 bp, 20 predicted proteins | sample MGYA00153383_OBIO01 | MGnify analysis MGYA00153383 | reverse complement strand
TCCAGTAGCTTTGGTTGCTCCTTCTATCAACGGTTAATTTTTAACCTTAGATTGATAAAAAGCGCTCCTAGTAATAGGGGCGCTTTTTGTTTGGGGATTTTTTTGAGGGATTTTATTACGAACTAATTTTATTCTTGTGGTTTCAGGTGCAAATAAACTTGGTTATGCGGAGGGCTGGCGCTTCTTCTCAATATACTGTTGGTGGTAATCCTCTGCCAGATAAAACTCACCAGCAGGTTTGATTTCGGTGGCAATATCTTTGTCGTATTTACCGGAAGTTTGCAATTTTTGTTTGGATTCGCGAGCGGCTTTTTCTTGTTCGGAATTATGATAAAAAATTACAGACCTGTACTGTTCGCCTCTGTCGGGGCCTTGGCGATTGATTTGGGTGGGATCGTGACAGTTCCAGAATACATTTAGCAGTGTTTCGTAACTGATTTGCGATCGATCGTACTCTAGGAGCACTGATTCAGCATGACCCGTGACTCGGGCGCAAACGTCGAGGTAGCAGGGATTCGGCCAGTGACCTCCTGTGTAGCCCGCCGCAGTCGAGACGACACCCGCAACGGCGCGAAATTTGTGTTCGACTCCCCAAAAACAACCGGCTGCAAATGTGGCTTTTTCCATTGTGTGACTCATCGTATTGGGATAAAACTTGGCACTCTTATTATGCTTGACAAATTCCCATTAGCGTGCACTCCCAGACCAATCGCGGCTGCACGTAGTTTAACAAATATTGCCGCGCTTTTTCCAAAGGTTCTAAGGGCGATCGGCTAATTCCCCCTGCTAAAAATTGTTGCCAGTAACAATGCTGTAAATAATCGATCAACCACAACTGAGATTCAGTATCTAAAGTTTTATCAATTTCCTTTGCCAATTCCAAAGCTGACCGCAGATTTTGAGGCAACTGCTTCACCTTTTGCAGCAAATCATCGGGTATTGATTGCAGTTGCTGCCAAATAGCAATTGCTTCCCCTGGACTTCCCTGAGCCATCCCCATTACCTCGGAATGATTCAAAATCTCCGCGAATCCCCCTTGCTGCAAAACTTGTGCCATTGATTCGGGATTCAGGCGAGAAAACTGGATTTTTTGACAGCGGGAAATCAAAGTGGGCAGCAAAACTTCGACCGTCGGAGCAATTAAAATTAGGGCTGCTTTTCCCGGTTCTTCCAATGTTTTTAACAAGCCGTTAGCGGCTCCCTCGCCCATTGTTTCTGCCTGTTCCAAAACTACGATTGAGCGTGCAGCCTCTAGCGGTAGTCTGCTTAAAAATTCACCGATTTCTCGAACTTGTTCTAACCGAATTTGTGGCGGTGCTTTCCGCTTTAAACCGGCTTCCTCTGCTTCCTTTGTCGAGAGCCTTTTGCCTTGGTTCATGTAAGTTGGTTCTACCCAAAGCAAGTCTGGATGATTTCGCTGCCGCACGCGATTTTGCACGGAGGTAATTAGTCTCGTTTCGAGAAGATTGGCTGAGAATAAAAGCTCGATGAAAGACTGAGCTGCTAAACTTTTGCCGATGCCGTTAGAGCCGATAAATAAATAACCGGGAGCAATTCGGTTTTTCTCGACTGCTTGGGTTAGTAATTCTACTGCTCGTTCTTGTCCGATTAATGATGTAAAATAATCCATGTTTGCTTATGCAGAAGGAAGTTTGGCAACGGATTGTGTAACAGTTGTAGGGTGCGTCAGTCAGTAGATGTTTCGGCAAGCTCAAAGATTATAGGCTGACGCACCTTGCAAAGACAATTAAGGACAAGCAGTTATGTGAGTAATGAAAAATAAATAAAGTAACTAATGGAAGAATCGTTTAGGTCTAATTAAGGCTTCTGGGGTTTAATTGTGCAAGTTATTTATTTTTCATTCCTTAAGGTGCGTCAGCTAGCAGATTTTTCGGCTTTCTCAGAGACGGTTGAAGGCTTCTGGGGTTTAATTGTGCAAGTTATTTATTTTTCATTCCTTAAGGTGCGTCAGCCAGCAAATTTTTCGGCTTTCTCACAGACGGTTGACTGACGCACCCTACAACTACAAACCAATTTTATGATGCTTGACGATTGGTATTATTTGAATATCCCCAAGCTTCTAACTTGCGAGTTACAATCGCTTGAATTTCTTGAGCGACTTCATCTTCGGTACGATCGGCATTTATGCGCACAATTCGAGATTTATTTTCCCCGGCTAAGTCCGCAAAACCTTGCTGCACAAGGCGGTGAAACTTCAAATCGGCTTGCTCGATTCGATCGCACCCTCCCCGACTCCTTACCCTCGCCAAACCCGCCTCCACATTGATATCCAGCCACAAAGTCAGATCGCTTTGCAAGCCGCCGGTGGCAATTTCATTCAACTGCTTAATTAAATCTAAGTTAAGACCGCGGCCGTAGCCCTGATAAGCAATCGTAGAATCAGTAAAGCGATCGCACAAAACGATCGTTCCCTTCAATAACTCAGGTTTGAGACAAGTTTCGACGTGCTGAGCGCGATCGGCCGCGTACATCAGTAATTCTGTTATATCCGATACTAATTCCCCCTGCTCTTGTTTGAGTAGCAAATGCCGCAGTCCCTTTCCCAACTCAGTCCCCCCCGGTTCGCGAGTAGCTACCAAATTCAGTTTCCGAAAGCAACTTGCTTGCAGCCAATGTATCAACCGCTGCATTTGCGTAGTTTTTCCTGCACCTTCACCCCCCTCAAACACAATAAGTTTGCCTTTCATTGCCCTAACTTTCCACCTGAATAAAATAAATCCATATTGTTCTGTACATCTGTTCTAGGTTCGGTATGATAATAAAGTCTAAATGCCTCACGGCTGGAGTTGTCTATGGCTCGTTATACTGGTTTTTTTATCGTTGCCGTTCCGATCGACCGTCTCCGTCAATCCCTGATTGAAATTTTAGAGTCATGCAATCTTGATATTATCTACAATACAGGAGATTCGGTCATGGCTCGCGAAATTCCTGGTCAAGTTTCGATTCCGAAACTTGTCACAGCAGAAGTTCTAATTGAGAAAAACACGGCCAGCGAATCAGAGGTTCGCATGAACTTCGTGATTAAAAACGAGGAATTGCCCCTGCAAACCAATAATCACTGCCGTCAAATGTTTGAGCTAGTTAGCCGTTCAGTTATGAACAACAATAATTGGCGACTGTTGGAAAGTATGGCACTGTAGCCATCAGTCAGTCAATTGTAAGTTCTAAATTTTAGGTTTTAGATTGACTTCAGAGATGAATCTGGGGCTTAAACTAACATCGAAACTTATTTGCTTTGAACTCTAACCGTCAGGGGTATGTATCCATCTTTACATGAGGTCATCAGTCATTAGTTCTTAGCTAACGACTGATGACCTCCATTTTTTATTTGCAAAGCCTGAATTTAAGAGCGAAATTGGCGGCGGAGTAGCAAAGAATTTGTAACTACGCTAACAGAACTAAACGCCATAAATGCACCGGCCGCCGCTGGACTGAGTAGAATTCCAGTTGCAGGTAGCAAGATACCGGCGGCGACGGGAATTCCCAGAGTATTGTAACCAAAAGCCCAGAATAAATTTTGGCGAATCTTGTTAAAAGTAGCGCGACCAAGATCGATCGACTCAACAACATCCATCAAAGCATTTCGCATCAGCACAATTTGAGCCGTCTCAACTGCGACATCAGTGCCACAGTGCAAACCGATACCAACATCAGCTTGAGCCAAAGCCGGGGCATCATTGATACCATCGCCAACCACAGCCACTTTACAGCCTTGGGCTTGCAAAAGTGCGATCGTCCTTGCCTTGCCCTCCGGGCGCACTTCGGCAAAAACATCAGCCGCCGTCAAACCTAACTGCTGCGCCGTCACAAACGCCGCCGACGCCGTATCCCCGGTCAGCATCATCACCCGCAATCCCATGCCCCGCAAACGTTCCACCGCCGCCTTAGCATCTGGCCTCAGAGTATCTTTTAGCCCGATTACCCCCAGCAAAACGCCCCCACAAGCCACGTAAACCGCCGTTTTGCCTTTGCAAGACCCCGACAATTGCGTCGCCACAGCGACCCCCTGCTCGCTCATCCACTCCGCATTCCCCGCGAACACGCGCCGACCCTCCACCAAAGCAGAAACCCCGAATCCCGGTTCCGTGTAGAAATCCTCAGCAGCCAGCAGCGGCAAACCTTGCTGTTGAGCTTCCAGCAAAATCGCTGCGGCGATGGGATGACAAGCGCCCCTTTCCACCGCCGCCGCAATTTGCAGCAGTTTTGAATCAATTGTGGAACAGGCATCTTGCCTGTTGCTAGAAAAATCATCAATTGTGAAACAGGCATCTTGCCTGTTGCCAAAAACTCCATCAATTGTGGAACAAACATCTTGTTTGTTGCCAACATTAATATCCGAGTTCAAATCCAACTCAGAATTCTGAAAAATCGGCAAATAATCTGTGAGTGTAAGATTGCCGGTTGTCAGAGTGCCAGTTTTGTCAAAAACCACTGTATCTAATTGATGCACCCGTTCCAAAACATCGCCACCACGAATTAAAAGCCCGCGCTCCGCCCCGATGCCAGAACCGACTAAAATTGCAGTTGGGGTAGCGAGTCCCAAAGCGCAAGGACAAGCAATGACTAAAACTGCGATCGCCAATTTCAAACTTAACAGCAAAGGCGATTGATAATGGATAATTGGCAATTCATTTCCCATCTTCATGGCCCCGTGTCCCATGTCCATTGCACCTTGTCCTAAAAGCACAGATGGCCAAATATGAGTTCCAGCAAAATACCAAAATAGAAAAGTTAAAGCCGATGTCGCCATTACCCCATACACAAAATATCCGGCGACAGTATCGGCTAAATGTTGAATCGGCGCTTTGCGAGTTTGGGCAGATTGCACCAAAGCCACCATTTGAGCTACAGTTGTTTCCTTGCCCGTGCGAGTTGCCCGCATCACAATTGCGCCGGATTGATTGATAGTTCCCGCTGCGACAACATCTAATTTTTGCTTCATAACTGGCATTGATTCGCCAGTCAGCATCGACTCATCTACGGTTGTTTTGCCTTCGCAAATTTCGCCGTCTACCGGAATTTTTTCCCCGGGCAAAACTTGCAGCCATTCTCCGACTCGGACGCGATCGGCTGGAATTTCAATGTACTGTGGATCGTAGAGTTCTGATGTTGGGTTTAAAGGCAGTTCTGCCGAGACCAAATTTAGAGTCGGGAGTTTGAAATCTACTAACCGGGCTTTTGCAGGCTGCAATGCGATTAAAGCTTGCAAAGCTGATGCAGCGCGCCGTCTGGCTTGCTGTTCGAGAGTTTTGCCCAACAAAATAAAGCCCAGCAGCATCACCGGTTCGTCAAAAAAGCACTCCCATCCCATCCGTGGAAACAGCAGCGCCGCGTTGCTAGCGGTGTAAGCCGTGACAGCGCCTAAAGCTACCAAAGTATTCATGTTGGGTGCGTTTCGCCACAAACTGCGACACCCATCAACGATAATCGGGCGGCCCGGTAGCAGCAATGCTAGGGTGGCGAGTCCCCAGTGAAACCAAATATTGCTGAGAATTGGGGCTTTTGTGCCGAGTACGTGACCTAAACCGGATAGAATAATTAGGATTAGGGCGATCGACAATTGGTTGATTTGCTGTCGAATTTCTTGCTGCCGCCTTTCAATTATCGCCGCTTCTGCTTCCTGCTGATTTCCACCTGAACGAGACAAAGATGGAAATCCATTATCAGTCAACTTTTTTGCTAAAGCTTCTGCATCGACAGCCCCCGGTTGACACTCAACCGTTGCGACTTCTACGGCTAAGTTAACGCAAGCTGAAATTACGCCCGAGTGCTGCATCAGTTGGCGTTCAACGGCTTTCGCACAGCCTGCACATTTCATTCCACCAACATCAAAAGTAACCAGTTCTGGCGGGGATTCTTTAATTGGTACGATCTCTGGTTGAATTTCTGCTATTTTGGGAACAAATTGCATGAGTTTTTTTGGTATTGATTTAGAATATTTCGGTGATTCAGAAAGTGTTTAATGCAATGTTGAGACAAATGTCTCTATTTTTACCATATATAAATCTTGTGGCATCTCCCAAAAGTGTTAGTTTTTTTTAATTCTTATTTAATTGTTGGGGGTTAAAACCGGATGTTTACTTGATATAAAATCCGGCTGCGCCGGAATGATATAGAGGACACTGCACGTGCCGTGTCCCTACCGCGATCAATGGTAGGGACACGGCACTGCCGTATCCTGATTTTGGGTAATATTAATTCCGATGCTACCGGAATTGATATAATCAGTGAATTGCTTAGTTAGTATCCAGCTTTTATTTCACAAATTTAGCTATGACAGAAACATCAAAATTTTATATTGTCAAACGTTCTGCGGGTAATTGCGAGATTTTGCCGATCGCCCAAATCGAAGCACAAAACCCGACTATTATTGAAAAGTGGGGCCCTTACGATTCCGCAGAAGATGCGATCGCCCGTCGCATCGGTTTAATTCGCGCAGGTAAATGTCAACCGCAGTAAGTAAACTTGGAAGGACTAAAGTCCTCACTACAAACCAGGTTCGTAGTGAGGACTTTAGTCCTTCTTCACAGGAGTTTTTTGACCAAAAACTACTTAGATTTAGCCGGTGCCGGACTCGGTTTTGCCTGCGCCGCATTCGGCTTAGGTGACGCAGCATTCGGTTTCGACTCCGCCTTATCCTTACCTGTTTTACCAGTAACTTGCTTTGTCAAAACTTCCATAGCTTTCGCGTACTGCGGATCGGCTGTCGTAGCAATTTTATTACGATCGCTCCTCAAATCTTTCTTTTGAGCGTCGGTGAGTTCAACCTTAAAATCTGGTTCAATTCCGGCGTGGTTGATATCGGTGCCGTTGGGAGTAAAATACTTGGCAATTGTCACCGCTAAACCAGAACCGTTACCAACACCGCGTACTGACTGAACCAAACCTTTACCAAACGTCTTTGTTCCTACCAAAACCGCGCGTTTGTTGTCTTGCAAAGCACCAGATAGAATCTCGCTAGCACTTGCTGAACCGCCGTCTACCAGTACAACTAACGGTTTGTCTGTGAGTTCTACCTTATTTGCAGTTTGCCGATCGGCTTCACCAACTCGATCGACCGTTGAGACGATCGTACCTTCTTTCAGCCACATCCGAGCAATTTCAATGCTTCCATACAGCAACCCGCCGGGATTTGAACGCAAGTCTAAGATATAGCCCGTTACTTTCTTCTGTTCCAAATCCTTAATTGCCGATCGCATTTCCGATGCAGCATTCGCACTAAACTGATTTAGGCGAATATAGCCGACTTCCCCGATCGGGCTTTTCTGCACCGACTTCCGCACGGGATGAATTTCAATTTTAGCGCGTTTGAGCTTAAAGTCTATTTCCTTGGTTTCCCGCAAAATAGTCAGCGTCACCTCAGTATTCACCTGGCCGCGAATCAAACTTACAGCTTGATTCGTATCCATGCCTTCAGTGCTCTTCCCGTCAATCTTACTAATGATATCTTTTGCCAGAATACCAGCAGTAAAAGCAGGGGTATCCTCGATCGGCGAAATCACCACCAACTTCTTAGTTTTCTCATCTTGAGTCAACTGAATCCCCACTCCTGTCAATTCCCCAGAAGTTTCAACCTGCATATTCTTGAACTCTTCAGGGTTCATGAACCGCGTGTAAGGATCGTCCAGCTTCTTCAGCATTTCCCGAATTGCCTTATAAGCTTCCTCATCGCTGCTATAAGTCCGGTTCAAATAATCATTCCGCACTGCTTTCCAGTCAACCTGGTTAAAAGTGCCATCAACATAACTTTTGTCAATAATTTGCCAAACTTCATCAACCAACTCTTTAGGACTTCCCCTAAAAGAAGCCAGAGACTTAGAACTGCAACCAGTGTTCGCAAGAGTTACAGCAGTCAGTACCACTGCTGCTGCACTTAGAACAAGCCCTCGTTTTGTTATAACCATTTGTCTGACGCGCCGGAGGAAAATAGTTCAGAATAATCACGCTCAATCTAACACAGGCAAGGCTTGGTCGGATTTTGGATACATATTTATTCAACTTTGCTGAGTTCTGCGATGTCAACTTAAGACTGCAACCCTCTGTCTCTCTCGTTTGTATCGAAGCCTAGATCCCCCTAAATCCCCCTTAAGAAGGGGGACTTTGAGCGTTATTCTCCCATCCTTAACAAGGACTTTGAGCGCTCTTGTCCCCCCCTTACTAAGGGGGTTAGGGGGGATCTCCGGGTTTAACAACAGGCATTAGGAGCGATCCTCTCCGAGGGCTGCGCTAACGAGCGAAATTAAGGTTCGACCCAGCGATCGTCCGATTTAATCAAATTAATCAATTCTGTCACGCCTTGGTCTTCCGGCACTTTCTTAATTTCATCCCGACCCCGGTACAGCGAGATATAACCCGCCTGCTTCCCGACATAGCCGTAATCAGCATCAGCCATTTCTCCCGGGCCATTGACAATACAGCCCATTACTGCGATGTCCAAACCCGTGAGATGCTTCGTCGCCTCTCTCACTTTGTGCAGCACATCCTCTAAATTAAACAAAGTGCGGCCGCAGGAAGGACAAGCGACATACTCAACCATTGTTTTCCGCAGCCCCAAGGCTTGCAGAATGCTGTAGCAGACGGGAATTTCTTTTTCCGGCGCCTCCGTCAGCGAGACGCGGATGGTGTCGCCGATGCCCTCAATTAACAAAGGTGCGAGGCCTGCGGTGGATTTGATGCGGCCGTATTCGCCGTCTCCAGCTTCCGTGACGCCCAAATGCAGCGGGTAATCCATCCCCAAATCGTCCATCCGTTTTACCATCAAGCGGTAAGCGGCAACCATCACCGGTGCGCGGGAGGCTTTCAGGGAAAGTACGATGTTGCGGAAGTCGAGGGATTCGCAAATTTTGATAAATTCCAAGGCTGACTCTACCATGCCTTGGGGGGTGTCGCCGTAGGTAAACAGCATTCGTTCGGCGAGGGAACCGTGATTGACACCGATTCGCAAAGCTTTGCCTTGATCGCGGAGGGAAACTACCAAAGGTTCCAGGGTTTCGCGGATTTTGTCGCCAATTTCGGCGAATTCGCTGTCGGTATATTCGGTTCTGTCGGCTTTCGGCTTCTCGAACACGTACAAACCCGGATTGATTCTCACTTTGTCTACGTGTTTTGCCACTTCGAGGGCAATTTTCATCCCGTTGTGGTGGACATCGGCGACGAGGGGCACTGGCTGGTAGGTGGCGTGCAGTTTTTGCTTGATTTCGGCTAATGCTTTGGCGTGGGCCATGCTGGGCACGGTGACGCGGACGATTTCGCAGCCAATCTCGTGCAAGCGCCGAATTCCGGCGACTGAACCGTCTATGTCGAGGGTGTCTTCGTTGATCATCGACTGGACGACTATGGGGTAGCCGCCGCCGATGGTGATACTCCCGACTTTGACTGGCCTGGTTTTGCGGCGTTTGATGGCGGTATCGAAGATTGGTTCGGTTGTGGGGGTTTTAGTCGGGTTGGGCAGAGTTTGCATAACTGGTTGTTAGTGTTCTGTAATTAGAGTTTATAAAATAGTGTCTGCTGTTTTTTAGGTTGCCACAGAAAGGGTCTGTTTGGGCAAAGAGGTTTTGGGATTTAGGATTTTTGATGGGATTGCTAGGAACTTGTAACTCACATTATGTAGTTTTGGGCGTAAGGGCGATCGATTTTTTAGTATTAAAATTTAACATTCCGGGCGGGCAAGATGCCCATTCCACAGATGAATCCGGGGGCTTGTTTAACAGTTGATAAATTTCAGGTAGAATAGAAAATTATTGTGGGCGATCGCATCTCGCAAAATTATCTCGATAGTTTGGAGTCTTAAACACTTATGCCAGATGAAACGATTTGGATTGTGACCGCCGATACTTCGGATGAGTCTCCTGATGCACCTGGTTCTGACGGTGCGAAGAATGGGGGACATATAGGCGTGGACTGGAGTGATGCTTGGGACGCGCAGCCAAATGAGGCGACCCAAAAGCAGGCGACAAAAGCGGTTGATAGCTTGCGACTTCACAATGTCAGTATTAAGAAATTAGAAAAAGAATTGGTTGACTTCATGCAAACGGTAGATCAAATGTTCAGCCGTGCGGATGCGGAAGCTGACATGAAAGCGATAGAGTTATCTGAAATTGAGTTATCCGTTGCGATTAACGCCGAAGGTTCTTTCAGTTTAGTCGGACTGGGTGCTAAAGTGGCAGATACAAGAACTGTATTGTTAAGATTCAAACGGAAGTCTTAAGGTGAGATGGGGAAAAATCTGGCGATTTCAATTGGCATTAATAAATATGATTTCCTAACCCCGCTGAAATATGCCAAGCGGGATGCAGAGTTAATGCAGGAATTTCTTCGCGAGCGGGCGAGGTTTGATCAAGTTTTTTTCTTCTCAGATGACTCGCCTGATATTCTAGGTAAATCAACTCGTCCTTCTTTTATCAATCTGAAGCGAGTTTTGAGGACGATGTTTGAAAAACCCTTTATGGGAGATGGAGATAACTTTTGGTTTTTCTTCAGCGGTCATGGAATTCCCCATAACGGCTATGATTATTTGATGCCTTGCGATGGCGATCCGGGAGATGTTGAAAATACGGCGATTCCGATTAATTTTGTGACGGAACGCCTGCGTCGCTGCGGTGCTGATAATATTATTTTGATTCTGGATGCTTGTCGGAGTCAAGGAAGTAAATCAGGAGAAGGAATCGGCAATCAATCTGCTGAAATGGCGCGACAAAAGGGAGTGATTACATTTTTTTCTTGCAGTCCTAATCAGTTGTCCTATGAAATTGATGCTTTACAGCAAGGTGCTTTTACACAAGCATTGTTGGACGGGTTGGGCGTTCAAGGTAAATGTGCAACTGTTGAGCGATTGGATCATTATTTGAGTTCCCGAGTGCCTGAACTTATCCGACAACATAAAAGCGAAAAAGTGCGGCAAACGCCTTATACTATTGTAGAACCTGTCACAAAGTCTCATTTGATTATTTTGCCGCAGTACGCAACTTTGGCTGATATTGCTGCGCTCAAAATTGATGCTTTCCAGGCAGAAGCTGAGAAGAACTTTGAACTGGCAGAACAGTTATGGATTCGCGTATTAGCTGCGGCTTCTGGTAAGGATATGTATGCTATTGAGGCTATCAAAAGAATCGATCGGTTACAGAGAGAAGATCAGGCATCATCTCAAGATAATTCTGTTAATACCAGCGTTGCGAAGCAAGCGGAATCTCCATTATCTCCAAAATCTCAACTTGTAACGAATACTACTCCTATTGAGCCTGATGTTCCCCTCAAGTCAGAACGCGGAGTAGACTATACAAATCTGCGCGATTTATTGGCTGCCAAAAAGTGGCAAGATGCGGATGAGGAAACGGCGAGAGTGATGTTGAAGGTGGCGGGTAGGGAAAAAGAAGGATGGTTGGATAAAGAAAGTATTGAAAAATTTCCCTGCGATGACTTGCGGACTATTGACCAACTTTGGCTAAAATATTCTAACGGTGACTTCGGCTTAAGCGTGCAGAAGCGCATTTATCAAAGTCTGGGGGGAACCAGTGAATATGATACGGAGGTGTGGGAGAGATTTGGGGATAGGGTGGGCTGGCGAAAAAAGAATTCGTGGCGTTACTACGACTCACTCACTTTTTCAGAGAAAACACCAGAAGCTTGCCTCCCCTGCCGGGGACCGGGGGTTGGTTGGGGCGGTGGGAGGGGTTGTTGGTTCTCTTCACTCGCGTGGAGACTTGCAAGGTGTAACATCTAAAGGTTTCAGAACTTTGTTAACTACGGATAGATTAAAGCCACTCGAATAAAATAATAGAAAAAGGTGCAAAAAGTGGCAGACCTTTCAATCCCTCGAAAGCTGGTGGAAACATTCTCAACTTATCTTATCAAAATGTTAAAACTACTGATAAAAGCGTTGGCTTAGTTGAAGCTCATGTTCGCAGATTTAATCCAGTTGGTGAAGCTGAGCTAAGAATGGTTGAAAGGTTAAGAGGTATCACCACCCAAACCCTTGTAGCTGAGCCTATTGATTTACGGTTTTATACTCACGAGTTACGCGAGTATCTCAGGTATAAAAAGCTTGGCTACCCAACTGGACAACCCGCTGACCCGGATGAGGCTTATGAACTTTGGAACAATGCTCACACAGCTACTCTTGAAGATTATAAATTAAAAGAAGGATTCGGCGTTTTATTTCATCCGAGCGTAGAGGAATTTTGATGAAAAACCTAACTCAATTAACCCAGCTTGAATTAGTGCTGCTGGAATTAGTAGCTAAAGGTCAAGGAAACTGGAGTTGGTACGAACTCGCGAATGCACTTTCCCGTCGAGATGTACCGCGAGAACCTGACATGATGGTTGTCTTAAAAAAACTGGCTGCTGATGGCTTGGTTCAGCGATATATAGAAACAGGTTCGCCTCGCGATAGATGGGAATTGACAACTGAGGGGACGATTTTGTTGACAGATGCAACTGCTTCTGAACTGACTACTTTATGCAAATATGTTGAAGTTTAACTTAGAAACCAGATTTGTAGTTTGCATTAACAATCAAGACTATCAAGCATCCTTGGAAGTGCGAAAAATTTATCGAATCATACCCGATAATGGCGCTGCGGAACATCAATTTATCCGAGTTATTGACGAATCCGGCGAAGATTATTTGTATCCAGTCGCATATTTCGTGCCCATCGCATTGCCGAAATCCGTAGCAGCAGTATTTGCATAAACAAGGGTTCTGTAGGGGCCGGTTCACCAACATCTATGTCGCTCAATAACAATCTAAATAAACCCGCCCCCGCCCAATGAATTACTCGAATTCATTGGCGGATTAATCTAAACTAGATGGGGAAATTCACCGAGAATCCGGTGGGTGGGGGCGGGTTTACAATATTTTTTGTTGTGTCTGATAAATTAGGGTGAACCCGCCCCTACAGGCGTAATAAATCATCCGAATTAATTCACGAAAATTATCTCAAATCCTCAACCGATTTAATTGTAGCCCCATCAACTCGATAAATCTATCTCGCGGATGATGCGATCGCCCCTCTTCCCCAGCAAAACTAAAAAATGTACTGGCAAATCCCTTCACAGACCCAGGCTCAGCAGTTAAATAATCTGAGGTTTTCCATTGAACGATCGCACAAACTCACCCGCCACCGCTGTTAACAACCGCCAACCTCTAATTATTGCCGGAATTCTCCTCGGTATCGGTCAAGCCGGCTTTTTTGACGGCATTGTGCTGCACCAACTCCTCCAGTGGCACCATATGTTTAGCAGCGTTAAAACCGATGCTACTGTTGCCGGTTTAGAATTGAATACCCTCGGAGATGGATTGTTTCACGCTGCGGATTGGTTGGTAACAGTGGCGGGAATCTTCTGTTTGTGGCGTGCGGTTAAGCGCAAAGATGTTCCTCTGTCAACTCCAACTTTTTTAGGTTCAATATTAATTGGTGCTGGATTGTTTGACTTTGTTGAAGGGATTGTTGACCATCAAATTTTGGGAATCCACCACGTCAAACCAGGTATTAACGAGTTAGCTTGGGATGTGGGATTTCTCATTCTCGGTCTTATTTTAGCGCTCTTAGGTTGGATACTGGTACAGAGTGAAGTTGCCGCAGATAATTAAGCTTTGTAGCTGCCCTTGAACCCCTGCGCGAATCTAAGAAACCGGGTTTCTGCGATGATTTACGCATCCTAGCATGAGATTTTCTGAAGAAACCCGGTTTCTGAACCCCTGCGTGAACCCCTGCGCGAATCTAAGAAACCGGGTTTCTGCGATGATTTACGCCTCCTAGCATGAGATTTTCTGAAGAAACCCGGTTTCTGAACCCCGCGGGCGGTAGTTGATTCGAGAACTCAGTTTAACAGACCGATCAAACTTATGGGTAAGGTGCGCAGTGCGCACCCTACAAATGTGAGTTAGGGCGCAAGTCTTGTTAATGTTTTTTAGGCTTTTGAGCAAAAGGAATGCCCAAACTTTCGTGAAAAAGAAGCTGAGTTTTATAAGTCAAGCGGCGATTAACTTGTTTGATGATTTTTTCCAACAGCGCATCGCCGGTTTTTTCAATTAAAGGTTGAGACATTGATCGAATAAACTTGGGAAAGCAAACTCCTACAGCCAAATCCAGCTTCCAGGTAGCACTGGTAATCACAGGCGGCAGCTTAGCACGTTCCGAACTCGACCAATCGGCGGCAAACTCCTGAGATGATATCTCCACTAGCTTCATGGCCGATCGAAAATTTACTTCATATCCAGGCGAGGTATAATTCGGAACCGGAATAGTCTCGATCAAATAGCAGCCTTCATTGTCAGGCGGTAACAACTCTAAACCAATTCTCGCTTCAACACGGTAGCCGAAAGCCCCAAAACGCCCGATTAATAAATCGTAGCCGTTTTCGCCGATCGAAGAAGCCTTCATCGGCGAAGCGCACTGCTGGAACCAACTCTTGTGGTTGTTCAAATGGTGCGCCACCGTCTCAACATCTGCGTACATCTCCATGCTGTCTTCAAAATGCGTGTGAAACCAAATCGGCTCAACTTCTGATCCTACATCGGCACTTCGACTCTCGGGCGGCCCAAAACTCGCATCTGGGTAGTAATTTTCGTCACAAGCTTCAACAGTTTGATATTCAGCGGAATCCTGCTTGACCATATGCTCTCCTGTTATACACGCCAATTGATCGGGCTGGGGATGTGGTGAGGGAGTTTTCTCCCTACAATTGAGAAATAGATAGCAACAAAACTTACCCTAGTTCAGCATAACTCGACTTATGAAAGCATTTGTAGCAGGAGCCACAGGCCAGACTGGCCGCCGAATTGTCACAGAATTAGTCAAGCGGGGCATTCCCGTGCGCGCCTTAGTCCGAAATCTAGAGACAGCTAGGCAAATTTTACCACCAGAGGCAGAGTTAGTGACAGGCGATGTATTAAATGCCACTTCTCTGGCCGATGCGATCGGCGACAGTACGGTGTTGCTGTGTGCGACAGGGGCGGCCCCTGGTTTTGACCCCACAGCGCCTTACAAGGTGGATTTGGAAGGTACTAAAAATTTGGTGGAGGCAGCTAAGGCTAAGGGAATTGAGCATTTTGTGCTCGTGACTTCCCTCTGCGTTTCTCAATTTTTTCACCCGCTGAATTTGTTTTGGCTGATTCTGGTTTGGAAGAAACAAGCCGAGGAATATTTGCAAAAAAGTGGCTTGACTTATACGATCGTCCGTCCGGGCGGCCTCAAAAATGAGGATAATTCAGATGCGATCGTCATGACTGGCGCTGACACAATGTTTGAGAGCAGCATTCCTCGCACTAAGGTAGCCCAAGTGTGCGTGGAAGCGCTGTTTCAGCCGGCTTCTCGCAACAAGGTTGTGGAAATTGTGGCGAAGTCGGAGGCTCCACAAAAGAGTTTTGAGGAGTTGTTTGCCGCTGTGGTTTGATTAAATTAGGCTCGCTTGGGTTCGGTGCGTCAGACTCTTCATCGGAATGATCTAAACGGAGGACACGGCAGTGCCCTTCTTCGTGTCAACTTAACGTCAAACGTAATACCGGTCTGCTGTTTGACGATTAGGCCTCGATCCTCCCTAGCCCCCTTTAAGAAGGGGGGGACAGGAGTCTTCTCAAAGTCCCCCTTCTTAAGGGGGATTTAGGGGGATCTAGACTTTGCCTAAAAGCGACATTTATCAGGGTTTCAGGCTTAAGTTGACACTCCTTGGGCAGTGCCGTGTCCCTACAATTGATTGTGGTAGGGACACGGCCCTGCCGTGTCCTCTATATCATGTGGTTTGATTGAATTAGGCTCGCTTGGGTTCGGTGCGTCAGACAAAGAACTATTTGATTTAGCTCAAAGATTTGGGCTGACGCACCCTACAACAAAAATTTTTGATCGCCAAATCTGGCAAAATCTTAATAGTTTTGTAATTCGCCGTTGAAATTTCTCTCTTCCAGCATGAAAACTCTCAAGTGGCCAGCTTGGTTCCCCTATCCGATTTCATGGTTAAGGGCATTTGCTCTCGCTCAGAGTTTTAGTTTTATTCTTCGCAGGGGAATTCCTGTTGTCAGCGATGATATCGGTTTTCTGACTCTACTGCTGGCGGCTTGGCTGATTCAGTTGCCTTTGTTCTTTGTTTTTCACTTTTTAGCAGTCAAAATCTTAAATCCCTTACTGACTATGCTGCCGGGCCGCTTTCGCATAGCGCGCAAGTTCAAGCGTCGGCATACGGGTGTTCGATCGCACTTCCGAGAAGGATTAAATGCTGTTGTAGTGATTTTTTTGGCATTTAGTCTGTCGCTGTTGGTACAACTGGCGATTTTTTATTGGCCAGCGCGATCGATCGATCCGGCTCAATTTCTCACAGGCATATCTAATTTAACAAATGTGGCAATTGCAGGTGAATTCGATTTCTGGCTCATCAAATTAGCTGGGGCTTTATCGAGTTTAACGCTCTTAGCCGCGCCGCTATATCAATACGATTTTCGGGTACGCCGGATGCGGGTGGCTCGAAAATTAGCTGAAATTGCCGAAATGGAAATGAGTGTATTTGACACTGAGAAATTGGGCCGCCACAGAAAGGGTTTGCTGAGGCGATCGGAACTTCAAATTCTCGGATTTCTACTTGCGATCGGGGTTGTGATTAGTGGCGCTGTTTTTTTGGTTGCTAATTTACGCGGAAATCAGCAATTGTCACAGTCGGCTAGTGAAGTGAGAAAATCGCCGCCGCTGGCTATGAAAACGGGCGATCCTTACATTCGAGCTTTGATGCGGACTATTTCTGCTAGCGAGTCGAATGTTTCTCGACCTTATCATGTTGTTTACGGTGGCAAATATGTATTGGATTTGAGCCGCCATCCTGACTGGTGCGTGAGAATTGTTAATGGCCCAAATAAGGGCAAATGTACTACGGCTGCTGGTAGATATCAATTTTTGACTACGACTTGGAAGGATAAGGCGAAGCGCTATCACCCGCGACCTGCTAATTTTGTATGGTGGCAAGATTACAGTTTTGAACCGGAAGATCAGGATACTGTGGTTTATGCTTGGTTGAGCGATCGCAAGTTTTGGAAAGCTGATATTCCACAGATGCTTCGAGAGGAAAAATTAACTGAGGTATTGCGGATGCTATCGGGAACTTGGACGAGTTTGGGATATGGAATTGAAAACAATTCTATGAGTTCTAGTTTGCCGAAAGTCTATCGGGAAATGCTGCGGCAAGAATTAGAAAATACTGGTTCTTAGGTTAACTGTTGACTGTTAACTGTTGACTGTTAACTGTTGACTGTTATATCGTTTCCGGCTGCATCGTAATTATTAGTGGCCGAAATTAGGACACGGCACTGCCGTGTCCTCTATCTCATTCCGGCGTAGCCGGAATTGATATAACGAATAACAAATAACAAACAACCAATAACGAATAACTAATAACCAATAACTAATCCTTCAATTGTGGTATAAATGCTGTCAGACATTTGTACAATTCCAATCCCGGCCCAGCTTGCAGCGGATAAAGTTTATCTAAATTAATTGGGCTTCCTGGTTCTAATTTCCACTCGGTTTGCTGTGCGGTTTTTGGGGGAGTTTCGATCGCTGTCGTGATGTTAATAATGCTGTTTTGCTGGGGGATTCCCCGAAAACAGTAACTTTTTCCGGTGCGTTTGTCGGAATCGCTGCCGGTGATGTATCTGTCTTGTTTGCGAAATTGGATTTCTCGAAAAGGTCGATCGAGCGCTGTTGAATCTCGGTAGCGGTAGTCTCCATCGGGCAAGCTTTGGACAGTCGGTCTGATTTGAGCTAGAACTGTTGCTGCACTAAGAGTTAGCATCATTGATACAAGTTCCTCCTGTGAAATCGGTGATTTTGGTGGCTGGTGTCTGTGTCACTGTGGGCGATCGGCTTAAACAGAACGGACTCGTCACAATTTAATGATAATTCTTATGCAGTTTTACTTGATCCCTACCTATGGTGAATAATTATTTCATGGTTTCATCTCTTTTACGGATATGAGTGATAATAGAAGTATTGAGTCAAGCCCTTAGAAATTTGGCGGACACATATCTAAGGATAAACGGAGGATACTGCTATGTTTGGGCTGACGCGAAGAACAAAAAATTTAGGGCGGGTTGAAACCGGAAACTCGGAACTGCGAGGCTCTACCACCTCTGCGTCTCAAAGTAGCCGCACTGTTCGATCGCGAGTTTACAAAGATGAGGCTTTGGTATCTGCCTCGCTGGCGGGACTGTCGGCTCTTTTGGCATCTCTGGAAAGCTTTCGGGAGTAGAGTTTGACAACTTCGGTTATTAAATGTCGGGAGTTGACTGATCTCATTATTGCCAGACGCCGGAAAAGATATTCTTGACGGCGATCGCAATTCGAGTTAAGTCTTCTTTCAGCAGCGGCGGCCAAGAAACTCCTTTGCGGATTCCTGCTTCAAATTGCAGCAAACTATCTACCGACAGTAAATGCAGTGCCGAGATTAATTGTCGATCGAGCATTGGAGATTCTTGCAAGCCTTCAAACAATATTTTTAAAGCTAATAAAATTGATGTCACCTGTCCGGGTATGGGCGGCTGACCTTGTTTGAGACGCATCAGAAAAGCGTCGGGATTTTTCGTGGTTTCGAGGGCGGTTCCTTGGTCGATCAGAAAACTGCGGGCTGTTTTGTAATCCATTTGATGTGCGATCGATCTTCTACAACTAATCAGCTAGCATCATATCACTTTTTGTGCCGCTAAATTTGGTAAAATATTTCGATACAGGCTAAACTACAGCTACTGTTAGTAGTTATGAGTAGGTTTTACATCAATTCCGGTTGCATCGGAATTAATATTACCCGAAATCAGGACACCGCGAGTGCCTAAGTCCCTACAATTAATCACGGTAGGGAAACGGCATTGCCGTTTCCTCTATGTTATTGCGCAGTCGGAATTGATATTACATAAAGCCAAAATAAAACAATGACAAAACGGCAGAAAAATAGCAGAATATCAAAGATTTATCGCTACTTGTGGCTGCTAGTTTTGTGTTTAAGCTTTCTATTAGTTCCGGCCATCAAAAAACTAGCTGCCGAGACGCCATTTCCCCCGCCCGCTCCTATTGTAAATAATGCTAATTTTGGAGCGAAACTTCAAAGGACAATGGGGTTACTTGCGGTCAGCACTCCCACAGAACGCCGCCAAGTACGCATCCTATTTTACGGTCAATCCATCACTCAACAAGATTGGTGGAAAGATGTAGCGCAGGATTTGAAACAGCGATTTCCCAATGCAGATTTGATTATTGAAAATCGGGCGATCGGAGGATTTGCTGCACCGATTTTAATTCGTCCCAGCGAACACGATTTGTATCCTTTTTATCCCGATTTACTCATCTTTCATGTTTACGGGGGCGATGAAGATTACGAAGCTATAATTGCCAATGTCCGCCGCCGCACTACTAGCGAAATACTCTTGCATTCTGACCACATCGACTGGATGCCTACAGGCCCTGGCGACGATCCAAATTCAGTCAAAAGATACGAATGGCACAACACTCATTCTACTAAATGGCTGCCTGAGTTAGCTGATAAATACGGCTGCGAAATTGCCGAAATTCGCGCACCTTGGCTGCGATATCTCAAAGACAATCGCTTGCAGCCACAACAGCTATTGAGCGATAGTATTCACCTCAACGAATGGGGAAATTTTCTGCTAGCTGCTTTGATCAAACCGCACCTGCGATACAACCCAAATTCTCCTCAAGCGCCGCAGGATTTAGTCAAAACCTATACAGTTGGCAGTGATGTTACAGCACTTCCGGGTGTTATGAGGTACAATAAGAATAGATTAAAAAATACACCAATGAAAGCA
>ENA-OBIO01000525-OBIO01000525.1-metagenomes-genome-assembly--contig:-NODE-525-length-19830-cov-6.31965_pt1 | contig 19830 bp, 18 predicted proteins | sample MGYA00153383_OBIO01 | MGnify analysis MGYA00153383 | reverse complement strand
CTTCGCCCGCGAATCGCAACGCTACGCCCGCGCCGGCCGCAGCATCGCCAAGGTCGCCGGCGCCGTCGCGGTGCGCAGCGGCAAGTTGTCGAGCGACTGATGACTCCCGTCGACCCCAATGCGCCCGCGGGCTCTGCTCTTCTCCCTCTCCCGCAAGCGGGAGAGGGCCGGGGTGAGGGTGCCCCCGAAAAGCTCCGCGTCGAAAACCTCCACAAACGCTTCGGCCGAGTCGACGTGCTGAACGGCATCAGCCTGACCGCCCACGCCGGCGACGTGATCGCGATCATCGGCTCCAGCGGCTCGGGCAAAAGCACCTTCCTGCGCTGCATCAACCTGCTCGAGCAGCCGCACGCCGGGCGCATCGTGCTGGGCGGCGAAGAGTTGCGGCTCAAGCCCGGCAAGCACGGCAGAAACGGCGACCTGCAAGCCGTCGACGCCCGACAACTCCAGCGCCTGCGCTCGCGCATCGCGATGGTGTTCCAGCACTTCAACCTGTGGTCGCACATGACCGCGCTCGAGAACATCATCGAAGCGCCGATCCGCGTGCTCGGCGTGCCGCGCGATGAGGCCATCGCCCGCGCCGAAGCACTGCTCTCGCGCGTCGGCGTCGCGCACCGCAAGGGCCTCTACCCGTCGCAACTGTCGGGGGGCGAACAGCAGCGCGTCGCCATCGCACGTGCATTGGCGATGGAACCCGAGGTCATGCTGTTCGACGAGCCCACCTCGGCACTCGACCCCGAACTCGTCGGCGAGGTGTTGAAGGTGATGCGCGACCTCGCCGCCGAAGGCCGCACGATGATCGTCGTCACCCACGAAATGGGCTTCGCCCGCGAGGTCGCGAATCACCTCGTGTTCCTGCACAAAGGCGTGATCGAAGAGCAAGGCGCGCCCCGCGAGGTGCTGGCCGCGCCGAAGAGCGAGCGGCTGCGGGGGTTTTTGTCGGGGAGTCTGAAGTAGGCGGGACAGGTGCGTGGGACGGAGGCGTCTAGCCGAGTGCCGGTGCCTTGCCGTTTTCGCCAAACTGCCTGCGGTTGAAATCGGCCATTTCCGGTCGCTGCTCATCGGCAGATTTCGGGCAACTCATTCGTCAGGACTGGATGCCTTGCCCACCATTGCGTACTCAATGGCCACCTCCCGTTGCATGCTCCGCCCGGTATCGACCTCCTGTGCGAACACGCGCCTGTCTATCGCGAAACGGGTGGCAGCCAACGCGACTTCGTAAGCTTGCCTGACGGAGCCGGACAGTTCGGCCGGCGCTGCGCACGCGTCGGCATGGGTACCCTTCGCACCATCGAGCACACCCGCCAAGCGAGCGGCAATTCGCCACTCCTTGCAGGCGGCATAGGCAATTAGCAGCTGAGCCAGGCCGCGCGTTGCTCCCGGTGACGTCGGGTAATTGCGATGCAAAGGCAGGCTCTCGCGGAACAGTGCCAGCGCGCGCACCGGATCGTCCTGTCTCAGCGCCAGAAAGCCCTGCTGCGCCAAGCTGCCGGCGATGTCGAACTTCGACTCCACAGATCGATACAGCGTCAGACTCTCGGCGAGCAGTTGGCCGGCACGCTCGAAGTGGCCGCGGCGGATGGCGATGGTGCCTAGCAGCGCACGTCCGTGACCGATGTAGAGCCTGTCGCCCCCAATCTTTGCCATCTCGGCCTCGCATTCCGCCACCATGGCCTCGGCCGATTCGTCACGTCCCATCAACGCCTCGTAGCCCGCGTAGCAGATCAGCGCTTGAGCCAGCAAAAAGGCCTGGCGCCAGGGGTCGGCGATGCTGCGGCCGTGCGCCAGGCTGGCCCGGAACATCTCGGCAGTGGCCACGTCGCGCTGACGCGTGTCGATGTAGCCCATCCACATCAGGGACCAGGCCAGACCCTCCTCGAATTCCAGCGCGCCCGAGAGTTCGACGCACCTTTCGCACAATCGGCGCCCGTGAGGCGGGTCATAGTTGGTGGCGAGCATCGCGGCGCCGTAGAAAGAGCGAGCCTCGTGCACCGAGAGTGGAGCGCCGCTGAGTCTCAGGGCTTCTGCCAGCCGTTCCTGCCAGCCCACCATTTCTTTCCAGTGCATGTTCTTGTACCAAAAACGTGTCAGCGAGCTGAACAGACGCAGGCCGAGTTCAGGTTGGCCTGAGTTCAGCGACCAGTGCAGTGCGAGCCGCATGTTGTCCAGCTCGAGCTCGGCTTGTGCGTGCCCACGCAATTGGTCCTGCCGCGTCAGCGTTGGGCGTATTGTTTCGGCCTGATCGACGAAGTGGCGCAAGTGGCGCTCGCGCGTCGACTGAAGTTCGTCGGCTGCCATCAACTTCTCCAGCCCGTACTCTCGAATGGTCTCGAGCAGCCGGTAACGCGGCTCCTCGGATTGAGTGTCCAGAACGACCAGCGACTTCTCGACCAGCCGTGCCATCAGCTCCGGCACGTCTTCGCGCAACAAAGGTGGCGCGCTGCACACCGCTTTGGCGGCAGCCAATGTCCATCCACCCGCGAACTGTGAGAGTCGGCGCCACAGCACACGCTCCGGCTCGTTCAACAGCTCGTGGCTCCAGTCGATGAGCGAGCGCAGAGTTTGGTGACGCTGAAGCGCCGTGCGCCGGCTGCGAGTCAGCAGCGCGAAGCGATCGTGCAAACGCTCGGCCACCTGTTCCACGCGCATCGCGCCGACACGCGCCGCTGCAAGCTCGAGCGCCAGCGGTATGCCGTCGAGCCGGTGACAGATTTGCGCGACGGCCACCGTGTTCTCCGGAGTCAGCCGGAATGTCGGCGCAGCGGCCTGGGCGCGTTCGACAAACAGCCGGCTGGCGGGGAAATCGAGCAGCGCGTCGACCGACAGCAACGTGTCCGGCGGTGCCGATCGCAACGACGGCAGGCGCCATGCGACCTCGCCTGCCACATCGAGCGCCTCTCGACTGGTCGCGAGTGTGCGTGTGCCGGCGCTGCAGCGCAGCACTTGTTCGGCGAACGCGGCACAGGCCTCAATCAGGTGCTCGCAGTTGTCGAGGATCAACAGCATGCGGCGTCGACGCAAAAATTCCAGCAACGTGTCGAGAAGCGACCGGGTGGCCTCTTCGTGCACGTCCAACGCGCCGGCCACGGTACCGATTACCAGAGAGGCGTCCGTGACGGGAGCCAGTTCGACAATGCATACGCCGTCCGGAAAATCAGGCGTCACGATGTCGGCGACCTCGAGCGCCATCCGGGTCTTGCCCACGCCGCCAGCTCCCACAAGGGTCAGCAGATGCGTGCGGCGCAACAGCGCGAGCACCGCTGCCAAATCCTCTTCGCGCCCAATAAGCGTTGGCTTGTTGGCGGGCAGGTTGTTGACGGCAACAGAGCGTGGCAAATCTGCCGGCGCCGCCGAGGTCGGCGTCTTCGCAGGCAGCGCGGTGATGCTTTCGTCAAGCATCCTGCCGAAACGGTAGCCGCGGCCAGGCACCGTCAGCACCGCGTGCGCACCGAGCAGCTTGCGCAGGCTCGAGACGTGCTGGCGCAGGTTGTTCTCGTCGACCACCAGACGAGGCCAGACGACATTCAAAAGCTCTTCGTGCGACACGACCCGATCGCGATGCTCGATCAGCACCAGCAGCAGGTCGTAGGCCCGGGCACCGACGGCCAACGGCGCGCCATCGCCCAGCAGCAGCCGCTGTGCGGGGCGCAGTTCGAAGCTGTCAAAACGATAAGAGGGCGTTGGAGCGTTCATGTTCGCCATGACGAAAGCCGAAGCCCACGCGCCCCGGATTCACAACAATTCACGCGCACGTTATAGCCTGCTCGCCCAGCGCACTCGACACTGACCTCGCCCCAATTGCCAAGGAGACACGACATGAACGCACCGACAGACCTGAATGCACTCAAGACCCGCCAGCAGGCCGCCTGGGGCACGGGCGACTATGCCGTGGTCGGGACCACACTGCAGATTGTCGGGGAGCAGCTGGCCGAGGCCTGCGACCTGAAAACCGACGAGCGCGTGCTCGACGTTGCCGCAGGCAACGGCAACGCCACGCTGGCCGCCGCACGTCGCGGCTGTGTCGTGACCTCCACTGACTATGTTGCCAGCCTGCTGGAGCGAGGTGCCGAGCGGGCGCGCGCCGAGCGGCTCGACGTCAAATTTCAGACTGCCGATGTGGAGGAACTGCCCTTCGCAGATGCTAGCTTCGACGCTGTGGTCTCGACCTTCGGCGTGATGTTTGCACCCGACCACGCCCGATCGGCAGCCGAGATGGCGCGGGTGTGCCGGCCCGGCGGCCGCATCGGCTTGGCGAACTGGACACCGGACAGCCTGATCGGCCGCATGTTCAAGGTGCTGGGTCGTTATGTGCCACCGCCGGCCGGTGTGCAGCCACCCTCGTTGTGGGGAACCGAGGCCCATGTTCGTTCGCTATTCAACGGGCAGCTCACTCAGGTCATGGCAGTGCCGCGAATGTTCAACTTCCGTTACCGGTCGGCAGCTCACTTCGTCGATGTGTTCCGGGCCTGGTACGGACCTGTGAACAAGGCTTTTGCCGCGCAGTCGCCCGAGCAGGCCGAGGCATTGACAGCGGAGCTCGTGGCCTTGCTGGAAAGCCTGAACCGGGCGCCGGGCTCGCTGGTGGTGCCCAGCGAATACCTCGAGATCGTCGTCGTCCGACGTTGAAACTCAGCGCATGCCGACCGAAGCTTGCAAGGAGTACCGGCTGTGATGAACACCTCCGATCTCGACATGCCGATGTGTGAACCCTTCTTCCGCGAAGCCGGTGCCGGCCCGGGCGTCGTCTGCGTCCATGCGAACGCCAGCAGTTCGTCGCAGTGGCGAGCACTGATAGAAACATTGGCAAGTGGCTTTCATGTGTTGGCTCCCGACACTCATGGCGCCGGCAAGGGCCCCGCGTGGCCGGCAGACCGCCCACTCGCGCTGCGTGATGAAGTGAGGTTGCTGGAACCAATCTTCGCGCGTGCCGGCACCTCGTTCTCGCTGGTCGGGCATTCCTATGGCGGTGCCGTGGCGTTGGTGGCGGCAGCGCATAAATCGCAACGCGTACGCGCGCTTGTGCTTTACGAGCCCACGCTGTTCGCCCTGGTCGATGCGGCATTGCCACGACCCAATGATGCCGACGGTATCCGCCAGACCGTGGAGCGCGCTGGCGCTGCGCTCGCGGTGGGCAACCGCGGCGCCGCCGCCGAGCACTTCATCGACTTCTGGATGGGCGCGGGCGCCTGGCACGCGACGCCTCAGTCGCGACGCACTGCGATCGAGGCGGCCGTTATCAATGTGCAGGGTTGGGGCCGGGCGCTGTTCGCCGAACCTACACCGCTGAAAGCCCTCGGCGCGCTGACGATGCCGGTTCTGCTGATGGTCGGGGAAAACTCGCCGGCGTCCGCCCACGCGGTGGCGCGGCTGCTTGCCCAAACCCTGCCGCGCGTCGAGACGCTAGAGTTCAAGGGACTGGGTCACATGGGTCCGGTCACTCACCCGGAGGTCGTCAACTCGGCGATCGAGAAATTTCTGCGAAGCAGCACGGCCGCCTGACACGACCGCGGCCGGTTGCCGCTTCTCCGTACGGGGAGAAACACGATGAGTAGCGCACGGCGAATCCGAGACGCCTTCGATCGGATGCAACATGTTTTCGCAAAGCGGCCGGCGGTGGCTTCGGCCGCTGCGACCATGCGTGCCCGCATCATCGACGGCTTGCGCTGCGAGGCCCGTGAAGGCAACTGGCTTTTTTCGCTCGACCTGCCCGTCGATGCGGGCGGCACCAATGCGGGTGCGACTCCGGGCGTGCATGGTCGGGCGGCCCTTGCGAGCTGTCTGGCGATGAGCTGCAGCATCGAATTCGCACGCGCTGGAATTGAAGCGCGCAGTGTCGAGGTTGAAGTGCAGGTCGACTACGACAACCGCGGCTTGGTGGGAATGGACAACATCAAGCCCGGCTACCTGAGCGTGCGGCACACGCTGTACCTCGACACCGATGCGTCGCTCGATGCCGTGCGGCCGGCGTTCGAGAAGGCGCAGCGCAACAGCCCGTATCTGGACGTCTTCGCCCAAGCGCAGCCGGTGTCGGGTCAAGTGGTCTTCGGGCCACGTCCGCAGGTCTAGAGGGCAATGGACGCGCGCTTGCAGTTGCGGGTACAGCTGTATGGCGGGGATCGTGCAGCCCCCAGCTACGAACAGGCATGGAAGCAGGCACTCGCGCCGGCCACAGTCGCGGTATTGAACGCGGCCGAGCTACAGCCTGGTGAGCGCGTACTCGACGTCGCTTGCGGATCGGGCATGCTTACGCGTGCAGCGTGGCAGGCAGTGAAATCTCGAGGCGGCGAGGTGGTGGGCACCGATATTTCGGAGCTCATGCTCGCCGAGGCGGCCGAGGTGGCCGAGGTGGCCGAGCAATCGCGCGACTGCCGCTTCGTGCGGACAGACGCGCAAGCCCTCGATACTTTTGTGCCGGCCGAATATTTCGATGCCGTGCTGTGCGGTCTGGGTCTGATGTACATGCCCGACCCGGAGGCTGCTTTAGCAACCATGGCAGGTTGTCTGCGCCCAGGAGGGCGCATGGCAGTTTCGGTGTGGGGTGAGCGGCGAGCCTGCGGATGGGCCGACGTCTTTCCAATTGTCGATTCGCGGGTTCGCTCGAAAGTTTGCCCGATGTTCTTCGGGCTCGGTACCGGCAATACGCTTGAACAGGCAATGCGTGCAGCCGGGCTGGTCGACGTGCAGTTGAGCCGTCCGCCAACGACTGTCCATTACGCCGATGCCAATGCGGCCTGCGACGCGGCCTTTCTCTCCGGACCTGTCGCGCTCGCGTACTCCCGATTCGATGAATCGACGCGTTTTTCGGTCCGCGCCGAGTATCTGGCTTCGATCGAACCTTGGCGAATGGGCGACCGGTTCGAGATTCCTGGTGCGTTTGTGGTCGGATCTGGGCAGAGGCCTGAGGCCACCGTCGAGGCGCAATGTGGGCGGCGCTCGTCCTGAGCGCTTCCTTCGGAGCTTTCAATTTGGCGCCCCAAATTGCCGCTTTGGTCAATTCCTGACCTCCGCAATCGACTTGCGCTGATGCTCACTAATCGCGAACCTAACGTAACGGCTTGGTGCCGCTGCACCAACGTCCGTAAACAACCCATCACCCCCAAACCTCCCGCGCCACCTCCACCACCATTGCCAGCTTGTCGCGCTGCGCTTGCACCGCGATGTTGTTGCCGTGCACCGTGCTGCTGAATCCGCATTGCGGTGACAAGCACAACTGATCGAGTGGGGCGAACTTCGCAGCCTCGTCGATGCGCCGCTTGAGTTCGTCCTTCGATTCCATCGCGCCGAACTTGGTCGTGACCAGGCCGAGCACGACGACCTTGTTCTTGGGCAGGAAGCGCAGCGGGCGAAAGTCGCCGGAGCGTGCGTCGTCGTACTCCATGAAGTAGGCGTCGAGGTTCATTTCGGCGAGCAGCGCTTCGGCCACGGGCTCGTAGTTGCCGGCTGCCGCGTGCGTGCTCTTGAAGTTGCCGCGGCAAAGGTGCATCGCGAGCGTCATGCCGGCGGGCTTTTGCGCGACGACCTTGTTGATGAATTGGGCGTAGCGGTGCGGCAACTCGTTCGGGTCGTCGCCGCGCTGGCGAGCGGCTTCGCGCATCTTGTCGTCGCACAGGTAGGCGAGGTTGGTGTCGTCCATCTGCACATAGGTGCAGCCTGCTGCGGCGAGCGAGTGCAGCTCGGCGGCGTAGGCGGTGGCCACGTCGTCGTAGAACGCCGGGTCGAGCTCAGGGTAGTGCGCGCGGCTGATGCCGGCGCGGCCGCCGCGAAAGTGCAGCATCGTCGGCGACGGGATCGTGACCTTGGGCGTGAGCCCGCCCTTGCCGAGGGAATTCACTTGCGACTGCAGGTATTCGAAATCGGCGCGCTGGATGTCTTTCACATGCTCGACCTTGCCCACCACGCGCATCACCGGCGGCGCGAGCTCTTCGCTGCCATCGGGTTGGATGACGGTGACGGGGATGTCCGTCTGCACGCCGCCGAGCTGCTTCAGAAAATCGATGTGGAAATAGGTGCGGCGAAACTCGCCGTCGGTGATCGACTGCAGGCCCACGTCGGCCTGGAACTGCACGATTTCGGCGATGGCTTTGTCTTCGACGGCGCGCAGTTGCTCGGGCGTGATCTCGCGCTTCTCGCGCTGCGCGCGGGCATCGAGCAGGAACTCGGGCCGCAGAAAACTGCCGACGTGGTCGGCGCGAAACGGTGGCGTGGTGCGAATGGTCATCGTGTGTCTCCTCGCGGGGGTTTGAACCAGCATAGCCTGCGCTCACAGTTCGCTACATTTAGCCCCGGCCGATCTGCACAACGCACTGCCAAACCCGGAGCCTTCATGATCACCAAACGCCACGCCTTGCAACTCGCCGTCGCTACCTTGACGAGCACCGCGCTGAGCGCTTTCGCCGCCGCTGACACCGGCCCGATCAAGATCGGCCTGATCCTGCCGATGACCGGTCAATCGGCCTCCACCGGCCGCCAGATCGACGCCGCCGTCAAGCTCTGGATGGCGCAGAACGGCAACAAGATCGCCGGCCGCACGGTCGAGGTTATTTTGAAAGACGACGGCGCCGTGCCCGACGCGACCAAGCGCATCGCACAAGAGATGATCGTCAACGACAAGGTCACGGTGATCGCCGGTTTCGGCATCACGCCGACCGCGCTGTCTACCGCGCCGCTGGCCACGCAAAGCAAGACGCCGCTGGTCGTGATGGCCGCCGCCACGAGCAGCGTCACCGAGGCCTCGCCCTACATCGTGCGCACCAGCTTCACGTTGCCGCAGGTCACGGTCGGCATGGCCGACTGGGCGGCTAAAAACAAAATCAAGAAGGTGGTGACGCTGGTCAGCGAGTACGGCCCGGGCTTCGATGCCGAAAAGTTTTTCGACAGCCAGTTCCGCTTGAACGGCGGGCAGATCATCGACAAGCTGCGCACGCCGCTCAAGTCGCCCGACTTCGCGCCGGTGCTGCAAAAAGTGATCGATGCCAAGCCCGATGCGCTGTTCGTGTTCTTGCCCTCGGGTCAGGGCGCGGCGTTCATGAAGCAGTTCGCCGAACGCGGGCTCGACAAGTCGGGCATCAAGCTGATCGCGACAGGCGACGTGACCGACGACGACCAACTCGCCGACATCGGCGACGTGGCCCTCGGCGTCGTCAACTCGCACCACTATTCGGCAGCGCACCCCTCGGCCACGAACAAGAAATTCGTCGAGGCGTTTCAGGCGGCGAACAAGGGCATGCGGCCGAACTTCATGGCCGTCGGCGGCTACGACGGCATGCGCGTAATTTACAAAGCGCTCGAGGCGACGAAGGGCGCGGGCGGCGACGCATTGCTCGCGGCGATGAAGGGTCAAATTTTCGAGAGCCCACGCGGCCCGGTGCTGATCGATGCGCAATCGCGCGACATCGTGCAAGACGTCTACATCCGCAAGGTCGAGCGCGTGCCGGCGATGGGCAATGGGCTCTACAACGTCGAGTTCGATGTGATTAAGGCGGTAAAGGATCCAGGCAAGGCGAAGTGATCGAGACGACCGTCGAAGGGTTCTCCGCGGCATGCTGACGCTTGTCTTCGACGGAATCGCCTACGGCATGCTGCTGTTCGTGCTCGCGGTCGGGCTGGCCGTGACGCTCGGGCTGATGAACTTCATCAACCTCGCGCACGGCGCGTTCGCGATGACCGGCGGCTACATCACGGTGCTGGCGATGAACCGGCTCGGCGTGCCTTTCCTGCTGTGCCTGCCACTCGCGTTCATCGGCGCTGCGCTGCTCGGCGCAGTGCTCGAGCCGTTGCTGTACCGGCGCATGTACGCCAAGCCGCACCTCGATCAGGTGCTGTTCTCGATCGGGCTGGTGTTCATCGCGGTGACCGCGGTGGATTATTTCGTCGGCGGCTCGCAGCAAAACATCCAGATTCCCAATTGGCTGCGCGGCCGCTTCGACATCGAATGGGTCGGCATCGGCAAGTACCGGCTCTTCATCATCGTCGTCTGCGCGCTGCTCACGATCGCGCTGCAGGCGGTGCTGACACGCACGCGCTTCGGTGCGCAGCTGCGCGCGGCGGTCGACGACCCGCGCGTGGCCGGCGGGCTCGGGCTCAACGTGAATCGCATCTTCTTGCTGACCTTCGCGGTCGGCTCCGGTCTCGCCGGGTTGGGTGGCGCGCTCGGCGCCGAGGTGCTGGGCCTGGACCCGACCTTCCCACTGAAATTCATGATCTACTTTTTGATCGTCTGCTCGGTTGGCGGCACGACCACCATCACGGGCCCGCTGCTCGCCGCGCTGCTGCTCGGCATCGCCGACGTGGCCGGCAAGTACTACCTGCCCAAGCTCGGCGCGTTCATTGTCTACACGCTGATGATCGTGATTTTGATGATCCGGCCGCAGGGGTTGTTTGCGCGTGGGGGAGGTGGCAGGTGAACATTGTTGTGGCAACCGTCGAAGCCGCTTTCGACGAGGTCGTAAAGCTGATTCAGGCCGCACGCCTGCGTGCCGCCGAGGCGGTGAATGTCGAGGTGATCGACTTGTACTGGCGCATCGGCGAGTACCTGCACCACGGGACCGCCGCTGACGGCTGGGCCAAGAGCACCGTCGTGCAATTGGCCAACTTCATCGCGACGCGCGAGCTGGGTCGGCGCGGTTTCTCGCCGCAAAACCTCTGGCGCATGCGGCAGTTTTATGAGGCGTTGCATGCGGAGCCGAAACTCTCACCACTGTTGAGAGTTTTGCCGTGGTCTTCGCACCTGCACATCCTGAGCCGTGCAAAAAGGCCCGAAGAACGGCAGTTCTATCTGCGCATGGCCTCGCAGTACCGCTGGCCGGTTCGCGAGGTCGCGCGGCAGATCGATGCCGGCCTGTTCGAGCAGGCGGTGTTGAACCCGCCAAAACTCTCAACAGCGTTAAGAGAAATGCACCCGCAGGCCGAGCGTCAGTTCAAAGACGCCTACTTGCTGGAGTTTCTGGAGTTGCCACTCCAGCACTCCGAAGCCGATCTGCACCGCGGCCTGTTGCAGAACTCGGGTCGTTTTCTGACTGAGCTCGGGCGTGACTTCTGCTGCATCGGCTCGGAGTACCCGGTGCTCGACCGCGACGTGCGCAAGCCGCACGAGAACCCGGCCGTCGCGGCATGAACTCGGCCACATGCCTCGCCCGCACCGCCCGCTGGCGTTGGTGGGAAGGCGCGCTGATCCTCGCGCTGCTGCTCTCGTGGGCGCTGCTGCCATCGCACGCGCTGCTGCTCAATGAGATCGCAATCCTCGCGCTGTTCGCGGTCTCGCTCGACTTGATCCTCGGCTACGCCGGCATCGTCTCGCTCGGGCACGCGGCGTTCTTCGGCTTCGGCGCCTACGCGGCGGCGCTGTTCGCCAAGCTCGTGATGCCCGACCCGTGGCTCGGCATGGCGTTCGCGGCCGCGCTCACCGCCGCGCTCGGCTCGGTGTGCAGCCTGCTCATCTTGCGCGGCTCCGATCTGACGCGGCTGATGGTCACGCTCGGTGTCGCGTCGATCCTGTACGAGCTCGCGAACAAGCTCGACGGGCTGACCGGCGGCGCCGATGGCCTGCAGGGCGTGGTGATGGGCCCGTTGCTCACGCCGTTCGGCCGCTTCGAGTTCGACTTGTACGGGCGCACGGCGTATGCCTACACGCTGGTCGTGTTGATCGTGTGTTTGCTCATCGGCCGCAAGCTCGTGCACTCGCCGTTCGGCTACTCGCTGCAAGCGCTGCGCGACAACCGGTTGCGCGCCGCGAGCATCGGGCTCTCGGTGAACGCGCGGTTGGTCGCGGCGTACACGATCAGCGCTGCATTCGCCGGTGCCGCGGGCGCACTGCTCGCGCAGACCAGTGGCTTCGCCTCGCTCGACGTGTTCGACTTCCACCGCAGCGCCGAGGTGCTGCTGGTGCTCGTGATCGGCGGCACCGGGTACCTGTACGGCGGCATCTTCGGCGCGATCGTGTTCAAGCTGCTGCACGACGCTGTGTCGGCGTGGACGCCGCAGTACTGGAACTTCTGGCTCGGCCTGTTCCTCGTCGTGCTCGTGCTGGTGGGTCGCGAGACGCTGATCCGGCCACGCAGCTGGTTCAGTCGAACATGAACGAGACCGTCCTCGAAACCCGCGGGCTGCTCAAGCGCTTCGGCGGCATCACGCCGACGAACGATGTGTCGATCACGGTCGAGCGCGGCGCGCGCCGCGCGCTGATCGGCCCGAACGGTGCCGGTAAAACCACGCTGATCAACCTGCTGACCGGCGTGCTCGCGCCGACCGCGGGTGAGGTCTGGCTCGACGGCGCCGAGATCACGCGTCTGTCGCCGCACAACCGAGTGCGCCGCGGCATCGTGCGCACCTTCCAGATCAACCAGTTGTTCAACGAGCTGACGCCGCTGCAGTCGCTCGCACTCAGCGTGTCGGCGCAACTCGGCATCAGCGCACGGTGGTGGCAGCGCTTGGGCGCCGATGCGCGCGTAGCGCCGATCTGCGACACGCTGCTGCACCAGTTTCGCCTCGACGACGTGATGAACCAGCAGGTCAAGCACCTCGCCTACGGCAAGCGCCGGCTGCTCGAAATCGCGACGGCACTCGCTTGTGCACCGCGCGTGCTGCTGCTCGACGAGCCCGTGGCTGGCGTGCCCGAAGGCGAGCGCGAAGAGATCTTCGAGATCATCGACGCGCTGCCCGCCGAGGTGTCGGTGCTGCTGATCGAGCACGACATGGATTTGGTCTTCAACTTCGCGACCAGTGTGACGGTGCTGGTCAACGGCGCGGTGTTCGCCGAAGGATCGGTCGATGCAATCGCGAACGACCCGCGCGTGAAGGCGGTGTACTTGGGTGAATCACTCGACAAGCGCGAGCATGGCTGAGCTGCTGCGCGTCGAAGGCTTGAGGTCGGGCTACGGTGAGGCGGTCGTCGTGCAGGGTGTCGACCTCGTGCTGCCGCAAGGCGAATCGCTCGCGCTGCTGGGCCGCAACGGCACGGGCAAGACCACGCTGCTGAACACGCTGGTGGGCGTGACGCGCCGGTACAAAGGCCGCATCACCCTCGCCGGGCACGACATCACCGCGCTGCCACCGCACCAGCGCGCCGCGGCCGGTATCGGCTGGGTGCCGCAAGAGCGCAACATCTTCAAGTCGTTGACGGTCGACGAGAACCTGAGCGCCGTGGCTCGCCCCGGCGCGTGGACTTTGGCGCGCGCTTACGAGATGTTTCCGCGGCTGGCCGAGCGCAAATCGAACTTGGGCAACCAGCTCTCGGGCGGCGAGCAGCAGATGCTCGCCGTGGCGCGCGCGCTGGTGCTGAACCCGAAGCTGCTGCTGCTCGACGAGCCGCTCGAAGGCCTCGCGCCGATCATCGTGGAAGAACTGCTGCGCTCGATCGCGCGCGTGGTGCGCGATGAAGGCATGAGCGCCATCATCGTCGAGCAAAACCCGCGGATGATTTTGCCCATCACGCAGCGCGCAGTCGTGCTCGATCGCGGCGCGGTCGTGCACGAAGGCGCGAGCGCCGCACTGATGGCTGATCGCGCGCGCCTCGACCGCTGGCTAGGCGTAGCCAAGCACTAAGCCTCGGAGGGCTCTTTGGATTAATTCCCTCTCTCTCTGGGAGAGGGTTGGGGTGAGGGCGGCGAATCCACATCAATTCAACGTCGCCGGATCGACATTGGCGCCGCAGACGATCAGCACCACGCGCTCGCCCGCTTTCGGTCGCACCACGCCGCTCTGCAGCGCCGCCAGTGGTAACGCGGCAGCGGGCTCGACCGCGAGCTTGAGTTCCTCCCACATGAAGCGCTGGGCTGCACGGATCGCGTCGTCGGTCAGCAACTCCGATTGCGCCACATGCTTTTGCGTCACGTGCCAAGCGATGCGCCCGACGCGGCGCGCGCCGAGCGAATCGGCAGCGATGCCACTCACAGCTACGTCGACCGGCTCGCCGGCCTCGCGGGCGCGGTAAAGCGTCGGCGCGAGTTCGGGCTCGAGCGCGATCACGCGTGCGCGGCTCGCGAACCAGGCCGCGATGCCGCCGGCGAGCCCGCCACCACCGACGCTCACCAGCACCGCATCGGGCGTGCCACGCATCTGCATCTCGACCTCGCGTGCCAGCGTGCCGGCACCGGCGACCACCTCCGGCTGGTCGTAGGCGTGCGTCAGCAGCGCGCCGGTTTCGCGTTGACGCGACTCGCAGGCCTCGAGCGCGTCGGCATACGCATCACCCGCGATCACGACGGTGGCGCCGAGCGCGGCCAGGCGCGCGCGTTTGGCCGGCGAGCTCGTGCGCGGCACAAACACCTCGGCACGCACGCCGAGCGCGCGTGCGGCGAGCGCGGTCGCGATGCCGGCGTTGCCGCCCGAGGCGACGATCACGCCGGCAGCGGGAATCGGGTTCGACAGCAGCCGGTTGAACATGCCGCGCGCCTTGAAGCTGCCCGAGCGCTGCAAGTGTTCGAGCTTGAGCCACACGTCGAACGGCGGGATATCGGCCGGCAGCCCGAGCACGCTGCTCGGCAGGCGCCACAGCGGCGTCTCGAACACGTGCGGCGCGATGCGCGCTGCGGCGGCGGTGATGTCGTCTGGCGTGATGGTCATGGTGCGAAAAGGAGAGGGCGGGCAAGTATCGCGCCGTCGGCCTAGGATGAACCAACCGCGCCGCGGGCGTGATCTGGAGCAACGAATGCAACTCGGAATGATCGGCCTCGGCCGCATGGGCGCGAACATGGTGCGGCGCCTGATGAAGGGCGGCCACGAGTGCGTGGTGTTCGATCGCGCTGCTATCTCGGTGCAAGCGCTCGTGAAAGAGGGCGCGACCGGCGCCGATTCGTATGCCGATCAGATCGCCAAGCTCACGAAGCCGCGCGCACTCTGGCTGATGGTGCCGGCCGCGGCCGTCGACGCGACGGTCACCGAATTGCTGCCACTTCTAGACGCCGGCGACACACTGATCGACGGCGGCAACTCCTACTACGTCGACGACATCCGCCACGCCAAGACGCTGGGGGCCAAGCAAATTCACTGTGTCGACGTCGGCACCAGCGGCGGCGTGTGGGGTCTCGAGCGCGGCTACTGCATGATGATCGGCGGCGAGGCCGAGGTGGTCAAACGGCTCGACCCGATCTTCAAAACGCTCGCGCCCGGCATCGGCGAGATCGAGCGCACGCCGGGGCGCGATGGCAGCGGCACGGCCGAGCAAGGTTACCTGCACTGCGGTGCGAACGGCGCCGGGCACTTCGTCAAGATGGTGCACAACGGCATCGAATACGGAATGATGGCCGCTTATGCCGAGGGCCTTTCCATCCTCAAAGGCGCCAACATCGGCAGCGCCACGCACGAGGTCGACGCCGAGACCACGCCGATGCGCGACCCCACGCACTACCGCTACGACATGCCGCTGCAAGACATCGCCGAAGTCTGGCGCCGCGGCAGCGTGATCGCCTCGTGGTTGCTCGACCTCACGGCCAATGCGCTGAACGAAGACCCGCAACTCGCGAAGTTCGGCGGGCTGGTCGCCGATTCGGGCGAAGGCCGCTGGACCATTCAAGCCGCGATCGACGAAGCCGTGCCCGCGCCGGTGCTGACCGCTGCGCTGTACTCGCGCTTCAGTTCACGCGGCGAGGCGGAGTTTCAGAACCGGATCTTGAGCGCGATGCGGTTCCAATTCGGGGGGCATGTGGAAAAGAAAGCGCAGTGACGCGAGGCGGGGCACGCGGGTCGAAGTTTCGAGGTTGGTGAAGACATCAGATGCGGTAACATCTGATGCATCTGCATCACTGGAGCTCGCCATGCGCACCACCCTCGACCTCGACGACGACGTGCTTGCCAGCGCGAAGGAAATCGCCCGTCGCCAGAACACCACGGCGGGCCGTGTGCTTTCCGATCTGGCGCGCAGCGCGTTGACGCAGGCGGCCGCACCGCGCACGCCATCGGCGCGAGCGCCGGCGCCGGCCCATGGTTTTCGGCCGTTCGCGTCGCGTGGCGGCGTCGTCACCAACGCGCTGGTCGACAAACTGCGCGACGAGGGCGAATACTGAAATGCCATCTCGCCGTGCACCGAAGGTCGTTCAAGCGCGCGAGCCGCGTGCTGCCTGCCGCGCCGCACGACCGAAGCGCGCCTTGCTCGACGTCAACGTGCTGATCGCGCTGCTCGACACCGACCACATCCACCACGCCCGCGCCGCCGCATGGCTCAGCGACAACATCGGCGGTGGTTGGGCCTCGTGCGCGATCACGCAAAACGCTTGCGTGCGCATCATGTCGCAGCCGGGCTACCCGAACGCGCTGCCGACTGCGCGCGTGGCGGAGCGCCTCCGAGAAGCGACCGAAACCGCTGCGCACGCCTTCGTGCCCGGTGACGTCAGCCTGCTCGCCTCACGGCACTTCGACACGGAACAACTGCTCGGTCATCGACAGGTGACCGATGCGTACCTGCTTGGGCTGGCAGCGGCCAACGATCTTCGCTTCGCGACCTTCGACGGCGCGATGCCGTCACGCGTGGTGCGCGAGACACGGCCGGCGTATCTCGTGGTGCTGTAGCAGCGCGTCGGCGCTGAGCCGCCCTCAGACGGTCAACGGCGCCGCGCAGTTCGCGCAGAAGCGCGCGCCGGCCGGTGGTGCCGCAGGTGCTGCAAACGCGCTTCGCGCCCACGTCGCTGATGACCGCAGCTCTGGTCTCGCGCTTGGGCTCACGCGGGGAGGCGGAGTTTCAGAGCCGCATGTTGAGCGCGATGCGGTTTCGGTTCGGGGGGGATTTGGAGAAGAAGTGAGCCCGCGCGATCTCGTCAATGCAGATGACGCGCGCCGCACGCGAATCGGCAGCCTGTCGCTATATTCATGTGGTGCCGCGCGTCGATCGCGGACGTTAGTACGCAAACCTCGAAGGAGTGGCATTGATGCGAGTTCAACATGAACGGCGTTTGATCGTGGTGGGCCTTTCGATTCTGGCGGTCGCCTGTACGAGGGTGGAGCTTCTGACCTCGGACCCGTTCCCGCCGCAGAAGCCGGAGTTGCCCTGCACCACCAGCGGCGATTGCTCGATGGATGTCAAAGTGCGTATCGCGAGCGACGAATCCTGCGAAGTGACTACCGAGTACAAAACCGTTCGGGTCGCCCCAAAGGAGACACCGGATATGAAGTGGTCGATCGATGATTCGCTCGACAACAAAAAAAAATATGACTACCAGTTCATCAACCTACCGACCGCCAGTCCGCCGGTGCACGGGATCGAGATTCTCAACAATAGAGGCGGCGTGTTCACGTACCCCGACTACGACGGCGGCAGGAAAAAATACAAGTGGAAAAACAACCACCAGTCCCCGATGCCGGCTTCACCATTCGACTACGAAGTCAATGTCGAACGTTCGCTCAAGGGCGCGAGCAACTGGATGCCCTGCAAACGAATAGACCCGCGAATCATCAACGAGTGAGGGCGTTAGCCGCAGTCTGCGTCATGCCGGCATGAACGCGATTGCCCGCGCCTGTTGTAGCGCCAGCCCGAACTCCGATTTAGCCGAGGTGTCGCCGACCGCGGCCGCCAGTTCGCTGGCTTGATGAAGTGCTGCTCCGGCGGCGCCCAAATTGCCGGCGAGGTGATGTGCTTGCGCACTGGCGCAAAGCAGAATACCCAAGCTGACGCGATCCGACATGCCTAGCAGCAAGGCCTCGCCGGCAGCGAGGCACTCACGTGCCGCCTCGACGCGCCCCTGCCGGGCGTGCAGCAGGCCGACATGGCCGAGAAACTGCCCCTCTGAGCGCCGGTCTGCCAAGTCGCGCGCGAGCGTGAGCGCGGCCTCGTGGTGGCCGAGAGCCGCTGCAGGGTCGCCGCGTGCTTCTGCGACAAGCCCGAGGTTGCACTGCACGATGCACAGAAGCCGCGCGTGGCCCAAGTCTCGCGCTGTGGCGAGCGAGGCCTCGAGCGCGCGCTGCGCGTCGTCGAAACGGCCCTCGGCGTGATGCAGAAGGCCGAGATTGCACAGCGCGTTGGCTTCCCATTGACGGTCGCCAAGTTCGGTGGCAATCGCGATCGATTGTGCGTAGAGCGTGCGCGCTTCTGCCGGGTTACCTTGCGAGGCAAACCAGCCGGCCAGATTGCCCGCGGTCCCGCCCTCCCAGCGCCGATCGCCGACCGCGCGCGCCAGCGCCAGCGCGCGCGCGTAGAGAAGTCGCGCCTCGTCGATCCGGCCCAGCGATTCGGAGAAGGCGCCGAGGCCGTTGAGAACGGCGCACTCCTGAGACCGGTCGGTGCCATCGCAGGCGCAGGCCATCGCGCGTTCGTAACTCTGCGCCGCCATGTCAATCTCGCCGGACTGGGCCTGCAGGGTCGCGAGTGGGTGCAGCGCGCGGCCTTCGAGATCGCTGTCGCCCAGGGCGCGCGCGCCGGCCTGGGCCGCAAGCAGCCGGGCCTGCGCCTGCATGGCGAGTCCGCTAAGCTGCAACGCAGAGCCGAGTATCAGATCGGCCTCGACACGGTCTCGGCCGTCGAGTGGTGCGATCCGGTTCACCGCCTCGGCGAGTTCGATGCCAACCCGGAACGGACCGCGCAGTCGCAGCACGCCCCAAGCCCGGCGGAGCGCGGCGACGGCGATGGCGGCATCGTTCCAGGCCGTCGCGCGCCGGCAGGCGGCGACGAGATTGTCGAGCTCTGCGCCGGCGCCACTGGTGGCGACCTTCGGGTCGAGCCGGGCGAAGAAGCAACTATGACGGGCTTCGGCGGCGGCTCGTGTGTCCGGCCCGCTGCCCTCGAACCGCCCCTCCGTTCGCAAGTGCTCAGCCGCGTATTCGCGCACGCTCTCCAGCAGGTCGAAGCGTTCATCGCCGATCTGGCGAACGAAACTCTTGTCGACCAGCCAGTGGACGACATCGACTGGCGAGGGGGACTCGCCGCCGGCGGAGGGCAACTCAAGCACCGCCGAAACCGATTCGGGCGTGCAGCCTCCGCGAAACACCGACAGCTGTGCGAGCGCGGCCTTCTCGATTTCACTGAGCAACTCCCACGACCAATCGAACGCCGCGCGCAGCGTGGCCTGCCGATCTCGCCGGCCGGCGCGCGACAGCAACACGTTGAAGCGTTCGTGCATGCGCCCGACCAGGGCGCGCGGTGTCATCACGCGCACGCGCGCGGCAGCGAGTTCGATCGCGAGCGGCAGGCCGTCGAGCACCTTGACGAGTTGCTCGATCGCCAGCAGGTCCGCAGCGCTGGCCGCGTAGCCGTACTTCGCCGATTCGGCCCGGCGAAGAAACAGCGCTGCCGCATCGGTCATGCCGAGCGGGTCGAGCGCCAAGGTCGATTCGCCGACGATGGCCAACACCTCCCGCGTCGTGACCAAAAAATGCGCCAGCGGTGCGCGATCGAGCCAGTGGCCGAGTGTTTCTTCGGCGTGCCTGGCCACCTGCTCGAAGTTGTCGAGAATCACCAGGCATTTGCCGCGCCCGGCGATCGCGTGGGCGAGCTGCACGACCGGGTCGGTCTTGCCGAGCGGCACATCGAGCCCCTGCGACACCGCGAAGTGAATGCCATCGACCGTGCGCGCCTGCGCGAGATCGCAGAACCACACGCCGCCGGGGTAGTCGCCGAGCACCGTCCATGCGAAGCGTGTGACCAGCCGGGTCTTGCCGGTGCCGCCGATGCCGAGCACCGAGACGAGCCGCACGCCATCAGCGAACTTGGCTGCGAGCAGCTGCAGCGGCTCTTGCCGGCCGACGAAACTGTCGCGCTCGGCGGGCACGCTGTGACGCACCTCGCGCATCGGTTGCCAGAGGTCGCCCTGGCGCATCACGCGGTAGACCTTCGCGCTGTCGGGCGGCGCGTGGAATGGGGCGCCGCTGTGCTCACCGCTGGCGCCGGGCTTGCCCGTTTCGCCGGCTTCG
>ENA-OBIO01000519-OBIO01000519.1-metagenomes-genome-assembly--contig:-NODE-519-length-19977-cov-27.8817_pt1 | contig 19977 bp, 15 predicted proteins | sample MGYA00153383_OBIO01 | MGnify analysis MGYA00153383 | reverse complement strand
AAAATTCTTAAAGAATTTGGAAATAATTATGTAATTAATTTTGCTTAACTACTTAACGCGATCGAACTCTTCGGCATCCGCAGAAAAAATCTGGGTTAACTGCTCTTCGGAAATCTGTAAACCCCTTGACAAATCCGCTGTGCTCGTGTTAATATCCAGCCAATATTGGGGAGTTTTCTCGGCTAATTCATCTAAAGCCTGTTCTGGATAAGGCAATTTTTTGGTTTCGGCGATCGCAATTAATTGATCGGACTTCGCAACCTCTCTCAAAATATAGCCGATCGCCTCACCCGCCGCCTTAATCAAATCGTGATTGTTGAGAATATTCGGATTTTTTCCCAATCGTTCCGTCATCCGATTTCCGAGGTCATTCGCCGCCATATTCCCCGCGATACCAGTAGCAATCGCCGCTAAGATAGAAACTCCCCCAAGTGCGATCGGGCCACCGATCATTCCCGCTGCTGCTTGAGTTCCCGGATTGGCGATCGCACTTGAAATAACTTGCCCGATCGCCATCACCGCACTGCATCCAATAACCCTAATTTTAGTATTAGCTAAATCAACTAATGACATAATTTAAATACTTCTCATACTTTGGAATAGTTTAGCGCGGTGAGATAATTAAATACAAGGTTAATTAATCCGCAAATCGACAACACGGCCAATTCGGACACGGCAGTGCCGTTTCCCTACATCAAAATCATCGATTGCTCGATTAATTATGGAGGACACGGCAATGCCGTTTCCCTACATCAAAATCATCGGTAGGGACACGGCACTGCCGTCTCCTCTTATGGCTGGGCATCCCACCCAAAAAATACAATCCCACCAGCCCCAAAAAACATAATCTCCCCGCCACCCCACAAAATCCGATTTGTAAACTTTTTTATCAACCCGATCGCACAGTTGTCATTTGATAGATAATATGAGGTTATTTATTTTTCCCTCCCCCAGATCGCACCACAAAAAACTTTACCTTTCTTTACAAAACGCAGACAAAAAACAGCGTGTAAAACAAAAATTCCCTTGCAGACTTTAAAAGCGCCGCGCGATCGACTAAAGTAAAAAAAATGGCTTTATCCGTTTATTTATCGCAAAGGAAACAAAGCTCATGGTTCAACGCGGTTCTACAGTTCGGATTCTCCGCAAAGAATCCTATTGGTATCAAGAAGTGGGCACCGTTGCTACGGTAGACCAAAGCGGCATTAAATACCCAGTTATCGTTCGCTTTAACAACGTAAATTATGCCGGCGTCAACACCAACAACTTCGCCCAAAGCGAATTAGTGGAAGTGGCCGCACCCAAAGCCAAAGCCAAAACATCGACTCCAGTAGCTTCCGGCGGCAAGCAAACCACCATCGAGGAGAAAACCCGCAAAACCGGTAGCGGTGGCGCCCCCCAGCAGCCGAAAACTTCGACCGACAGCAAACCGGGCGCCGAAGTTGCCGGCACCGTGGAAGGTTCGCCAAATCAAGGAACAGAACAGCGCTAATTGTGCCAGAACTGCCAGAAGTAGAAACTATTTGCCGGGGGCTGAATCATCTCACCCTCGATCGAGAAATATCGGGCGGAGACGTGCTGTTAGAGAGCTCGATCGCCCGCTCAATCTCTGCGACCGATTTTTTGACAAAACTCAAAGGAAGGTCGATCGAGCGCTGGTACAGACGTGGCAAATACCTCCTGGCAGAACTATCTCAATGTAGGGGCGGTGCCCCCGTGCCCGCCCTCCCCTCCATCCTGCCTTCAAAAGCCGGCTGGTTGGGCGTCCACCTGCGGATGACCGGCCAACTCCTGTGGGTAAACCAATCGGAACCCCTACAAAAACACGCGCGAGTTAGATTGTTCCTTCAGGCAAACCAAGAATTGCGGTTTGTAGACCAGCGCACTTTCGGGCAAATGTGGTACGTTCCCCCGGAAACCGAAGTTTCTAGCGTTATCACGGGTTTGAAGCTGTTAGGCCCGGAACCGTTTTCAGCAGATTTTTCGATCGCATATTTCGCCCAAAAGCTGCACCGACGGGCGCGACCGATTAAAACAGCATTGCTAGACCAGTCACTGGTGGCGGGTTTGGGCAATATCTACGCAGACGAAACCTTGTTTGTGGCGGGAGTCTTACCGACAACTCTGTGCGCGGATTTGACCTCCGTGCAAATTGGCCGCATCCATGCAGCGATTATTCAAGTGCTCGACAAGGCGATCGACTCCGGCGGCACCACTTTTAGCAATTTTCTCAACGTCCAAGGCGTAAACGGCAACTACGGCGGTGTTGCGTGGGTTTACAACCGCAAAGGTCAACCTTGTCGCACTTGCGGTACGCCGATCGAACGAATAAAATTAGCAGGGCGATCGACTCATTTCTGCCCCGTTTGTCAGACATAAGCAGAAGGAAGAAGGAAGAAGGAAAAATACCGTTAAAGGCAAATCTAGATTAAAATTTGTATAGTTTTTTAAACTACATAGAAAAAGTCATGGCAATCAAAAAAGGCAGCATAGTCCGCGCTATCCGCGAAAAATTGGAAAATAGTTTGGAAGCCCAAGCCAGCGATCAACGCTTTTCCTCCTATTTATTTGAAACTAAGGGTGAAGTTCTGGATGTTCGCGGCGAGTATGCTTTTATCAAATTTGGTAAAGTACCTACCCCGAATATTTGGCTGCGGGTAGATCAACTCGAAGATTTTAAGTAACAGAGCTAACATTAAACATCCCTCTTCTCAATCTAATATAGCTAGGGTCACTGGTTCCCAGGCTCTGCCTGGGAAACCATGTCCAGAGGCTCTGCCTCGCGAAACAAAATTGGAGGCAGAGCCTCCCGATGTGTATTACTAGGCATAGCCTGGTAACAAGTAATTGCGTTTTCCTTCTTCCTTCTTCCTTCTTCCTTCTTCCTTCTTCCTTCTTCCTTCTATAAAATCTAAAATCGAATGACTTCTCCCAATTCCACCAACCTAAATTATCCATCAACCCGCGTCTCAATTATCGGTGCAGGCAAAGTTGGTAGTACCTTAGCCCAGCGGATAGCCGAGAAAAATCTTGCCGATGTGGTATTGCTAGATATTGTCGAAGGTTGGTCTGAAGGAATTGCTTTGGATTTGATGCAAGCCAGAGGAGTTGAACGACACGATCGCCAAATTGTCGGTACAAACAACTATGCTGATACTGCTAACTCAAATATTATCGTAATTGCCGCTGGAATACCACGCAAGCCCGGTCTCAATCGAGAAGATTTAATTAAAATTAATGCTAAAATTGTCACGGAATCTGCACAACAGGCGATCGCCCATTCCCCCGAAGCAATCTTAATCGTAGTCACCAATCCCCTCGATGTGATGACATATTTAGCCTGGGAAGCTACGGGTTTACCAAAACACCGAGTCATGGGTATGGCGGGCATTCTCGACTCATCCCGCTTTCAAACTTTTATTGCAATGGAATTGGGCATTTCGATTGCTGAAATTAATGCAACTGTCCTCGGTTCTCACGGCGATTTGATGGTTCCTTTGCCCCGATATTCTACTGTCAACGGTATTCCCATCAGTCAAATGATGGATGCAAAGACGATCGCACGTTTAGTCGATCGCACTCGCAATGGTGGCGCAGAAATTGTCAAATTGATGCAGACTTCTAGTGCATATTTTGCCCCAGCATCTTCTACCTGTTTGATGGTGGAATCAATTTTATTAAATCGGTCTCGGATCTTACCTTGCTCAGTCTATTTGGACGGTCAATATGGTGTGAAAGATATCTTTTTAGGTGTTCCATGTCGCTTGGGATATCAGGGAGTCGAACAGATTTTAGAACTCGAACTCAGCGATACCGAAAGAGCAGCTTTTGTGGATTCTGGAAAACTGGTTTTGCAAAGTATTGAGGAAGCCAGATCGATACTGAAGAATGCTGATTAAGCAAGTATAGCAGAAGTCCGACTTCCTTCTTGCTTCAGCCTTCTACATTCTGCTATACCTCAACTGTTTGACCTAAAACTCACCTCTGCTGTGGTGCATTTTAATAAGTTTAAGAAATAAAAGTAGTAGTATAAAATAATCCGAGTGCAAGGAAAGTTATCTAAAAGATACGATTGCCCCAAAGGCTGTAGAAAGTCAAAATTAGGATAGATAAATCGGCGTTGCTGAATTTAGATATGATTCACTCGCTATAGCAATCCCTGAAATTTAGAGTAGGGGTAATTCATGAATTGCCAGTAGGGGCAATTCATGAATTGCCCCTACTTCCGAGGCAAATCATACTCCTTTCTCAGCAACGCCCAAATTTTAATAGAGGCGCTCCCAACAGGATATTCGATCGCAAAGCCAACGTAACCATCCATCGAATTTGCAGTCATAATAAAAAGGTGACAATTGCAATCGCTCTCGATCGAAAAAAATGTCAAAATTAGTCAGGACGATCGGGCACGCTGTCGCCAGTAAACTAAGCTTCTCCTTTCCACTTTCGGGTCTTCCCTGACTTAATTGCCTGGATAAATCGGGTTGAGAGGTAAGTTTTGTTACTATTATTTTCAATAATTGACAATTTATGCGGGAGCAGATCGCCCGATTTATCAGTAAATATACGCAGTTGGGATACTCGATCGACCTCCCAAGCTAGAAAAAATACGGAAATGTAGCGTGAGTGCCTGCTAAATGCTAGCAGAAGCAGGAGAATTTGTCCTTTCCTCAGCTCCTGTGATTTACCATACTCAACTTGCAGAGCGCTATTGGGATGCTACCTACCTCGATACCATACCGCAAAATAACTAAAAAAATAGCACTATGTTTCATCAATACCTGTATCACGAAGTAACCGATTTGCGTCAGAAGCTAGCTCACCTAGAAAGAGAAATGCAGTCTCAAACCTGGTTCAAAAAGCTACAAGCGCTGATGGGAGTGATTGGCAAAATTCGCGAATCCCTAGACTTAGAAACAGTATTCAAAACCACAGCCACCGAAGTCCGGCAACTCCTAAATGCCGATCGAGTCGCCGTCTATCGCTTCATCCCCGAGTCGGACTGGAACGACGGTGAAGTAGTCTCCGAAGACGTACTTTCCCAGTACAGCCCATCTCTGGGCGCAAAAGTCCACGATCACTGCTTCGGCGAACAATTTGCAGCCAGCTATGCCAAAGGATATGTTCAATCTGTCACGGACATCTACAAAGCTCAGTTGAGCCCTTGTCACCTCCGAATCCTCAAGCGATTTCAAATCCGAGCCAACTTAGTCGTACCGCTGCTGCAAGGGCAACATCTCTGGGGATTGCTGTGCATTCATCAATGCGGCCAACCCCGGGAATGGCAACCAGACGAAATTGAATTTGCCAAGCAAATAGGAGAACATTTAGCAATCGCTATCTACCAAGCCGAATTGCACTTGCAAACCCAAAGGCAATTAGTAGAAATCGATCGCACGCAGCAACAACTGCGCGAAAGCGAGAAAAGATATCACCAAATTCTTGACTCGATCGGCGATATGGTATTGGTCAAAGGCCCCCAATCAAAAATTCTCTGGGCTAATCAAGCATTCCGCGACTATTACGGCATGAGTGACGAGGAACTGCAAGGGATGGTAGACGCACCTTTCGCCAATCCCGACCATACTCTCCAGTACATCCAAGATGATACCTTCGTATTTGAAACCGGACAAACTCTGGAAATTTCCGAAGAACCCGTCGTGCGACACGACGGAGAAGTGCGACTGTTTAGTACAGTCAAAACACCCATCCGCAACGAAGACGATCGCATTACCATGACTGTCGGTGTCTCCCGCGATATGACAGAACGCAAACTAGCAGAAGAAGCCGTCAAAGCCAGCGAAACCAAATACCGCAGCCTGGTAGAAACCTCCCAAGACATGATTTGGTCGGTCGATGCGATCGGACGCTACACTTTCGTCAATCCAGCAGTTAAATACATCTACGGTTACGAACCAGAGGAAATGATCGATCAACCTTTCTCTGACTTTGTGACACCAGAACAAAGCCAGAAAGATTTAGCAGTTTTCGCCCGCCTTCAGGCCGGAGAATCAGTTTTCCAACACGAGAGTGCGCAAATTGCTAAAGACGGTAGCATCAAATATCTAATGTTCAATGCGATCGCCCTGTACGACGAAACCGGAAACTTTCTCGGCACCACAGGCACTGCTACCGACATTACCGATCGCAAACGGGCCGAAGCAGCCTTGCAACACGCTAACGCCGAACTAGAACGTAGAGTAGAAGCACGCACCGCCGAACTGCGCCAGACTTTTGCCGCCCTCAGTGCCAGCGAAACCAAGTTTCGGACGATCGCGGCCACCATCCCGGGAGCTCTGTTCCAGTTTTGCAGCCGGGACGGAGTTTGGCAAATGGACTACATGAGCGATCGCATCTTCGATCTCACGGGCGTCACAGCAGCAGAAATGATGGGAGACATCAATACATTCATTTCCCGCCTCCACCCCGAAGACTTGGATGGCTTCCTCGCTTCGGTGAACGAAGCCGTAGAAAACCTTTCTCCTTGGCACTATGAGGGGCGATTAGTCAAGCCCGACGGTGAGATTCGCTGGTGGCAGGGCGACTCCCTGCCCACCCGCAGCGAGAACGGCGAAATAGTATTTTGCGGCGTCCTATTCGACATTACGGATCGCAAAGTCGCCGAAACCGCCATCTCCAACAGCCAGCGGCAGCTCAAAGAAGCCCAGAGACTCGCCCACGTCGGCAATTGGGAACTGGACGCAGCAACCGGAATCGTCACTTGGTCGGAAGAACTTTTCCGCATCTTCGGACTCCCACCAGCGGCTACAGCACCCACCACCGAAGAGCAAGCCACTCTGATCCATCCAGAAGATTTGGAATTGTGGCAGACTCAAGTGCAGCGGGGAATCGAAGCAGGCATCTCCTTTGATTTTGACTTGCGACTTTGCCGTCTTGACGGCACGCTGCGACATCTCAACGCCTTGGGCCGAGCCGAAACCGATGCCAGTGGCAAGGTGCTAAAATTGTTCGGCACGGCGATCGACATTACCGATCGCAAAGCCGCCGAAGCAGCCCTGCGGGAAGCAGCAGCCGAATTAGAAGACAGAGTGAGCGATCGTACGGCCGAACTTTCTCAAGCCGTCACCCAGCTAGAACAAGAAATCGGCGATCGAAAACAAGCAGAAGCAGCATTGCAAGTTTCTGAGCAAAACCTGCGAACTATATTTAACAATGTCTACGATGCTATCTTCATTCAAGATTTAGAAGGCAACATTCTTGATGTCAACAATCGAATGTTGGAAATGTACGGAGTGAGCCAGGAACAAGCAACACAATTATCAATTAAAAACGACTATTGTGCCGGGGACAATCCCATTCACCAAATGGGAGAACTTTGGGAAAGAGTATTAGCCGGCGAAACGCCCCGCGTGGAATGGAAAGCGAGGCGTCCCAACGACGGTTCAACTTTTGATGCAGAAATTGCCCTGTCCAGAATTCATCTCAACGGCAATCTGGGCGTGATTGCCAACGTCCGAGATATTAGCGATCGCAAACTAGCAGAAGCCGAACTGCAACGCGCTCAACAGTTTATGGAATCAGTCCTGAAAACCATACCCGTCGGAGTCGTTGCCAAGGATGCCCAAGAACTGCGATTTGTACTGTGGAATCCGGCCGCCGAAGAGTTGCTCGGTTTCAGCGCAGCAGAAGTTATCGGCAAAAATGATTACGACTTTTTCCCCACAGAACAAGCTGATTTTTTCACCGCCAAAGACCGGCAAGTGCTCAACAGTGGACAAATTGTAGAAATCGCCGAAGAAGATGTTGAAACGAGCCAAGGAGAATCCCGGATATTTCACACTAAGAAAACATCCATACTCGGTGCTGATGGCAAACCGCAATATCTCTTAGCTGTTACCGAAGACGTTACGGATCGTAAGCTAGCAGAAATTGCCTTGAGGCGATCGTCAGCCCAACTCAAGCAGCAAGCCGATCGAGAAAAATTGCTCAACAGTCTCACTTCTCAAATCCGCAATTCCCTAGACTTCGACAGCATCATTGCTGTCGCCGTTAAGGAAATTCGCGCTTTCCTTTCAATCGATCGGTGCAACTTTGCCTGGTACCGCGACGACGGGAACGATCCTGTTTGGGAAATTATTCAAGAATCTCGAAACCCCGAACTTCCCGATTTAATCGGTTGCTATAAAGCTTCTAACTTTGGCACTCTCGGAGAACAGCTATTTCATCTAGAAACCCTGCAAATTGATGATGTCCAAGCCCTACCAGACCCTCTTTGGATCGAGTGTCTTAGTTCTATGGGCTACCAATCTATGTTGGCAATTCCGATGCAGGCACTTTCGGGAGTCGTGAGTGCTGTTAGCTGCTCCCACTCTGCTGCTGTGAGACCTTGGACTGAAAGTGAAGTCGAATTGTTGCAAGCGATTACAGTTCAATTGGCGATCGCCCTCAATCAAGCCGATCTTTATACCCAAACTCGCAACAAAGCTCGCGAATTAGAGCAAACCTTGCAGCAATTAACCAGCGCTCAATCGCAGTTAATTCAAAGCGAAAAAATGTCCTCTCTCGGTCAACTCGTCGCAGGAGTCGCTCACGAAATCAACAACCCAGTTAACTTTATTTACGGCAATCTCAGCCACGCTAACGAGTACACTCAAGACTTGCTGCACCTGATCGAACTTTACCAAAACCACTATCCCGATCCAGTCCCAGAAATACTAGAGGAAGTAGAAACTATTGAACTCGACTTTCTGATGGATGACTTGCCGAAACTGCTTTCCTCGATGAAAGTCGGTGCAGACAGGATTCAGCAAATCGTTGCATCTCTGCGCACATTCTCCCGCATGGACGAAGCTGAAATGAAAGCAGTCAACATCCATGACGGCATAGATAGCACTTTGATGATATTGCAGCATCGCTTCAAAGCTAAACACAATCAGCAAGAGATTGCAGTGATTAAAACCTACGGCAATTTGCCTTTAGTTGAATGTTATGCCGGACAGTTAAATCAGGTATTTATGAATGTTCTAAGCAATGCTTTAGATGCTTTGGAAGAAAGAGATTTGCGGCGTTCTGCGGATGAAATGCGTCAAAATCCTAGTATCATTTCCATCACAACTGAAATGCCCAAACCCGATCGCATACTCGTTCGGATTGCTGACAACGGGGCAGGAATGCCAGAGAGTGTCCGCAATCGACTTTTCGATCCGTTTTTTACTACGAAACCCGTTGGTAAAGGTACTGGGATGGGTTTGTCAATTAGCTACCAAATTGTTACAGACAGACACAACGGCTCACTGCAATGCACCTCTTCGCCGGGAAATGGTGCAGAATTTGCGATCGAGATTCCGCTGAAAACTAACTGTTAATTTGTTAGTTGTTAGTTGTTAGTTGTTATTGGTTATAACCCGTAATTGGTAATATCCATTCCCGTTGCATCGGAATAATATAAAGGACACTGCACGTGTCCTTGGACTACCGCAATTAATTGTAGGGACTAAAGCATAAGGCACTCGCGGTGTCCTGCCTGTGAGTAATATTAATTCCGATGCTACCGGATTTGATTTTACTTGATTGAAATAAAAAAAAACACCATTTTTTTGAAGGTTAAATGCTTGACTTTGAGCATTTAATCAAGTACAATCTAATAATGGAAGTGGTGGCTAAAATAAAGTTTTAGCCACCACTTCCATTATTTTAATAATACCACAATAAATCCACAAAAGTCAATGGCAATCCTTTTTTTTTAGGGCCGAGCAGTTATTGACGGTCAACTCGAATTATCGCACTCGCCAAATCGTTTCTATCTTTAGGATGCACGGCTTTGCGCACTCATTGGTGTCAACTTAACGTTGAATGTAGTAGCAGTCTGCTATCTGACGACTAGGGTTCTCAAGAAAGTGAGGCATGGGGCGAGTCCAATACCCAATGCCCAAGAGTACCTGATTTACCTGAGAAATGTTATATCTCAATATCTATCTGTGGATAGATGTTGACTTAACTCGCGATCGAGTTTATTAAATCAAAATTTGCACTTTTCACTCAAGCATTATTAAGTAAGCTAAAGTTTACTTAAATTTTTATTGCACAAACTCACTAAATCCCGCGAAACAACAGAAAGCGAGTTATCAGAGAAATAAGGCGATCGTGCCGCCATTTCTCCAAAGCCAATGCAAAAAATAAATTCCCCGCCACCACGAAGGCAAAAGCCTCATCTTTTAGCATTATTTGGTGTCACATTAGCCACCGTCTTGCTTTTATTTATTGTGCTGCCGGCACTGACTCAACAGCCAGTCGTGCTGACGATGTTAATGCAAGGCCAAGACATTCTCAACTGGAGACCATTTGTCAAAGAATTTGAACAAAAAAATCCCAATATTCGGATCGACTTAGTAGAAGGGCCTTTTGACACAAACCTTGTAGAAAATCTTTACACATCAGCCTTTCTTTTAGGCCAGTCGCCCTACGACATCATCAACATGGATATTGTCTGGGTTCCCAAATTTGCAGCCGCAGGTTGGGTAAGAGATTTGACAGACAGAATTCCCCCCGAAAAACTATCAAAATTCATCCCAGGTAACGTCGAAGGCGGGCGGTATCGGGGCAAACTTTACCGAATTCCCCACGCTTCTGATGCCGGAATGCTTTACTATCGCAAAGACATTTTAGAACAAGCGGGAATTGCAGCGCCGAAGACTTTTGAAGACATGGTAAAAATCTCTCAAAACTTGCAGAAACAGGGAAAAGCAACTTGGGGCTATTTGTGGCAAGGTAAACAATACGAGGGAGTATCTGCGATGTTTGTCGAAGTGCTTTCCGGTTTCGGCGGCTTCTGGGCCAACCCTCAAACTTTTGAAGTAGGGTTAGATAAACCGGAGGCCATTAAAGCAGTTGAATTTCTCAAAAATACGATCGCCTCTGGCATCTCTCCTCCGGGTGTAACCACCTACGGCGAAGAAGAAACCAGACTTTTGTTTCAAAACGGTAAATCGCTATTTTTGCGAAACTGGCCCTATGTTTGGAAGCTGGCAAATGCCGAGGGATCTAAGGTTAGGGGCAAAATTGCGATCGAGCCAATGCTCAGCAGTATCGGTAAAACAGGCGGTTCCTGCTTGGGCGGCTGGGGCTGGGGAATTGCCAAAACCTCAAAACATCCAGAACAAGCGTGGAAAGCAATTCAATATCTTACCAGCGAGGAAACCCAGCGCAAATTCATTTTAGAAACAGGTTTAATTCCCAGTTACAAATCCCTATTTACCAACAAAGAAATAGTCGCCAAATATCCCCACTACCCGCAACTACTAAAAGTAGTAGAACTGCCAGCCTTGCGCCCACCCATAGCACAATATACTCAAGCTTCTGATATTTTGCAACGCTATTTGAGTTCAGCTTTTACTGGGAGAATGAGTGCAGAACAAGCAATGAAAGCAGCGGCTAGCGAAACTCGCAACTTATTAGGCAGTTTGAAACAAACTAAAGCCTCGTCCTAATAAGTCCTAAACAGGCTTTCCGGCCTGTTCCACAAAGAGTGACTTTTATTGTGGGGTGGGCTTCTAGCCCGCCCAAAACAGCCGTAGGGTGCGTCGCCATTCAAAATCCATCAATAAAAATCGATAATCGAGCGAGCGACGCACCCTACGAATGATGTTGTAAGAGTTGTGAAAATTGGCATTACTACGACGAACCATAAATTAGAGATAAATTAGGGCTAAAAAATATGCAATCAGACAAGATGCGACAGCGCGAACAAAAAACCGGATGGATATTAGTAGCACCAGCTTTGATAATTTTGCTGCTAGTATTTGCTTACCCAATATTACGCGCTTTTTGGCTGAGTTTATTCACCCAAAACCTCGGTACTGAATTAAAACTAATTTTTTCCGGTTTTGCTAACTACAGTCGAATGTTAGGTGACGGCCGTTTCTGGCAGACTTTAAGCAACACGGCAGTATTTACGATCGCCTCTGTTATCCTGGAATTAATTCTAGGTATGGGCATTGCCTTAGTCTTAAATCAATCTTTCGCAGGGCGCGGCATTGTGCGAACAATCTCCCTCTTGCCTTGGGCATTACCGACTGCATTGATGGGTGTAGCTTGGGCGTGGATTTTTAACGACCAATACGGCGTAATTAACGACATTTTGATTCGCTTGGGATTGATTAAAAATAGCATTAGCTGGCTGGGAGATCCGACTTTGGCAATGATGGCAGTGATTACAGCAGATGTGTGGAAAACTACGCCGTTTGTCAGCTTGCTTTTGCTAGCGGGATTGCAATCAATTCCCGGTGATTTGTACGAAGCCCACGCCATTGACGGCGCGAGTAGCTGGCAGAGTTTCCGTCAAGTTACCTTACCGCTACTGATGCCCCAAATTGTGATTGCTTTGCTGTTTCGATTTGCCCAAGCATTCGGCATTTTCGACTTGATTCAGGTGATGACTGGAGGGGGGCCAGCAGGGGCAACGGAGACGGTTTCTATCTACATTTACAGCACGGTAATGAGGTATTTAGACTTTGGGTATGGGGCGGCTTTGGTGGTGTGTACTTTTTTGCTGTTAGTGGCCGCAGTGGCGATCGCCGCTTACCTGTTATCGAGAGCCCGCGTCAATGCAGCCGGAGGAAATTGAATTATGTCGATCGCCCGCGAACAACCTACCACAAAAAAAACTTTTGAGATCCGGCAATTAATCTTGCCAATCTCAGCGCTCTTAATTGTCGCATATTTCCTCGCACCTATTATCTGGCAGGTGCTGACTTCTTTCAAAGTAAATGCGGATATTTCAGCGATTCCCAACGTCTACATTCCCAAGCGAATTACTTTCGAGCATTACCTGTCGCTATTCCAGCGTCGCCCGTTTGCACTTTACATTTTAAATAGCGCTTTTGTGTCGATTACTTCAACACTGCTGTGTTTGGCAGTCGGTGCTCCCGCAGCTTACGCTTTAGCCAGGTTGCGGTTGTGGGGTGAGAAAATCATCCTCGCAATTATTACGATTGTGACGCTATTTCCGGCAGTGCTCCTATTCTTGGGACTGTTGGAAATTGTCAAAGCTTTGAACTTAGGCAATAATTATTTAGCCTTAATTATTCCGTACACCGCTATCAATTTGCCGCTAACAATTTTGGTAATGCGGAGTTTCTTTCAACAGTTGCCAAAAGATTTAGAAGATGCGGCTAAGGTTGACGGATACAACACTTTTCAAATGCTGTGGCAAATCGTGCTGCCAATAACTTTTCCCGCATTAGTCACAACCGGAATTCTGACGTTTATTTCAGCTTGGAATGAGTTTATTTTTGCACTGACATTTATAACTCGCGAATCTCTAAAAACAATTCCCGTCGCCACGGCTCAACTCAGCGGCGCGTCAGTCTTTGAAATTCCTTACGGCCCGATCGCCGCAGCCACCGTTTTAGGAACATTACCCTTAGTTTTGCTAGTTTTAGTGTTCCAGCGGCGCATCGTTCAGGGTTTAACAGCCGGGGCGGTAAAAGGATAATGAACTGGTTCCTAGGCTCTGCCTGGGAACCGATATCACTCTTGCTCTGCCTCGCTTTTTAAACAGGCAAATTGGAGGCAGAGCCTCCGGATCTGCGTTCCCAGGCTCTGCCTGGTAACGAGTAACAGTCCATAATTAATTACCCATTAAAAAACATGGCAAAACTACAACTAAAAAACCTCAATAAAACCTACAGCCCTAAAAATGTTCCCGTAAAAGACATTAGTTTGGATGTCAGCGAGGGAGAATTTCTGACATTGTTGGGGCCATCGGGATGTGGTAAATCAACGACGCTGCGCTTAATTGCAGGGTTGGAACAGCCGACTAGAGGCGAGATTAGAATTGGCGATCGCAATGTGACTTATCTCAGACCGGGCGATCGAGATATTGCCATGGTTTTTCAAAGTTACGCGCTGTATCCGCACATGACAGTATACGAGAATATGGCATCAAGCCTCAAACTGCGCAAAATCTCCTCGGGCGAAATCAATCGGTTGGTAACAGAAGTTGCAAAATCCCTCGGATTGACCGAATTAGCCGATCGCAAACCCGGAAAACTATCAGGCGGACAGCGGCAGAGAGTAGCCCTAGGCCGCGCCTTAGTGCGCCAACCGGAAGTATTTTTGCTCGACGAACCTTTGAGCAATCTCGACGCATTATTGCGGGAAAAAGTTAGGGCCGAACTCAAACAATTATTTTCCTCCCAAAAAGCTCCTGTAGTTTACGTCACTCACGACCAAACCGAAGCAATGACGCTTTCTACAAAAGTCGCAGTTCTTAACAACGGCAGCGTGCAGCAGCTTGACCCGCCAAACTTAATTTATACCCGTCCTGCAAATCAGTTTGTAGCGGGTTTTGTGGGTAGCCCGCAAATGAATTTGTTTGTGCTTAAATGCCAGGGCAATTTTGCCATGTTAGGCGATTTTGGAGTTACACTGCCGGATATGCCGACAGTGCCGCCAGAAATTGTGTTAGGAATTCGCCCAGAACACATCAGCTTTGCTGAGGGGACGGAGGCTGGCGAGACTACAATTAAAGGCGAGGTTTATTTAGTGGAAAATTTAGGAATGCAAAACTTAATTAGCGTCCGAGTTAAAGGTACGGAGTCACGGACTGTGCGCGTTTTGCTACCGGGAGACTGCAAGTGGAATTCAGATATTGTAGAGCTAATCTTTCCGCCTCGGTTAATACATTGGTTTGATGTCAAGACCGGCGATCGCTTGCAGTGAGAAGTTCCGCTCCACGGCATTATTTATTAACAGCGCTATGTCTATGTGCTGATAAACACATCTTCGGCTTTTCAGCAAATTTATAACTTTAGTTAGAGGTAGAAGTATTTTGATACTGTTTAGATTGAGAAATGTTGAAACTTCTCGAAAAAGAACTTAGGGAGTATTGCCGAGATGAATTTAATTTCCACTGCGATCGAGCGTATCAGTTCCCTGTTTAAGGGCTTGCAGGTCAAACGTTTTTTGTCTGTAGTCCTAGTCGGTTTTGTGTTGCTGACGGCAAATGTTAATGCTGGAGGCAATAGCAAATCTTACGGCACGCAAGTTGGCTCCAAGGCCGATCTTAACAACCCCGAGAGACCTCAAACAACCCGGGAATGGAGGCAAGAAGCTCGCGAAACTAAGAACGATCCGGGCCAGAGAGTTCAGAAGATCGGGCAAGAGGCAGGAGCTGCTGTGAAAGAATTTGGGGAAATGTACCAAGACACCGCTAAAAGAAGTATCCGCGAATTAAAGGATTAGGAATAGTTTTTTGTGGCAAGGGCCGAAAATTCCGTTCCTAGTATAGTGCAAGATGTGCATTTAACGTCACATCTCGCACTATTTTTTTAGCTAAATTTAAGTTTTAAATTATTTTAAACGATGTAAGATACAAATTTTCTTGGTATTGACAGTTTTGGTGCGTGTATGTTTGCCAGTAGTTTAAGCAACGAGGGGTTAAAAACAATAGATGAATAAACATCTTAACAGTCTTTTCCTAGCCGGCTTGCTGTTCATCTTACCTGTTTGTCCGGCGACAATTTCCCGCGCTCAACTTCCCGAAACTTCGGAGACTAACGCCAAGCAAACAAATCTCCTCAAAGATCAACTATAAGTTGGCTTAACTAAACCGGGAGGCGAGACAATTTCTGAATCAGAATGGCAGGAGTTTGTCAAGGCAGTTGTTACCCCTTGCTTTGGGAAAAGCTAACGGTATTAGATGGCTCCGGGCAGTTTCTCAACAGTTCGGGAATGCTGATTCCAGAAAACTCTAAAATAGTTATTTTAATTTATGAAAGTAGCCCGGAAAAAAACCAAGCTATTAATGAAATTATTGAAACTTATAAGACAAATTTTCAGCAGGAGTCGGTGCTGCGGGCAACCAGCGAAGTCAAAGTTTCTTGCTGATTTGTCGCTCGGCTCATGCAATTTATGATATAATAGACATAATTCAAGGTGATACCCTGAAAGATAAGTAGGGTGCAGGTACTGAGAAAAATCGTTAATTTGTGGGTATCGATCGCACATTGCAATAAATTCCTAAAAAGACCAGCCTGGGAGCGAAAAAGATGATGAACGACAGTGACAAAAAATCCGAACCCCCGGAAAAAGAGGATTCAAAAAATTTGGATGGCTAAAGCTTTTATTGTGAGCGTGGCTTGGTCTTACGCAGAAGCATTGGAACGAAGCACGCCCAAAATCAACAGGAAGCAATGCCGGAATCTCAGGCAGAATCTCAACCAGAATCTGAGACAGAAACAGTCGATCGCACTTTTGAAAAAAATTAATCGGCAAAGGTGTTTTGGGTTGATAAAAATCAAGGCTGTCACAGCCTCTGCGATTGCTTTACTCGGAGATAGCGATTGCTCGCGACAGAGGCGAACAACACAAAATGGGGAGTGAGCAGATTTGGGGCGATCGACTTTTGCGACAGATGCCCCAAATTAAAGCAGTTTGTATTCGATTTGACTAAATGTATTTCCGTCAATCCATTAAAGATTAAAGATTAAAGATTAAAGAATTAAAGAATTGAAGACAGCGACCTCACGAATGAATCCGGGGGCTTTTACCCTGGCTGCTTCCCTGCCCCAAAAGAGACTAAAACTAAACAATTTACGCTTTTACAGCTACAGTGTACAAAAGAAATAACCAATTTTTAGATCGATCTCATGTCTAATTCAAAAATGATTGGCAAAACGATCGCAGGTGGTCTTTGCTTCTTCGGCATCCTCGCCAGCTTCAACGCCTCACAGGGTCACGCATCCGCAGCAGCACCAACAATTGCCCAAGCAGCCGCCCCGGCCGCTAGCAACCTCGACAAGCAACTCCTAGGCCAATGGCAAGGCACAGTTCCCTCCGGTCAGTCTTTCACCTTCGTCTTTGCCCCAGAAGGCAAATTGTTCCTCATGGCGAAAGGCCCCGACGGAGCCGCCCGCGCCAAAGAAATGAGGTACAAAGTTAATCTCGGTGAAAAACCGATGCACCTAGATGTCGGTCTCAGCAGCACAGAAACCGTTCAGACTGTTTTTGAGTTGACTCCCGAAGGTCAAATGCGCCTTCAGTTGCAAGGCACCAATCCCGGACAGCCGAGACCGAATTCGTTAAACGAGCAGGCAACTGTGTTTAAAAAGGTCTCTGAGGCAACTGCACTGCCTGCTGATACTCAAGTCATCGGTTATTGATGAAAGTAAAAGCTTTCTGTCTTTAACAGGCACTTAGAGTCCGCCCCAAAGACGTAAGTTATGCCTCATATGTTGCACCATTTTCAATAACAGGCTTTCCGGCCTGTTCCACAAAGAGTGAATTTGATTGTGGGATGGGCCGGAGAGCCCGTCCATAAAAAGCTTATTGAAAATGGTGCAATATGTAAGAGGAGACGGAGGAGACGGCAGTGCCGCGTCCCTACAATTGATCGCGGTAGGGACACGGCACTGCCGTCTCCTCTATTTCATTCCGGCGTAGCCGGAATTGATACCAACCGCCGACTCGATCGATCGAGTCATGAACCGCGATTTGGTATTATCCGTGGAACAGCTTACAATCCACTTAATCTCCATTTAATTTTGGCCGTAGACCTCCATGAGTGAAACCGTCCTAGAAGTTCGCAACCTGCGGGTTCAATTTCAATCTGCGGATGCAGGCGATGTGTCCGCAACAGTCAAAGCTGTTGACGGTATTTCCTTTGAGGTGAAGCGAGGGCGAACTCTGGGAATTGTGGGAGAATCGGGGTCAGGAAAATCGGTAACATCCCTGGCCGTGATGGGTTTACTGTCTAGTTCCTCAACCAAAATTGAGGGCGAAATTTGGTTTTCTCCCACAAAAGACGGTGCTAGCAATCCGGCTGTAAATCTGCTGGAAATGCCCGACAGGGAAAAACAAACATACCGGGGCAGCCAGATTGCGACGATTTTTCAAGAGCCGATGAGTTCGCTCAATCCGGTTTATACGATCGGCTTTCAACTCACCGAAGCCATTTGTCTGCACCAAAAGGTGTCGCAGACAGAAGCGCGGCGCAAAGCTGCTTCTCTGCTGCAAGAGGTGAAGTTGCTAGCGGGCGACGAGGAACTCCGGCAGCGGTGTTTGGCTTTGCCGCAAGCAGCAGTTGGCGAGGACGTGAGCGATTTGATGCAGCTCGTCAACCGCCAAAAACAGGCTATGCTCGATCGCTACCCCCACGAACTCTCAGGCGGTCAAATTCAGCGCGTGATGATTGCAATGGCCATTTCTTGCAATCCAACTTTATTAATTGCTGACGAACCGACAACGGCCTTAGACGTAACTGTGCAGGCAACAATCTTAGCTTTGCTGCGCGAGTTGCGGGACTCTAGAGGCATGGCAATGATTTTTATTACCCACGATTTGGGCGTCATTGCTGAAATTGGCGATACGGTGGCGGTGATGTACCGAGGCAAGATTGTTGAGTGCGGTGCGATCGAACAAATTTTCAGCAATCCCCAACATCCTTACACAAAAGGTCTGTTAGCTTGCCGCCCAACTCTCGATCGGCAACTCCGCCGCTTGCCGACAGTTTCCGATTTTATGGATGTCACCACAAATGCTAGCGGCGAATTAGTAATTGTCGAAAAAAATACCGATGTAGACGGCGACAACAGCGGAGGAAATCCCGCTTTTGCCACTGGAAAACCGCCTCGACTGCCGCATATTTCCGGGCCTTTGCTAGCTGTTAATAACTTGCGAGTTGGTTTTCCGGTGCAGGGAATGTTTGGCGAAACAAAACGCTTGTTTCTGGCGGTAAACGATATTTCTTTTGAGGTTTATCCAGGGGAAACTTTGGGTTTGGTGGGCGAATCTGGCTGCGGCAAATCAACTTTGGCGAGAGCTTTGCTGCAATTAATTCCGATCGCTAGCGGTAAAGTATTTTTTGAAGGTCAAGAAATTACGCCTCCTGCGAAAAGTAGTTCGGGATCGCAGTGGCTGGCTAATTATCGGATGCAAAAACAGTACGATCGCAAACTGCGGTGGCTGCGGCGCGATCTGCAAATTATTTTTCAAGATCCTTTTAGTTCTCTCGATCCGCGCCTGAATATTGGGGATGCGGTGATGGAACCGATGGTGATTCACAGCTTTGGGAAGAACCAGAAAGAACAGCGCGATCGCGCGGCTTATTTGTTGGATAGAGTGGGTTTGAATCCAGATTTTATGCGGCGCTACCCTCACGAGTTTTCGGGGGGACAGCGGCAGCGAATTTGTATTGCTAGAGCTTTGGCTTTGAATCCTAAGTTTATTATTTGCGATGAGTCGGTTTCGGCTTTAGATGTGTCGGTACAGGCGCAAGTTTTAAATTTGCTGAAGGAGTTGCAAACAGAGTTTGGACTGACTTATATTTTTATTTCTCACGATTTGAGCGTGGTCAAGTTTATGAGCGATCGGGCGATCGTCATGAACAAAGGTAAAATCGAGGAAATTGGCACAGCCGATCGCATTTACCGCCAACCCCAACAAGCTTACACGCGACAACTCATAGCTGCTATTCCGGCGGGGAATTTGGCACGAATTCGGGAACAGCAATTAGGGCGATCGGCTGCTGTGTCTCAATTAGCACCGCAGCCCGGAGTTCCTGCCGATGACTCGAAACACCGTTAATTTGTATCCTTCTGCTATTTTGCAAGCATTTATAACTTGCCTAATGTTGCATTCTATGTTGTAAATTGTACGCAATATTTTTTCATTTTATCTTCATAAATTATATCAATTCTGGTTGTAGCCGAATGATGTTGAAGGTTAACAGTTAACTGTTGACTGTCAACCGTCAATCGTCAACTCGAATTCACTATTCCGATGCTAAGCTGTTCTGCATTTAAACTACACAGTCAAAATTTGATAAAGTTCTTGTGGGGTGGGCCTAAGAGCCCGCACAAAAAATATAATTTAGATGTAGAACAACTTAACGGATTTGATATTATACCAATTTTTTATGAGGCTGCATAGAATTTCGATCCCCCCTAACCCCCCTGGTGGGAGGGGGGTGGATTAATTGTCAGGGGGGAATGTATGATAAAAGAGGTAATCAAGTCTGCC
>ENA-OBIO01000518-OBIO01000518.1-metagenomes-genome-assembly--contig:-NODE-518-length-19992-cov-4.53815_pt1 | contig 19992 bp, 15 predicted proteins | sample MGYA00153383_OBIO01 | MGnify analysis MGYA00153383 | reverse complement strand
CAAATATCGATCGATCCTAGTTTTAATCCCACTGAGTTGGAGCTGGCGACAGATATATTTTATCGTGAGGCGGGAATTTTAGAAAAAATAGGTAAACATCCTAAAATTCCTCGCCTTCTCACCTCGATAGAGCTTGCTATTCCAGCTTCCCACTCCTATCCACAAACATTTTTTTATTCAATTCAAGAATATATCGAAGGACAAAGTTTGCAAGATGAATTACTCGCTCAGGGTAAATTTACCGAAACAGAAGTAGTTTCAGTATTGCGAGAAGTATCAAGAATATTAGAATTCGTTCACTTTCAAGATGCAATCCATCGCGATCTCAAGCCATCAAATATTATTCGAGATTCACAAGGAAAAATCTATCTCACCAACTTTGGTGCCCTCAGGCAGCTCGTAGCTGAAGCTACTCACGTTACTGGGAGCACATCTACACTAGCATCGGCTGCTGGAGATCGGGGACAGACAATTTATCCATCATCAGACTTGTATACTTTGGCAGTAACTTGTGTGAGTTTAATCACAGGTAAACACCCTCAAGATTTATTAAATATCGAGACAAATAATTGGCAATGGCAGACACCAGATCTTCATGTTAGCGATGCTTTGGCGGAGATCCTCAATACGATGTTGCAGCAGCTCCCAACAGATCGATTTCAGTCAGCCAGAGATGTATTAGATATTTTGGATGATACTTGGGTTGTCCCCGCTTTGAGCATTACTAATTCAAGTATTTCCACTGCGAGTATTTCTGTTTGTAGTACTCTAAGTTCATTAAATCTCAGTCACAAGCCTGAAGATGTGGGTAACAATGGTCTAGATCTCGATAGCCTGTTGGAACTTCAGGCTCCGCTCCAGTTTTACAACTCTTTTCTCCCGCTCGATGATGCTCCACTTCAGCTCCACAAAGCTCCGGCTGAAGAAGATACTTATATCCAAACTAACAAGAAACCTTGGGTGTTGGCTGGGGTGCTAGCTACTGGAATTATTGGTTTAATTGCCCTAGTCATCCCAAGATTTTTGTCGCGTTCTACGCCGATTACCACTACAGGTAATTCGATAGTTAGTTACAGTAGTATTGGCGAGAGAATTTTACTGAGTAATGAGGGATCTAGAGATAATGATAAATTTAAAAATTTAAAAAGAGCTGGAGTTTTGGCGATCGCCAATCAGAGTTATGCTGAAGCTGTAACTAAGTTACAAGCAGCTTTAGCCGAAAATCCCAATTCACCGGAAACTCGTATTTATCTCAACAATGCTTTAATTGGCGATCGAAAAAGTTATACTATTGCTACTGCTGCGCCGATTAGTAGATCGCTCGATCGAGCCTCCGAAATGTTGCGAGGATTTGCTCAGGCACAAGCAGAAATGAATCAAGTTGGCGATGTAAATGAAGCTAAAATCAAACTAAGAATAGTTGATGATAGTGACGATCCAAAAACAATTGAAAACATTGCTACAGGTGTTGTCGATAGAGCGGAAGTATTAGGTATTGTCGGTCACAATCGCAATGATGTCACGATGAAAGCTGCCAAGATCTACGATCGAGGTAAGTTAGCTTTTATTGCGCCAATTAGTACAGCTAACGAATTAACTAGTACCGAAAAGCCATATATATTTAGAACTAATCTCAAGGGAGACACGATCGCTAGAAAGTTGGTAGATCGTTTAGTTGATTTTGAGCGCAAGCGAAGAGTAGCTATTTTCTATGTCCCTAGCATCTCATACAATGATGAGTTAAAAACTCAATTTGCCAATAAATTAGCAGCTAGAGGTGGGAAAGTAGTAGGTACTTTTAAGTTCTCTACTGTGGCTACTTCGGCATCGTCTACCGCTGCTGCTCCGCCTCCTTTTGATGCTGATACTTACCTCCGACAAGCCAAGGCAAGGGGCGCAGAAGCGATTCTACTATTACCTGTAGGACGTTCTAGTCGTGAGGCTTTAAAAGTGTTAAGACTTAGGGCTACTAAATATCCCCAACTTAGTGTTGTTAGTGATACGGCTTTATATAGCACAAACACCCTCAAGGCTGGTAGAGAAGCTAAGGGTTTGGTGATGGGAGTACCTTGGCAAGAGTCAGAAAGCTCACCTCAATTTTCTACAGGTGCCAAGCAACTATGGAATACTCAGGTTAACTGGGCGACGGCTACTTCTTACAATGCTGTTAAGGCTTTGGGTACAGCAATTAAAGCTCAAGATTTACCATCGAGAGAAAGTGTGATGAAGATATTATCTAAAAATGAATTCATGGGTGCATCTGGGAGATTTCAGTTTATCAATGGTGAGCCAACTGAAAGATATATTCTAGTAAAAGTCTCTAAAACTCCACCTAATTATAAATACTCTTCTGGTACTGGATATGATTTTGTATCGATCGATTAAACCTTTAATATTTGCATTGCAGTTTTGATTAGATCGAAATAATAGGTTTGGGTAATATCTATAGTTTTAGTTGGTGCTAATGGTGCGCTCAATTTAGCTAACTTTTGACCCTTATCGATCGCTAAAGTTTGACCTTGAGCATTGACGATCGTTAGTCGTTTTCGATCGTCAGACATACTGCAATCATAATCTCGCTCTTGATAATTAAATTTGTAAGTTGGTGCTAATACTGGTAGCCGGACACTAACTACTTCTAACTCGATCGCTCTTGAATCCTTCCAGTTATTTTCTTTAAGTTTATAGGCGATATCTAAATATTGTGGTAACGGATAATAGTCACCAAATCGCCACGCGATCGCTTTTATCCCTTGGGGAAATTCTGGGGTATTAACAGTAAATTTTAAGTGCCCTTTACCGACAATTTTTTGTTCTAACACTCGCACATTTGCCGTCCAGAATACTGGATCGGGATTCTCCATCCCACAAGGATGAATCGCGTCAATTTGGGCGTAGAGTGACGCGTTAATTGCCGCTATATCCGCCTCGGCATCAATTTTGACTAAATATTTGAGATGCTCGACTTCCAGGCACTCGTGGGCAAATTCGCTCAACCTCTGTTGAAAGTTGGTGAGGTGCTCGGTAGGTAATGAGAAACCACCCGCCGCTCGATGTCCGCCGTATTTACCTAATAGATCGTGACAGTATTCTAATGCTTGGAATACATTAAATTCAGGAATACTGCGGGCGGAACCTCGGATGTGATGTTCGTCTTCATTTGTACCGATAAATACTGGTACACCATAGCGTTCGACTAAACGAGAAGCGACAATTCCAATTACCCCATGATGCCAACCAGGATGGACGATAACTAAGACGCGATTTTGTTTGATATTATAAGTACCTTGCTCGATGAGATCGATCGCTTCTTGTTCGATCCGCGCACACATATCTTGGCGTTGTTTATTCACCTGTTCGCATTGAATCGCCCTAGCTAATGCCACTCCCATGTCTTGAGTTGTCAGCAGATCGATGATAATCTGTGGATCGTCGATTCTACCGATCGCATTAATTCTTGGGCCTAATCTAAATCCAATATCTTCAGGTTTGAGAGCATTGCTAGACTTAGGAACACTAGCTATATTTCCCCGTGGCTCCCCTCCTGGGAGGGGCTGGGGGTGGGTTCCGGTTCCCGACATCTGAATCAATGCTTGAATCCCAATCACCTGTGAATTCGGTAATAGTTGCAATCCTTGCTTGACTAAGCGACGGTTAATCCCCGTTAATGGTGCTAGATCCGCGATCGTCCCCAGCGTAAATAATTCCAACAACTCATCACTCAAAGATGGTTTGCCTAATCTCTGGGCTAATTCCAGAGCTAAAAGATAAGCCACTCCCACCCCTGCAATCGCTCGATACACCGAAGACTCAGCAATCAACTTAGGATTGAGAATCGCATTCGCAGGTGGTAATACCTGAGGGAGATCGTGATGATCCGTAATGATTACCTGCAAGCCTAATTCTACTGCTCTAGCGATCGCCGCCACCGCCGAAATCCCATTATCCACAGTGATAATCAACTTCACTCCCTCAGCGTGAAATTCCTCCACAATCCGTCGATTGATGCCATAACCATCAGACATCCGACTGGGTATCGCATAATCTACATCCGCACCCAAAGCAGACAGCGCACGTAATAGTAATGCAGTACTAGTCATCCCATCCGCATCATAGTCACCACAAATCGCAATCTTGTTATGACGATCGATCGCCTCCACTAATATATCTAGACTAATCTCCAGATCGGGAAACTCTGTCAATGGCGAGGGCAATTCCGCCGTCTCTGGATGAATAAATAACTCAGCTTGCTCGACTGTCTCAATCCCGCGATTCATCAACACCTGTGCGAGCAATGGCGATGTGGCTTCTTCAGGCGTGAGCGTAATTCCCGCCGCTAGTGTCGTCGCCTGGAATGGATGACTCGGTGCTATTTGCCAGCGGTGTTGAGGAAGCATAACAGTCTGTAGGGGCGGGAATTACCATCAGACACGATTGTACCAGAGATCCAATTTGAACCCGCCTTCACCTACAAATAACTTATCTCCGTATGGGCATCGGGGTGACTGGGGGACTGGGGGACTGGGAGATTAATTAACGGAAAAATAATATCCTAGCGATTCCTAGCCACACACCTGCAAATCTCGATATAATTCAGACATCAGGATGACAAACTTAGGAAAAAGAGGGTGACTGTCATGAATGTTTTTACTCAGCATACTTAAATATTTCCACTACACATAGATAGTGTCAGCAAAAATTTATCCAAGTCCTAGTGTTATATCCTTCACCCTTAAATTCATTAGCTAGGGGTACATGGTTCAAACTCATCTGTGGTGCTAGCTTTGGGCATTTGCCAGCCATTCATAGTCTGGCGATCGCGTATACATTAGCGGGTGCTGATTGTATCGATGTCGCTGCCGATTTAGCGGTCATCACCGCCGCAAAAGATGGCATGAAAATCGCCCAAAAACTAGCACGGGCGAGTCAAAATTGGGCAGCTCCAGCGATCGAGTTGCCCTGGTTGATGGTGAGTTTAAATGATGGTGTAGATCCTCATTTCCGCAAAGCCCAATTCGATCCAGCTCAATGTCCGGCTGATTGTCTACGTCCATGCGAACGCATTTGTCCGGCTGATGCGATTGGTGCGGCTGGAGTCATTGAGAGTCGTTGTTACGGCTGTGGGCGATGTTTGCCGATTTGTCCATTGGGACTGATTACAACTCGCGATCGCACTGCGACTCCTAGCAGTATCATCCCCTATATCAGCGATGAGGATGGGATCGACGCGATCGAAATTCATACTCAAACGGGACATCTAGAAGATTTTCAACAGTTGTGGAGCATCCTCGCACCAGTTGCTCATCATCTCAAACTGCTAGCGATTAGTTGCCCCGATAGTAGCGAATTAATCCCCTACCTGCGATCGATTCACGCTACCATTGCAGCCACTTACCATCCCCACCCACTACCATTTACCCTCATCTGGCAAACCGATGGTAGACCGATGAGTGGCGACATCGGTGCGGGTACGACTCATGCGGCGATTAAATTGGGTGAAAAAGTTTTAGCGGCGAATCTACCTGGATATGTGCAACTAGCTGGCGGTACCAACCACTACACCGTGCCCAAATTACGGGAACGACAACTTTTACCGCCAACTACTACCAGACACGTTCACGGCGTTGCTTATGGTAGCTATGCTCGCGTCTTATTGTCACCGATCCTCGACAAATTGGATCTTCTCGATCGCGACCCAGGGAAATTAGCAGCCCATCCAGACTTATTATGGTCGGCGGTGGCGATCGCGGCTGAATTAGTCGGACAGCTAAAGGGTAATGAAGCACATCGGTTTTTAGGATTCCAGCGGGAACCACTACAAACATCAATAAAAAGCAAAAAATAATAACCCGTAATGGACGAAAATTTAAGTTTAGGTAGAATGCAAATTACCGACGATCTCGGTCAATTATTGGCGGTACTACCGGAATCAATTCGACTGACTTTAGAACAACATCCCAAACTGGATGTGCTGATTGAAGTAGTCATGGATCTAGGGCGTTATCCTGAAGCGAGATTTGCTGATGGGGCAGAATATCTCAGCGATGTGCCGATTACCAGAGCAGAATTAGAGGATTGTGTCGATCGATTAGGCTCATTCAGTGGCGACAATCGCGCTGGCATTGAGCGCACCTTGCACCGGATTAGCTGTATGCGAAATCGCACAGGCGAAATCATCGGGTTGACTTGTCGCGTCGGTCGCGCCGTCTATGGCACCATTGAGATGATTCGCGACCTCGTAGAAACAGGGAAATCGATTCTGATGTTGGGTCGTCCTGGAGTAGGAAAAACCACCGCCTTGAGAGAAATTGCGCGAGTTCTAGCCGACGAACTCGGCAAACGCGTCGTAATTATCGATACCAGTAATGAAATTGCTGGCGATGGCGACATTCCCCACTCAGCAATTGGTAAAGCCAGACGGATGCAGGTCGCCCGTCCCGAACTGCAACATCAAGTGATGATCGAAGCCGTCGAAAACCACATGCCTGAAGTCATCGTCATCGATGAAATCGGTACCGAACTAGAAGCCCTCGCCGCGCGGACGATTGCCGAACGTGGCGTTCAATTAGTCGGTACCGCCCACGGTAATAAACTCGAAAACCTCCTCAAAAACCCTACTCTCTCCGATTTGGTTGGTGGGATTCAAGCAGTCACCCTCGGCGATGATGAAGCACGACGACGGGCATCCCAAAAAACCGTTCTCGAACGCAAAGCACCACCCACCTTTGAAATCGCGGTAGAAATGCAAGAACGCCACCGCTGGGTCGTTCACGATAGTGTCTCGGAGATCGTCGATACCCTGTTGCGCGGTCGTCAACCGACGACTCAAGTGCGGACAGTCAACGATGAAGGTCAAGTTACCGTCGTCCGCGAACTCCCAGAGATCGGCAAGAATGGCTTGATGCCAGCCCCCAACACGCCCCCAGCGACCCGTGGCTGGCGATCGACCGGACGCATGGAGCCGCTACCTACCACCAATGGATTTGGTCGGCTACCTGCCACTCTCGCCACCAATGCTTCTCAATCCACACTCGAAGCAGATCTGGGTTTTGCCCAACTCCTCGAACAAAGCTGGGACGATGATGAAGCAATGGTGTCCAGTGGTATCAGTGTGGGTGCCAATGGGCAAGAGTTACCACTCCATGTCTATCCCTACGGCATCGGACGCGACGAATTGGAGCAGGTGATCGAAGTCCTAAATCTCCCCGTGATCTTGACCAAAGATATGGCGAATGCCGATGCGGTCTTAGCACTACGGACACACATCAAAAATCACGCCAAATTACGGCAGATTAGCAAAGTGCGTCAAGTGCCGATTTACAGTGTCAAATCGGGTACGATTCCCCAAATCACCCGCACGTTGCGCCGAATGCTACACATGGACGATCCTGGTGTTCCTGAAGATGCGGATCTGCGTTTATTTGCTGCTAATGGCAGTGAAGACGAAGTAGAAGCTCTTGAGGAGGCTCGATTAGCTGTCGAGCAAATCGTCATTCCCAAGGGTCAACCTGTCGAATTATTACCTCGATCGGCCTACGTCCGCAAGATCCAGCACGAGCTAATCGAACACTACCGCCTCAAGTCTGCTAGTTTCGGCGAAGAACCCAATCGGAGATTACGGATTTTTCCAGCCTAGACTTAGGCTTTAGGCTTTAGGCTCTCAAGATAAGGATTTAAGCTGAGTTGGTGTGTTAGCGATAGCGTAACGCACCAACTCAGAATCGATCTAATCGCAAGCCCCTAAAACCTAAAACCTAAAACCTAAAACCTAAAGCCTTGACAAGAGCAAACTCGATCGATTAAATTGAGTAGTAGTTTGGGGTCATAGCTCAGTTGGTAGAGCACTGCAATGGCATTGCAGGGGTCAGGAGTTCGAGCCTCCTTGACTCCATTAAGGGATAGACAAATACTCAGATTGGTTGGTATAACTTAAAGCAGTCAAAACCACTGCCGATCGTGAGTATAGATATTAATTCATCAATCAAAGGTCAATCGATTCGGTTTTGCGATCGCCGCGCCGATATCGATCTCCATCAACTGCAAGCACTACTCAATAAGAGTGCATTTTGGGCGGTCGATCGTCAGATTGAAGACCTCCAAATTGCCCTCGATCGCAGCGAGCCTGTAGTATCTGCATGGGACAATGCAAAGTTAATCGGCTTTGCTAGAGCCACTTCTGATGGCATCTATCGTGCTACAATTTGGGATGTAGTAATCGACTGCGACTATCAGCGGCTAGGTTTGGGGCGCAGATTGGTAGAAACCACGCTGGGGCATCCATCGATGCAGCGAGTTGAAAGAATTTATCTCACCACTACTCATCAGCAGAGCTTTTACAAGCGGCTAGGCTTTGTAGCCAATCACAGCACGACAATGATTCTCGATCGATCCAAACCACACACAGAAGGGACTTGAGCACCAAAGGCTCGAATTCTCCGACCCATCTAAAATATTAACATTTGTAAACATTCTGAGGATAAATCTCGATCGAATTGAGCTGACTAAAAGTGCTGAAACCAATATGATTCTTTCTATGTGGAGGTTTGAGGCGAGAGGGCAACAGCCGATGAACAGGGGTGCGATTACCTTGCCTCCGAGCTAGGAAGCGGATAACATAATGTTTGAGATTATTTAAATAATAAGATTCGTAGACACCTATTTTAAGGAGGATCGTAGTCGATGGGACTACCCTGGTATCGTGTGCACACAGTCGTCCTGAATGACCCAGGTAGACTGATATCCGTGCACTTAATGCATACAGCTTTAGTTGCTGGTTGGGCTGGTTCGATGGCTCTGTTCGAGCTATCCAACTTTGACCCGAGCGACGCAGTTTTCAACCCCATGTGGCGACAAGGAATGTTCGTCATGCCGTTCATGGCACGGCTGGGGATCACCAAATCTTGGGGTGGTTGGAGTATCGTTCCAGGTGAATCGGCAGCAGATGCTGGCTTCTGGTCTTTTGAAGGTGTAGCTACAGCGCACATTATTCTGTCTGGATTGCTGATGTTGGCATCTATTTGGCACTGGGTTTACTGGGACTTGGAACTGTTTACAGATCCTCGGACTGGAGAGCCTGCACTAGATTTACCCAAAATGTTTGGGATTCACTTATTCTTATCTGGACTCCTCTGCTTCGGCTTTGGAGCATTCCACCTGACTGGTCTATTCGGCCCAGGAATGTGGGTAACAGATCCATTTGGCATCACCGGACATGTAGCTCCAGTTGCACCAGAATGGGGGCCTTCTGGGTTCAATCCCTTCAATCCTGGCGGAGTAGTCGCTCACCACATTGCAGCGGGTACCCTCGGCATTATTGCTGGTTTGTTCCACTTGACTGTTCGTCCACCAGAGCGGCTTTACAAAGCTCTACGGATGGGAAATATCGAGACTGTACTCTCTTCGAGTATCGCCGCAGTATTCTTTGCAGCTTTTATCGTTGCTGGTACCATGTGGTACGGCAATGCTACAACCCCAATCGAATTATTTGGGCCGACTCGTTATCAGTGGGATAGCGGTTATTTCCAACAGGAAATTCAACGTCGTGTTCAGACTGGCGTAGAAGATGGTAAGACTGAAGCCGAAGCTTGGCAAGCAATTCCTGACAGACTGGCATTCTATGACTATGTAGGTAATAGCCCCGCCAAAGGTGGTCTATTCCGTACAGGGCCAATGAACAAAGGTGATGGTATCGCTCAAGGTTGGCAAGGACATCCAGTATTCAAAGACTCTGAAGGTCGAGTACTGAGCGTTCGTCGCCTACCAAACTTCTTTGAAACATTCCCAGTGATCTTAACTGACTCTGAAGGCGTGGTTCGTGCAGACGTACCGTTCCGTCGGGCAGAATCCAGATACAGCTTCGAGCAAGCCGGAATCACCGCTAGTTTCTACGGTGGTGCTCTCAACGGTCAAACCTTTACTGATGCAAATCAAGTCAAGCAGTTTGCTCGTAAAGCTCAAGGTGGCGAAATCTTTGAATTCGATCGCGAAAAACTCGGATCTGACGGTGTATTCCGTACTAGTCCTCGCGGTTGGTTTACTTTCGGTCATGCTGTATTCGCACTATTCTTCTTCTTCGGTCATCTCTGGCATGGTTCGCGGACAATCTACCGCGACGTATTTGCTGGTGTAGAAGCCGATATGGAAGAGCAAGTCGAGTTTGGTCTATTCAAGAAATTGGGAGACCCCAGTACTCGAAGAAAAGAAGCCTAAAAATTTGGATGTCGGGTGGGGACTGGGTTTCGCTTAGTTCCTCGCCCCGTCCTGGCTACTATTAAACTAAAAGTAATCCCAAAGGATTCTAACAATGGAAGCAACTATTTATATTTTGGTAACAGTATTGGCTTTGGGTACAGTCTTTTTTGCGATCGCATTTCGCGAACCACCCAAAATTCCTCGCAAATAAGTAACAATTCAATTTAGTCACAATCTGAGCTAATCTAGAGAAACCTCTAAATTAGCTCAGATTTTGCTTTTTAGGGCAGTTTAGGCATTAGGCTTTAGGCATTAGGCTTTAGGCATTAGGCTTTAGGAAATAGGAAACATAACTAGTCCCCCAGTCCCCCAGTCCCCCAATCTCCCAGTCCCCAAGTCCCCAATGCAATGTCCCTACTGCCAATATACAGATAGTCGTGTCCTTGAGTCGCGATCGACAGAAGCGGGGCAAAGTATTCGCAGACGGCGAGAGTGTCTCCAGTGCAGACATCGGTTTACTACCTACGAACGGTTAGAATTTGTTCCAGTCACAGTGATCAAACAAGATTCTCGCCGTGAATATTTCGACAGATCCAAACTGCTGCGGGGGATAATTCACGCCTGTCAGAAAACTGGACTCACACCCGATACGCTCGAATCGATCGTCGATGAGATCGAATCCCAACTGCAAACTCGCTCGCTCAGAGAGATAACTACGGCCGAAATTGGCGAACTGGTACTGATAGAATTGCGCCCATTGAGTGAAGTCGCCTATATCCGATTTGCGTCTGTCTACCGTCAATTTCAAGGGATTCGCGACTTTGTAGATACATTACATCAATTGAATGAAGTTAGAAGTCAGGAGTCGGAAGTAGCCAATTTAGAAATGAGTCGAGCGACAAAATCGCTAGATTCTTAATCTAGCGATGAGGATATGAATTGTAAATTATGTCCCCATATTTATGAGGATCGACTTGAAAGTTTCATCTTGAGTTCATACTATTTTCATCTTAATTTCACCCCACATTATTAATCTGTCATCCGATCGAGACACCGAATTAGTCAACAAAGGTGCTCTAGGGGGTGAAGCGAGTAATCGAGCAGAAACTTACGCTCAGGATTAAATACCCTGTTTTCAAGCCCTCGTGGTTATTTTCTATTTTACGGTTAAATCTATTCCAGCGACGATGATGATTTCGATCGCCTTAACTGGTGGAATACTTTGGGTCGCATGAATGGTTAAATTTGTTACATTTTACTACAGTGCCTCGCAGGTAGATGAAGGCGAGCGGCTTAGTTACTTGTAACGACACTACAACGCCAGTTCCAAACAATAAAATGACGATCTCCTAAGCGATCGACTAACTATCGGTATCATAACTGACTCAGTATCAAAGTCAGCCATTTTGCTCATTTTAAGTAATTCCAATAGTGCCCTAAACCGCAGAGCGACCGCAGATCGTACCGATCGAGCGAGCGGGGATGAGAGATCTAAGTGTATTCTTTTTGTATTTGAAGTGTATATTGTAGTTAATAGATGATTATTCTCAACTAGAGTGTATAACTGATGGCCGACAACGATCTCTCGACAGTTTTCGACAAAGCTAATATCCTCGGTCTACTCAACGGCAAACTGAGTGGCAACTCTTACGGTCAGACTAACTTAGTTGCCAACAAAGCAGAATACAATCCCTTGATTCTGGAGCCTACATTCACTCATGGTTGGGGTCTTTCCTACCGTCCGGCAGGTAACGGCGGACATTTTTGGGTGATCGGGAATGGTTCGGGCATTTCCTACGAGTATGTCGGCGATGTCAATGGTACTCCCTTGTTTCAAGACGGTTTAAAAGAAATGACAGTACCCGCCGGACCCGATGGCTCCCAAGGAAGTCCCACCGGAAGTGTATTTAACGGATCGAGTAATTTTGTCATTACTCAAGACTATCCAACTGGCGCGATTACCGCACCGACAAAGTTTTTCTTTGGTTCAATTAATGGGACAATTTCCGCCTGGACAGAGCGCAAACTGCCCGATGGCACATTTGAGTGGCCCAGTGCCGCCATTACAGTCATCGACGGCAATGCCGAAGCTAAAGGCGAATACAATAGCATCTACTTCGGCGTTGCCACGGATAAAGCTGGCAACCATCTCTACGCCGCTGACGTTAGTGAAAATCACACAATTGATGTCTTTGATGGGAACTTCCAGGACATCTCAGCCACCAGCGGATTCATCAACCCCTTTGACGGTGGGGATGGTGTCCAAATAGGCGACTACGCACCATTTAATGTCCAAACTTTGACCAACAAGGACGGCAAAGAATCAGTGTTTGTCACCTATGCCACAGTACGAGAAGCTCCGCCACCGTCATCAGTGTTTTTTGCTGCATCAGCACCAGCGGGTGCTCCGCCACCAGCCAGTAAACTTGCCGAGTTTGATACTGACGGTAATCTCATTCGGGTCTGGGACGATGGTGGCTTGCTCCAAGCAGCTTATGGAGTGGCTTACGCACCAGACAATTTTGGCGGATTATCCGATACGCTACTAGTAGGAAATTTTAATAGTGGTACCGTTGTCGCATTCGATCCCAACACCCACAAAGCGATCGATTATCTCCGCGATGATACAGGTAAAACACTTGTTGCGGACGGGATCTGGGGAATGCTGTTTGGTAATGGTGCGAGCTTGGGCGATACCGATTCGCTCTACTATTCCGCAGGCCCTAATAATGCAGTCGATGGCGTGTTTGGCCGAGTCCGCTGGGATAGTTCACGGACGCTATTGCCCGCAGATGCACAGAGTGGTGATTTTACACAGACCGCTAACAAGTTGCTGGCACTAGATCCCTCGATTGTCGGTGGAGATGACGATAATGTCCTTTTTGGCACTGAAAAATCAGACTTCTTTCAAGCAGGTAAAGGTAACAACACTATGGTTGGCGGCAAGGCCGACAGCGTTTTTGTAGCAGGAGATGGCAAAAATACTGCTTATGGTGGTGAGGGAGCAAATCTTTTCCATCTCGGCAACGGTGACAACACCATGTCCATGTTTGGCGGTCAAGGGATCGGTATTTTTATGGCTGGCGATGGTAAGAATACTGTCCTTGGTGGTGCAGATCGCAATCTGGTCATGCTGGGTAATGGGAATAATACCGTCTACACTGGTAGCGGGACAAATATCATCATGACTGGTAACGGTAACAATAGTATTTATGCTAGCGACGATCGAGATTACATCTACACAGGTGCTGGCGACGATATCATCTATGCAGGTCAGGGCGATGATGTCATCAGTCCGGGAACTGGCAATGATATCGTCCACCTAGGCAGTGGATCCAATCTACCGATCTTAGACAAAGGCGAGGGTTCGGCAACAGTGTGGAATTTTAAAGATAACGATTCGATTAGTTTTGGTACCACTGTGAAGAAAGCCGACTCTATTACCACCCAGTTGTCTGGATTTGATACCCAAGTTTTTGCGGGCGGCGATTTACTCGCAACTTTGCTAAATACTCAAGGTAATATTCAGTTCGTCTAGGATTTTGCCAATCCAAAAATAGGCGTTTACTCAAGTAGAGAGTAAACGCCTATTTTTATCATCACAGTTAAGTTTATAAGCAGTTTGAAGATTAATTAATCCAAGTAAAATCGCCAAAGCTGTACCGATCGCACTATAATGTCACCAGCTCAAGTGAATGAGATTCACGATCGACAGGGAAAGCTTGGTGCAACTCCAACACTGTCCCGCAACTGTAAAGTCAGGATTGTAGATCCTTACCAAGTCAGAACACCTGTTAATATTAGCTACACCCATTCTGCGAGGAACAGATCCCATGATGCAAAATAGTCAATCTCTACCCCAAAAAGCGGCGGCGATCGCTCTCTCTACACCCGTACAGAGCGGATTATACCTCTCTTTGACAGCTCTCACCCTCTGGTCGGTTTACTTTACAACTTACCCTCCCATCCATGATGCGGTACATTCTAGCCGTCACCATACCCTGTTGGTAAGTTGTCACTAAGCTTTGGAGTACCACCATTCGATCGAGAGTCACCATGACAAAATTTAAGTTAGCAAAGCTTATCGGTACATCTTGTCTGATAAGCTCCTTTTTAGCGGCTCCAGCCCACTCCAACCCAGCTACAGTTAAACTTACCACCGAGCCAACTTTAGACAAGATTACGCCCTACGAAGCTGAAGCTACCACCAAGCAACAGCCAGTCAAGCTCAAGTTACAAGCGATCGATCCTCAAGGGCAACCCCTCAAAGCCGCCAAAATCGCTGTCAAAATCCTCACTCCGCCCAACAATCCCTGGTTTACTACAGATTTTCCCATCGTTGAGGGCAAACAACTACTCGAATTAACCTCCCTAGCACCCGATGGTACGCTCCAATTCGCCCAAATGCTCCCAATTCGGGGTAACTATCAAATCCTGGTAAATGTCACCCCAACCGATACCAACATCGCCCCCTACCAGCAAACCCTGACTCTACCTGTAGCCGAAAATGGGATTAAATACCAAAACTTTGCCATTCTCGCTGGCATCCTGCTAGCGGTGGGTGCGACAGGTGGTTGGGTAATTGGCTCTCGTCAACCTACTCAACCAGGCGAAATCGCCCCCTCTACCGTCAGATTATTACTCAGTGGTGCTACTCTAGCCGCAATCGCTAGTCTACTGTATATCAATGTCAATGCAGAAATGGCTCAGTCAGGGATGTCTGAAGCGATGTCTCATGCTGGTAAGGGGATGGTAATGAGCGGGATGAATCATGAGTCGAAAAAACCAATTGAAACTAAGCCGACAGTAACTCAAGCGGGGATTAAAGTAGCTCTCAGTGGTGATGCTGATTCGGCGGTGGGGAAATCGGCGCGACTCCAGTTACAAGTTACTGATGCTCAAACCAATAAACCGATCGCGGCTGCTGTTAAAATTAGTGCGATCGCCACAGAAGGCGAATGGACGAGTTTCAGTCATCAAGGCGCAACCGATAATAATGGGCAATTAAACTGGCAATCGGGCTTTTTCGATGGCGTACCTCACCTCGTCGATGTTACTGTATCGCCAACAGCAGGTAGCAGCAAACAGTTTGCCCCAATTCGAGTCAGTAAAGCCGTAAGTGTCGAGGGTGTCGCACCGCCATTGATGACGCGGCTAATTGTTTTGGGGTACATGACAGGCATAGTCGCGACAGCATTTTTTGCTGCTTTTTGGCTACGCCAAAGACAGGTTAATCTAGCTGCTGCTAGTTAGTAACGAAGAATCAACAATAAACTTACTATTGATTCTTCATTAGTCAACCTACTGGAGAGGGGCAGTTTTAGGCATATTCAGCAAACGCAAATCGATCGAGTTAAGCATTTGGCGTTATGATTAAGACAGATGCCTAGATTGAGGTAAGTTATGGTTCCATCAACCCAATTACTGGATATTTTGGGAATTCCAGATTCGACGAGTTCTTCTTCAGCGATCGATCGTGCTGAAGTAGTCCGGCGTGGATTATCGATCGAGTCTTTCAAGCGAGTGGCTAGTTACTACCAACTCTCAGACGCTCAGATGTCCAAAGTAGTCGGAACTTCAGTGCGAACGATCGTCAGACTTCAGAAAGAAGATAAGCCGCTAAACTCCACTTGGTCCGATCGATTGTACCGACTAGCGAGAGTTGCGGCTCAAGCGCAGGATGTATTTGAGAGTGCTGACACGGCGACAAGCTGGCTGAAGCGACCCAATCGAGGCTTAAATGGTCATGCGCCTGTCGATTTACTCGATACGGATGCAGGTACAGAGCAAGTGGTGGAATTACTCGATCGAATTGAGTACGGAGTATACAGTTGAGTCTGTGGCGAATTTCTAAGCGGAAGTATGCAGATACAGCTTTTAGTGGAGAGGGTGCCAGACGAGTCGGCGGACGTTGGAATTCTCGCGGACAGGGGATGGTTTATACTTCGGGAACGCTGTCACTAGCGGCGTTAGAAGTCTTCGTCCACATGGAGGTAGAGGATGTGGCGACGATGTTGGCTTGCATTCGGGTGGATGTGCCGACAGAAGTAAAAATTGAGTATCTAGCAATGGCTCAGTTGCCTTCAGATTGGCGAAATATTCCCGCACCTACTGTTTTGGCAACTATGGGCGATCTCTGGTTTCAATCGGGTTCGACGGCGATTTTAGCAGTGCCTTCGGTGGTTATTCCAATAGAATATAACTATTTAATTAATCCGTCACACCCTGACTTTGTGAAGTTAACGGTAGAATCCCCAGCAGCATTTGAGCTAGATCCCAGACTTTGGAAAAGCAGTTAGTGAATATGACAATTATTTCATCACTCTGGTTGCATTGAAAATCGCGACTAATGCCACACCGACATCAGCAAAAACAGCTTCCCACATTGTTGCCAATCCCAGTAACCCCAATCCGATGAAAATTGTTTTGATAGTTAGAGCAAAGATGATATTCTGCAACACGATCGCATGAGTTTTCTTACCCACCTGAATCGCTTCCGCCACTTTTGAAGGGGCATCTGTCATCAATACGACATCAGCAGTTTCGATCGCCGCATCCGAACCAAATCCACCCATTGCAATCCCCACATCAGCTCTGGCAATTACAGGCGCATCGTTGATTCCATCGCCAACAAAAGCAACTTTTCCTTTTTTAGAAAACTCCCACAGCAGTTTTTCAATTGCTGCTACCTTGTCTTCCGGTAATAGCTCCGCTGCAAAAGTATCGACACCCAATGTTTTCGCCATCCGTTGCGCTACCGCTTGAGAATCCCCCGTCAGCATCATAATCCGTTCGACACCTGCTGCTCGGAGATCGCGAATTGCTTGGACTGCATCTTCTTTCATTTCATCAGCAATAATAATGTAACCAGCATAGACTCGATCGACTGCCAGATGTACTACAGTCCCCTCAACATTACAGGTATCGTGAGCGATATTCTCGCGGTGCATCAATCGATCGTTACCTGCTAATACTAGCTTTCCTTCAATCGTTGCCTGAATCCCGTGAGCAGCAATTTCGGTGTAATTCGAGATACTAGCTTCACCAATGGGTCGATCGCCTCTGGTGACAGCGTAGCTATCGTAAGCTGTGCGAATTGATTTAGCGATCGGATGATTAGAATTTGCTTCCGCCTCGGCTGCAATGCGGAATAAGTCATCTTGCCTGAAACCATTGTAAGGAACGATTTCACTCACTTTAAATACTCCCTTAGTCAGCGTCCCCGTCTTATCAAACGCGATCGCTTTAACTCCTGACAAAGTATCGAGGAAAGTCGATCCCTTCACCAAAATCCCCCGTTTAGCCGCTCCACCAATGCCCCCAAAATAACCGAGCGGAATACTAATTACCAATCCACAGGGGCAGGATATTACTAACAGCACCAAAGCGCGATACACCCATTCAGCGCGGGTTGCACCTGGAATTAGTAGCGGGGGAATTAAGGCAACTAATAGCGATGAAATTACTACGATCGGTGTATAACGACGTGCGAACTTAGTAATAAATTTCTCAGTTTCGGCTTTCTTACTGCTGGCATTTTCGACCAAATCGAGAATCCGTGAAATCGATGATTCTCCAAATAATTTAGTAACGGTGACAGTTAATAACCCAGTTTGATTGATGGTTCCGGCTAATACAGTTTCACCCACATTCACCGTGCGTGGCACTGATTCGCCTGTTAATGCCGATGTATCGACTTGAGAGTTACCTTCGACGATCTGACCATCCAAGGGCACCTTTTCCCCTGGCTTAATGATAATTGTATCGCCGACTTCGATCCGTTCTGGTGAAACGACTTCAATTCCATTCGCGGTTTTGAGATTGGCAGCATCGGGACGAATTTCTAGGAGTGACGAAATCGATCGCCGAGACTTACTGACGGCTAATTCCTGAAATAATTCACCGATTTTAAAGAATAACATTACACCCACAGCTTCAGGTAGCTGTTTAATCGCGATCGCGCCAACAGTAGCGATCGTCATCAGGAAGTTTTCATCAAATACTTGTCCGCGTAAAATATTTCGTCCCGCAGTAGTTAATACCGTCCAGCCACTCAATAAATAAGCCGGAATAAATACTAAATATGCCCCGATCGAATAAGGTGTTGCGTTTAATTGCTTTTCAAAGACAGAACCCAATACAAACAGCGTAATTACGACCCCAACTAATATACCTTCACGCTTTAAGTCAACTTCTCCCCCACCATGATTATGCCCGTCGTCTTCGTCGCCATCATCATGACTATTATGGTCGTGACTGCTATGGTCGTGGCTACTATGGTCGTGGCTACTATGGTCGTGGCTGCTCTGTTTGGCTGGAGATTTAGACTTCCCTTCGACGATCGTATAACCTAACGCTGTCACTCGTTGCTGGATATCTGCTTCACTTACCCGTGCTGGATCGTAAGTGACAATCATCCTCCCAGTTGCCACCACCACAGATATCTCAGCTACTCCCGCTAGCTTTTCTACAGCACCTTCAATCTTCATCGCACAGCTCGTGCAGTCCATCCCACCAACCTGCATCCGTTGGGTTTTGAGCGCGGGTACTTGAGTCATATCTGTTGTGGCGAATGTCGAACTAATATCTTAAATTGTAGACCAAAATCACAATATCTGAAAGTATATTCAGATGTAGAATGATTCTCATTATTGCCGCTATAATTTAAGGAGAGTCAATCATTTTCAACTAAACTTTTCATGACCGAGCAGGAATATTCAAGTAAATCGATCGACGATGCTCAGGTACCCAGTTGTGACGATCGATTGGTACATCTAGATAATGTCCGTCAACTGCAATTAGAAATTCTGCCGATGGCTGAAGCCCAACGTCGGGCAGAACTATTTAGTGTCTTGGCAGATCCCAATCGGTTGCGGTTGCTCTCGGCATTAGCCAACCAAGAATTGTGCGTCTGCGATCTAGCAGCGGGTTTGAAAATGGGGGAATCGGCGGTATCTCATCAGTTGCGAGTATTAAAATCGATGCGAATGGTCAATTATCGCAAGGAAGGGCGAAATGTCTACTACAGTTTGGCAGATAGTCAGGCGATCGACTTGCACAAGTCGATTTGCGCCCAGTTATCAAGCTCTCAACTACTCTAAAATATCACCAAAATTAGATTGCCAATTATGTGATACTGCTCGTTCAAATTAGAGTCTGCCTTAGCTTCTCGCCGATCTGCCGCAGCACTTTTACCGAAACTTGCAACTCGGCTGCATCCATATTTTGAGCAAACCCTTCAGCTTCTTGGGTAATTCGTTCGTTAATTTCCTGAAATATGGCTTCTCCTCTAGCTGTTAAGCACAAAAGTTTAGATCGCTGGTGCGCTGGGTTGTCTACTAACTCGATCGTGCCATCAGCAATCATTTCGTTTGCCAGTTTTTGAATGTATTGGCGAGATACAGGGCGCGATCTGGCAAGTTGTGGCACAGTTTGCGCTCCACCTACTTTCAAACTTCGCAGCATTCCCCAATAGCCACCATCGGCAGCCGTAACCGCTCCCATTGTCTTACCCACCGCTTGTAGTAAAAAGAATGTAGAAATTGTTTCGAGCATCAGTTCCTGCATTACTTTACCTGCGACTGTTGTGTTCGTCTCGTCTTCCACCATTTTTTGGTTAGCCTTCCAAATCGAGCGATATATTTGACAACTTGCTTGTCAATTTGACAACTTGCTTGTCAAATATATATTATGTCTAAGTTTAGGAGGGCGACGCAATGAGTCAAATCCCGATTTTCCGTGAAACTTGTCCTGCGGGTATCGATCGGCTGTCATGGTGCGGCAAGCTAAACAACGAAATGC
>ENA-OBIO01000517-OBIO01000517.1-metagenomes-genome-assembly--contig:-NODE-517-length-19994-cov-3.17895_pt1 | contig 19994 bp, 17 predicted proteins | sample MGYA00153383_OBIO01 | MGnify analysis MGYA00153383 | reverse complement strand
TTATTAATTTTTAGGGTGCTTGCGTTTATTGCAACGACTACCGTACTGACTGTCATTAACGCAGCACCCATTGCAGGGCTTAACAGAACACCTTGCTTATACAACACACCCGCCGCTAATGGCATCGCAATAACATTATAACCCGTTGCCCAAATTAAATTCTGAATCATTTTTCTATGAGTGGCTTTACCAAATAAAACCAAATTCACAATATCTTTTGGGTTGCTGTTCACTAAAACAATTCCCGCCGTTTCTGCGGCAATGTCGCTTCCGCTTCCAACAGCAATCCCTATATCAGCAATAGCTAATGCGGGCGCATCGTTTATGCCGTCGCCTGTCATAGCCACAAATTCGCCTTTAGCTTGCAATTCTTTTATTTTTTCTAATTTCTGATGTGGTAAAACCTCCGCAAAGAAACCTTCCATGCCTAAAGTATCGCTAACACTTTTGGCTACTTTACTATTATCGCCCGTTAGTAAAATAGATTTAATTCCATTTTCTTTGAGAATTTTAATTGCTTCAGCCGATTCTGGTCGAATCTGATCTGAAAGCGCAATGTAACCTATTAAATTATTGTCGCTCAAAACAAACACAACTGTTTCATTATCGTTGGTTGTAAAATTTTCTGGAAAAAAAAATTTATTTTCCGTCAAATATCCTGGACTTACCACAGAAATTTTTTTACCATCAACCGTTGCTTCCACGCCTTTACCTGTTATCGCATTAAAGTTTTGAGCTTCTGGAATTGGTATTTTTAATTCTTTAGCTTTTTGAATAATTCCCGTTGCAATCGGGTGTTCCGATTTTTGTTCTAAAGCAGATGCTAAACGAATGATATCATTTTCACTAAGCTCATTTTGCAAAGAAACAATTTTTGAAACTTCAAACTTACCAACCGTTAGCGTTCCCGTTTTATCGAAAACAATGGTTGTTATTCGTCGCGCATTTTCAAAAGCTGTTCTGTTTTTAATCAGTAGTCCACTCTGTGCCGAAAGTGCCGTTGATTTTGCAACTACTAAAGGCACTGCTAAACCTAAAGCGTGCGGACAGCAAATAACGATGACAGTCACCATGCGCTCCATGGCAAATGCTAAAGTTTCACCTGTTAAATACCAATACAAAAAAGTAGAAATGCCCGAAAATATTGCGATGTAGGTTAGCCATTTCGCTGCTGTATCGGCTAAAAGTTGCGTATTCGATTTAGAATTCTGCGCATCTTGAACCAATTTAATCACTTGCGAAAGGTAAGAATCTTTTGCGCCGTGCGTTACAGTAACTTTTATTGAACCGTTTCCATTTATTGAACCCGCAATGACTTTATTACCAACTATTTTTTGAACCGGTTTCGATTCGCCTGTCAACATACTTTCGTTTAAATAACTTTCGCCTTCTAAAATAATGCCGTCAGCCGCAATTTTTTCGCCGGGTTTTACAAGAATAATATCGTTTTCTTTGAGCGTATCCGTTTTTACATCGTGGACCATATTTGGCATAACCATGTGCGCTTCGGAGGGCATCATCTGAACTAAAAGTTGTAATTCTTTCGATGCGCCCGCAACAGATTTCATTTCTATCCAATGTCCTAAAAGCATAATCAGAATGAGCGTAGCTAATTCCCAGAAAAAATCCATGCCTGCTAAACCAAAAACTATTGCAACACTATACGCATAAGCAATCGTGATGGCAAAACCAATTAGGAACATCATGCCAGGGTTGCGCGCTTTCACTTCATTTACTAACCCTTTTAAAAAGGGCATACCGCCATAAAAATAAACCACACTCGACAGCACGAATAAAATATATTGCGAGCCTTCAAATTGCCAATTCACGCCCATAAATTGCTGAATCATTTTTGAGAGCAGCATAATTGGAACTGTGAGCACCAAGACAACATAAAACCGTTTTTTAAAATCCGCTATCATTCCAGAATGTTTCTGATGATTATTATCGCCCTTAGCAGTAAGCGTCATTGGTTCTAATGTCATTCCGCACAACGGACATTTACCTGGTGCATCGCGTATTATTTGTGGATGCATCGGGCAAGTATATTTTTGCAACTGATTTTGTTGTTCCATGATAGATAGATAGATTGTTTAAAAAAAATGTATATTCAATGTACAGACGCAAATTATGGCTTCTCTACTGGCAACACTTTTTTACGAATAGTTTTTTGAAAATCCATTTTATAAAATTTGAAACTTTTTTCATGACTAAAATTTAATATTTGAAAACAATTTCGGGTTTTCGGAAATAACAAAAAATAAATTTTTGAAACGTTCCAAAAGGTGTAAGGTGTTCTTGATTAAGGCAGCGCACTTTTTTCAAAAATTGATTGAGTAATTGCGTCAAAGAACTTTCCGAATATTGTTTAATTTCTAATCCGCTGCATTTTGTCGGACCATCCTCATCGAAAGTCCCAATTAAAAAATGTCCATTCGGGTTGAGGAACTTTTTTACATTATCCAAGTAATGATTTATTTGTGGTGCGTCTGTCAAAAAATGAAACGTGGCTCTATCGTGCCAAAAATCGTAATTTTGGGTGGGTATAAAATTACCCACGTCAGCGACAATATATTTTAAATTCGTTCCCGTATTTCCTAATCGTTGGCGTGTTCGCTCTAGTGCTTCTTCCGAAATATCAACCAAAGTTATGTTGGTGTATCCAGTTGCCATTAAGTAATCTACAAAATGACTTTCACCCGCACCAATATCAATAATGTGCGCATCCTTGTGCAAATTCATTTCTTCAAAAAACTGGATCGAAGTTTCTGGCACAGATTGAAACCAACTGACCGACTCAAACGATTTTGTTTGGTATACTGAATCCCAATGCGATTTTTTATTTTCCATCGTTTTAAAATGTTTATTATGAAATTAACCCTGTTAGATTAATCAGCATTACGCCACTCATTACAATCATCAAAGCATCTTCAATAATCGTGACTGTACTCATTGGTAAATTAAAAACGGCACCGAGGCAGGCGCATTGAATTTTCTTTTTATTAATAACACTTTGCAATACGCCAATAATACTCAACGACATAATAGCAAGTGTTACAACATTTGTAAAGTACGGATTGAAATTGACCAAGTATGCTAAACCCAATCCCAACTCTACGAAAGCATACACGTAACCCCAACTCGGAATCCGTTTGGCTAATACGTCGTACATGGCGTAACTTTCTGCGAAACCTTTTAAGTTCAATAATTTAAAAAAGGAAAACACCAAAAAAAATCCTGCCATGAAATGGCGCATTAAAAGCATGGTGTCAAAACTTTTGTAAGCTACTTGCGCCAACACAGAAACCAATGTAATGTAACCAAAAATTAAAATTATAGGTTTGTAAGTTTCAAACCACGAACGAATCTCTTCGGTCGCTTCATTATGGTGCGATGTTGTAATTTGATATTTAGAAGTATTTCCGCCGATTGCCTCTTGCAAATCATGCACAGAAATATGTTGCGTCATCAGAATAGTGGCAGAGTTTGTATCTTTTGAAAGATCAACTTGCGTAATCTCTGGCAGTTTAAGCAATTTACTTTTTACGCTCGCTTCACAACCGCCGCAAGTCATACCTGTTAAACTATAAGTGTGCGTCATTTTTTTTAGTATTAAACCTCGTCCCTACAAAGTAGAGACGAGATTTTTTTAGTTTGAATAATTACGATTTGTCTTTTCTGTAATGGCAGCACTTTGGCAAATTGTTATAAACCATATCATCCGCCTTAAATGACTCTGTATCATTTCCCTCCGCAGCAATCGTTTGCTCCACTAAGTCAACGATGTCCTTTCTGTAAGTATCGTATTTAATGGTCAATAATTTAGATTTAACATTCCAATGTGCTTCCTTCACGCCTGTAACAGTCAAAGCTGCTTTTTCAATCCGATTTTTATCTACGGTGCATAAACCTTCAACTTTTATTTTTTCAGATTTATAACCGCGTTCAGATTTATCGCTTTGCGCACTCACGGTTAAACTTGTTACAAAGATTAATAAGCCCGCAAAAACTAATTTTAAAATTTTCATCTTTAATTTTTTAAGATGGTGACTTAAAGAATATTCTTTCAAACAAAGTTACGGGACGATGAGACCTTAACTGTTGTACAATTTAGACTAAAAGTTATAAAATTTATAAAACTATAAATCCTCCAAATTGCTTCTTTCCTGAATTTTTAGGTTTTTAAAATAGCTCGGTGTAAAGCCTGTGGTTTTTTTAAACTGATTACTCAGATAAGCTACCGTACTGTAATTAAGTTGGTCGGCAATTTCGCTCAGCGTTAATTCATTGTAAGTCAATAACTCTTTAACTTTTTCTATTTTCTGAGAAATAAAATAATGTTCAATCGTCATATTCTCTTCTTCAGAAAACAGTTTACTCAAAGAATTATAATCTTGCAATAACGCAGTAGATAGATAAACTGATAAATTAATATTCAAGTCATTGTTGTGATAATGCACCAATTCAATGATAAGGTTTTTAATGCGTTCAATAATCTTATCTTTCTTATCGTCAATCACTGCAAAACCAAATTTTTTAAGCGAAGTATTCACGACATTTAAAAACGAATCGTCCAATGTTTCTTCTATTTTAACAATGCCTAACTCAACCGCAATGAGGTGAAGTCCAAGTTTTTCCAACTCAGACTTCACTACCATTTTACAGCGACTACAAACCATATTTTTTATATGTAGCTCCATGAATTTACTTTATAGTTTCCTGCGTTCTACCGCAACTCAACATTTGTGAACCATAATACGGATTTTTAATTTCGCTGTCTTTACTCAACCAATTCGCGCCTTTTCCCTTGTTATACATCGGGCAAAATTGATAGTAGGTTTCTGTTTCCGATTTAGAAACTTTCATCAGCGCATACATATTTTTAGAAAGAGACGCAAAATGTTCGCGTTGGTGCGCAACTGCTTGCGTTTCAGAAATATGTTCGGCATCGAACATTAAATCTTTCATCACCTTCATCCAAACCGTATGTACATCCATGGGGAGTTCATCCATTTTAATAGCATTCAATGAAGCTAATAAATTTTTAGCTGCTTCTGCCGATCCGCTTCCAGATGTTTGAATGAGCGCATCTTTCAGTAAAAAATAATTTTCAAAAACAGATTTAAATGGATTGATAGCTGCCGTTGAAACAACGGGAATTACGGTATCAGCCATCACCATTTTTGTTTTGTCCGCTTTTTCGGTTAACATACTCGACATATTGTTCATCGGCATCGTATCCTTCATTACCATTGCTGAAGCATTCTTTTTTTCACTTTTCATTTTTACCTCTCCACTTTTAACTTTTGCGGTTCTATCATATTGACAACAAGCATCGAGCTTTGAATAAGCGTCGGCGGGCGCTAAAAAATCGTCGCTGTCGTAACCTGCTAGTGCAATGCGTTTCAAAATTTCATCCTTATTTGTTTTAGAAGCATCGTAAACAAGAACTGCCATTTTAGAATCTTTATTCCAATCAACAGAGGCGATACCTTTTACATTTCCTGCTTTTTCAATTTTTTTCTCGCACGTTCCGCAATTACCGTAAATTTTTACGGTCTCGGTTTTGGAATTTTTAATTTGAGCGTAGCTCAATGAAGTAGTAAGCAATACAACGATTGCTACTAAAATATTTTTCAGCATGATTTAAAATTTAGAAATTAAACTTGATTAATTTTATCCGTGAATTACTCGACGAGCAATTCATAAGGTGTTCAAAAAAAAATTGAACTAAGTCATCATCCTAATTTTAGAAATGAATAGGACAGACTTATGGCTAACATTTTTAAAACTAAACCAGTTTTGGCGGTAACCAGATGGAAAGGAAACCAGAAGAAATAAAGGTTTCTGTAAAAGAAGTTGATGGAGAAATTTTCGGAAGATTGAAAGTTTTATCTTCTAAATACACAATTGCAGGCAATGTAAAACTTAAAACTGTTGGTGCGCACGAGCAACAAGATTGATTGCAATCGTTGCAATTTTTATGTGTATTATTTTTTGAGTGCGCGTTGTTGTGTTTAGATATTTTATTTTCTTTAGCGCAGCAATCTTTAATAAGAGCGGTTCCAACTTTATTTTTTTTGCAACACGCGTTCTCAGAGTGTCTGCTCATTTTTTCACACGCCAAAAGATGTAATGGTGTAAGCATTACACCAAACACAAAAATCAGAAATGCTATGTGAAAAATATTTTTCATTACTATCATAACGCTCAAGAGCGGATTTTATTTTTAGAAACTTAGAAATTCAAATTTAAACTCTAAAAATTTAGATTGCTGCGTCTTTAATAAATAAAAAAAGAAGGGCGCAATGATGCGCCCTTCATGTAGTTATTCTATGAATTTTTATTGCTTAATTAATTTTTGTTCAAGACGCGTTTCATTCGAACGCACCACAACAAGATAGCAACCAGTTTGTAAATCTGCGATATTAATATCGGTTGCACCACTCGAAATTATTTGCGTTTTTAAAAGGCGACCCACTAAATCGTAGATACTCAGCGTGGCGTTATCCGTACTTATAAAATTGACAGTTACTCTCTCTTTCGCAGGATTCGGTACAATGGATAAAGTTGACGGTTGATAGTTATTAATTACTCCTTGAGAACTATTGAATTTTAAAACCACGTCTGCTTCATTACCGTTTGCATCATTCGCAACAGCGGGTGTTTTTGTAGAACCGAATGACAAAATATCGGTCAGTTTAGCGTTGGTGTTCGCTACAAAAGTAATTTCAGCAATTTGCAAAACTGAAGGATTCAAATACGAACCTTTACCATTCCAAGAAGTTGTTACAGCATCAGTGAACACACCAAAGTTTGCATCACTTAAGTTTGCCAAATTACCCACTTTCACAGCTTTAACTTTTGCATCCTTGAATTGAAATGTTCCTTGCAATGTTTGTGCAGTAAAGTTTTCCGCGTTGATTTTAATTGTGTATTCGTTGGCTGAAATTAGTTGATAGTTATTAGTTGTTGGTTGAGTGGTTGAAACTTTACTATCTCCTGACAACTCACAACTCTCCACGCTCAACTCAACTGTTTTTGCAGCGCGCACAACCGTTTTTCCAAATTCGGATGAATACGATTGATTCACATCGCCCACTTTTATCGCTACAAAATTTGCCGTCGGCGCACCAGTTAATAAATTAACGTTGGCAACTTCTGGAAAATCTTCGCTCAAAGGATTGGTGGGATTACTAAATTCGTATGACTTATCAATGAATCGCCAAATGCCAGCTTGTAATGATGTGTCAATGTTCAAAATAAATCGGCGCAAAGCCAAAATATCGGCAGCATCAACTTCATTCGATTTATCTACATCGGCAGCAATAATTTTGTATGGACTGTTCAGTGCTTCTATTCCCAAAATATGTTTACTGATGAGCGCAATATCGTAAGTGGAAACACCCGAAAATTTATCTTCACTACTCGTTTTAATTGGGCGCGCTTGATAGTTGGCACTGCGCAATAAGGTTGCTGTGAAATCACCTCTGTCGTCTGTACTCGTTTTTAAAGACGTTGCATGCAATGTCTCTACGGCACTGACCGTTACATCTGTAATCGCTTGGTTATTTTCCGATTTAATACTTCCAGATAATTGAACGGTTGTTGAAAGTTGAATGCTATCGTTTGAAGTTTTTAAAATCAAGTTTCGGTTAACGTCGTCCGGACGCGTAAGTATGTCGTGTGTAATAAAGCAATAATAATTTCCAGAAAGCGCAGGTGCAAATCTGTGCGAACGCGTTGTAGCTTCTAAAGATGTGTCATTGTTCGATCCAATGCGATACCATTTAAATTTCTGAATATTATCTGGTTCACCAGTAAATACTGACAGCACACCATTCGTATCTCTGAGAGGAATGAGCGCTTGCGGCGCATACGCGATGGAAAGCTTATGCGTCGAATCTTTACTCAACCAACTTTTGTTAGCAATGTCGCCAAAGATAAAATTGTTCGTACTCACATCAATCGTATCTAATCTCAGTTGTTTAAAGTCAGGAATATTTCCACTCAATTGATTGCTATCAACCAATATTTTTTGCAGATTAATACAATCTTTTAATTCTGGAATATTACCCACGAGTTTATTATTACTCAAGTTAAGCACTTTCAAACTCGGAAAACTATAATCAAAAATATTGAAGCGAATGTTGTTACCACTCATATCAAATTTTTCAAGTTTTGGAAAAGCCAAATTATCGAGAAAATAATTAAAGTTTTGTGGTAAACCCACGATGTATTCATAATTATTCTGATCGAATTGAGTCAAATTATTTGAAAGGTCAATTGCTAAAACGTCGCAACCATCGGGTGTCATCGTGACGCCGTACCAATTGCTCAAATTAGAAATAAACCATGCTTCCGCTTTTGTTTTATCGGCACCGCGTTTCCAGTTTGCGCCGTTAGAAGTATCGTAAATTTTCTCTAAATTTCTAAACGCCGATTTTTGGCAATCAGGTAAACCTTGCGGGAAACCTCGCTGACCAATCGGTGGTGTACAAACATTTATTTGAAAAGTTGTGGCAGTGCTATTAAATCCGGAACTACAATTTGTACTAAACACTGCGCGATATTGCGCGCCATTATCAATGGCAAAAAGCGTTGGTGTTGTATAAATCGCTATACTTCCAGAAATGTAAGGTGCATAACTTGTCACGTCTGTAAAACTTATTCCGCCTTGATTTTGACGTTGCCATTTTACACTCATCGTTCTGTTATTTGTTGTTGCAGAAGCTGTCAAATTTAAGACATCACTCACACATGCAGTATAAGTGGCAGCAGGTGAAGTAATCACTGGAACATCATTGTCAATAACCGTTACTTTAAAACTACACGGTGCTGAAACGTTATTGGAAGGATCGCTCGCGAAATAAGTATTAATAGTTGTTCCAATCGGAAATGCTGAACCACTTGCTAAACCCACTGTTTGGTTGGCAGTGGCTGAACAATTATCTGTTGAGATGACTGAATAATTAACTTTCGCACCGCAAATACCTAGATCACTATTTACGGTAACATTGCTCGGACAAGTAATTTTTGGTTTTTCATTGTCAATAACCGTTACATTAAAACTACACGTTGAAGTATTATTCGATCCATCTGTGGCGGTATAAGTATTAGTTGTTAACCCCACAGGAAATGCTGAACCACTTACTAAACCCGCTGTTTGAACAACGCTTTGAACGCTACAATTATCAGTTGCAGTTGGCGTTGTGTAAGTCACTAATGCGCTACAATTACCTGCATCGTTATTCACCGAAATGCCGGATGGACAAGTAATTTTTGGTTTTTCATTGTCAATAACCGTTACATTAAAACTACACGTTGAAGTATTATTCGATCCATCTGTGGCGGTATAAGTATTAGTTGTTAACCCCACAGGAAATGCTGAACCACTTACTAAACCCGCTGTTTGAACAACGCTTTGAACGCTACAATTATCAGTTGCAGTTGGCGTTGTGTAAGTCACTACTGCGCTACAATTGCTCGTATCATTATTCACTGAAATATCGGATGGACAATAGGAAAATACAGGTTTTGTAGTATCTGTGACAAAAATAGCAATACTTTGCGGATTTTTAGTTATACAACTATTCGCGCCTTCAGCTTTTACATAGTATGTAATTAATGCGAGTCCGCAAGTAACACCTGTAACAACTCCAGTAGCGGAATCAATTGTAGCTGCTGCTGCGCTAGAACTCCAAGTTCCACCAGTGGGTGAACCCGTTAAAGTAATCGTGGAATATTTAGCAACATAATTTAAACCTGAAATTGAAACAGTAGGCGAACGGTTAACCACAACTTCAGCTGTGCTACTTGTGGTGAAGCTGCAACCGTTCGTTACAATGCAGTAATAATAAATTGTACCCACCGTTGTTGTTAGCGGCGTATAACTTGTACTCGTTGCGCCCGTAATTATTGTTCCGCCAGAATTAGAATTATTAGCATTAGAATACCACTGATAAGAATAACCCGATCTGAACGATACTTTTTCTGTACTACCGTCCGTAAAACCATTATTTGGCTCAGAAGCACTTATGGTAATGAGTCTGGGTGAACTATTAATACAAACTGATTGGGTGGCCGGTGCAGGTTGCATGGTAATTGACGGAGAAGTGGGACAAAGCGGTACGGTGTTGGTAATATCATGATAGGCTTGATCAAGAACAGTTAAACCTGTTACACTATTAGGTAAACAGCAAATTGCTGGGTAATCAATACGTAAACGTATCAAAGTTGAAGGCAAAGTGGGTAAAGAAGTTAAAGAATTTGAATAGCAACCCAAATATTGCAAACTTGAAGGCAAAGCGAGTAAAGAAGTTAAAGAATTGTAAGAGCAATACAAAGCTTTCAAAGTTGAAGGCAAAGCGGGTAAATAAGTTAAAGAATTATTAAAGCAAAACAAATATTGCAAACCTGAAGGCAAAGAAGTAGGTAAAGAAGTTAATTTATTTACACTGCAATCCAAATTTTGCAAACTTGAAGGCAAAGGAGTAGGTAAAGAAGTTAAAGAATTTACACTGCAATCCAAAGATTGCAAAGTTGAAGGCAAAGCAATAGGTAAAGAAGTTAAAGAATTTACACTGCAATCCAAAGATTGCAAACTTGAAGGCAAAGTAGGTAAAGAAGTTAAATAATTTGAATAGCAATTCAAAGATATCAAACCTGTAGGCAAAGCAGGTAAAGAAGTTAAATTATTTTGACTGCAATCCAAAGATTGCAAACTTGTAAAACCGCCAATGCCTGTTAAATTTGCAATATTATATCTGTATACATTCAAAGTTTTTAAACTCGCTGCTGATGTGGTTAAATTATTAGAAACGTCAATACAGCTTGAACAGGCTGTTTTGATAGCTGCGGCAAAATTCGCATCATTGATATGAATGCCAGTTGGCATTGTTAATTCTGAATTTGTAGCATCGTCAACACTTGTAGAGAGTGATTTGCTGTAAATAGCATTTGTATTTGCCGCTTTAAGATTAACTTTTACTTTTTGTAATTTGCTTTTTGCTTTTTGACAAAAAACAAAAAAATAAAAGATTGGTGAACACACTACTAAAAATTAAGTGCACTGAAAGTGTAGAATTTTTTTTCATTTAATAGATTTTATTTAAAAATTTAACTAACAAAGTTTTTTAAACGCGTTCACTTCGCAGTGATACATTAAATAATAAAACATTATTTCCCACAAACCCAATAAGTGAATTTGTAAAAAATTATTTGTCTTGACGCTTTATGGCATCTCTTAAAATTATATGTTTAAATGGTAAGTAGGAAGGTAATTCAGATGTAAGCAAATGTAAGCAAATTTTAGCAAATTTTAGCAAAAAAATTCATCAAATGACGAGTGAAGCAAAATTATTGACGAACTAAGTAAAATTATTGATGATTCGCCCTAGTTTTTTTATTTCGTTTTGATTTTCGTTTTCGGTTTCGGTTTCGTTTTCAATGTAATGAATGACATGGTTATAATTTGGTCACGCCTACGGCGTTTTCCTTTCACTTTTCGATGGGCTTGCGCCCGTCGCTGTTATCTGCCGCACTTTCAGTGCTATTCTTTATTCCTTTATTCCTTCATTTTCCATTTCTTCATTCCTCCATTCCTTCATTCCTTCATTAACTTTTACCATTTATTTTTCCACATCATACTCTCCACAGGTTTTTCGCTACGCGTATTATATTTTGCGGAAGGTTTTGCATTGTATTGCGTTTTAACTTCACCTTCAACGCTAAAATAAATAAGTTGACCGATGGGCATGCCAGCATAAACACGCACAGGCATTGCTACAGAAATTTCTAACGTCCAGTAATTGCAAAAACCGACATCGCCTTTGCCGGCAGTGGCATGAATATCAATGCCGAGACGACCTGTACTCGATTTGCCTTCTAAAAACGGAACGGCATTGTGTGTTTCAGTATATTCTAAAGTGGCACCGAGATATAAAATACCAGGGCGTAAAACGATTCCTTCTTCTGGTATTTCAAAATGTTGAATGGTGTTGTGCGCGCGCGCATCTAAAACGGCTGCTTCATAAATAGCTAAATATTTACTGAGATGCACATCGTAGCTATTGGTGCCCAATTTTTCAATATTAAATGGCTCAATTACTATTTTACCAGCGTTGATGCTTGCAAGAATTTGCGTATCGGAAAAAATCATTTTAGTTGATAGTGGTTCGTTGATAGTGGTTAGTTGTTCGTCTAAACTATCAAATAAATTAGTTTCTTAAAAAAAATAGGCAGCAACAATGTTACTGCCTACGTAGCATAACAATCTTGCGATTGTTATGCTTTAGCTCTTTATTTTTAGTTCTTCGTTGATAGTTGATAATCGCAAATCTCTCGTAAACGACCAACTGTCAACGAACAACAATCAACTACTTAGTAGCTGACTCTTTAGCAATTTTATCTCTGACTTCAGCTTCAATGCGTTTACGCATCTCCATTTCAGAATCTTTTTTCTTTTCAGCATCGTCCATGCCTTTGCGAATTTCATCTTCCATAGTCGCTTTAGCAGAATTAAACTCGCGCACACCGCGACCTAATCCACGCATGAGTTCTGGAATTTTATTACCACCGAATAAAAGCAAAACTATGATGAATACGAAGAAAATTTCTTGACCACCCATCCCAAAAATTAAAAATACTGGGCTCATAAAGGTTATTAATTAAAAATTGAAGAAAATTAGATTTACAAATTTGTGTTACATTCTGTTCGACTCGACAAATGTACAAACGTTTAAGTTTACTTTACTTATGTATCTGACTTTAACTTTTTCATAAACTTTGCTTCCAGCACTTGCTTTTGTAATTTACGCACTTTGTGGTGCACACGCCAGCGATAAGCTAACAAACCACCGAACAAAAATAAAGCAGATAAAGATATAGCGACATTGCGATAGAAAACAAATTTATCAGCCAAATTTTCATAAAAATGACGCACAAAGATAGTTTCTGTTGCGAGCATTGTAGTGGCTAAAATTAAAAAAAACATCCCGATAGCGCGCGCACGTTTTAAAAATATCGGATTTTGCTCGCGGTGTAAACGTTTTAAGAAACGCAACACCAATGCATCGTTGGGATCAATTTTTAATAACTCAGTTAAAATATGAATTGACGCAGCGTGTTCTTGCAATTGAAAGTGCGATACGGATTTTTTGAACAATGTTGACCGATATACTTCTTCATCGCGAATGTGGGTGATATTATTTTCAATCGAAAGTTCAATAATAATATCCGACATCAATGTATGCTTGCGATATTGCCCGACTTCGTACAATGCGTTGGTGTACATCCAAAGTACGTCTAAATATTCCTCAGTCTCTAATGTAGAAACTTTTTTCTCGTTGCGTTCAAAAAACAGTACCAACCGCCGATATTCGTTCGGCTCTATCGAACGAAAATTCCGATAAAGTTGAGAATAATAGGTTTTTGATTCGAACGACATACTCGTAAATATTTAATACGCAACAGATTATTGTTGAGATTGTTTCAACGCGCAAAACGTTGTATATATTACCTGTAAAAATACAATAAGCCATTGATTATTGCAACCGATGGCTTATTTTTTTTAGCTATGAGCTATGAGCTATGAGCCTTTCGAGCGGCTGACTCCCGATTCCCGACACTAAACTCCTCAAACCGCAAAACTTTCACCACAACCACAAGTGCGCGAAGCATTTGGATTATTGAATGAAAATCCTTTACCGTTTAATCCACCTGAAAATTCTAAGGTCGTATTGAAAAGATATAAAAAACTTTTCAAGTCTGTCACAACTTTTACACCATTGTGTTCAAACACCTGATCTTTCGGTTGATTTGTATTGTCAAAATCCATTTTATAAGAAAGACCTGAACATCCGCCACTCGTAACACTCACACGAATAAAATGGTCGGGTGTAACAGAACCGCCTTTATAAAGCGAACTTATTTTTTCTTTTGCAGAATCAGCAACAAAAATCATGATTATTAAAGGTTAATGATTAATGGATAATGGTTAATTATTAATCCAAATGCCTAACTAATTTAATCAATGTACTGCAACTGCATGCGCGTCTTCAACAACTATACCATTTTTAGCCTGATAATCTTTGATTGCCATCTTAATTGCATCTTCTGCTAAAACAGAACAGTGAATTTTAACAGGTGGCAAAGCCAACTCTTCAACAATATCCATATTGTCAATCGTCAATGCTTCGGCAATGCTTTTCCCTTTCAACCACTCGGTTGCGAGCGATGAAGACGCAATGGCTGAACCACAACCAAACGTTTTGAATTTCGCATCAATAATGGTTTGTGTTGTTTCGTCTACCTCGATTTGTAAACGCATAACGTCTCCACATTCAGGCGCGCCAACTAAACCTGTGCCGACAGATTTTTTAGATTTGTCTAATGTACCCACATTTTTTGGGTGATTGAAATGCTCTAATACTTTATTTGAATAAGCCATGATTATTTATTTTATTTTTGTAAACACAAAATTTAGCTTTTTTTCTGAATTTTGCAAATTTATTTTCAAATAAACTTAACAGGTTTTAAAAACCTATTAAGTTTGCTATTAATTTTAGTGGGCAGACCAAGATACTTGCGATAAATCTACACCTTCTTTATACATTTCCCAAATTGGAGAAAGATCCCTCATGTGATTAACACCCTCGCGAATTGCTTTAATCGTGTAATCAATATCTTCATCGGTTGTGAAACGACCGAGTGAAAAACGCAAAGATGAGTGTGCTAAATCATCGCCGAGACCCATCGCTACCAAAACATACGACGGCTCCAAAGAAGCAGAAGTACAAGCTGAACCAGAGGACAGCGCAATATCTTGGTTAAACGTCATCATCAGACCTTCGCCTTCAACGTGTTTAAAACTCATGTTTGTTATTTGCGGCATTCTCGATTCGCGCGCACCATTGACAGTAACCTCTTCCATTTTGCTGAGTTCAGTTTCTAGTCTATCGCGCAAAACTGAAAGACGCGCGGCATCGCTCGCCATTTCTTTACGCGCTAACTCAGCAGCTTTGCCAAAACCAACAATGCCAGTTACATTTAATGTACCCGAGCGCATTCCACGTTCGTGTCCACCACCGTCCATTTGAGCAACGACTTTAACGCGTGGCTTAATACGATTTACGAATAATGCACCAATACCTTTTGGTCCGTACATTTTGTGCGCAGTAAACGCGGCAATATGAATGCCTGTTGCTTTTACATCAACGGGAATTTTACCAACGGCTTGCGTAATATCGCTCATGAATAGAATTCCATGCTTTGCGCACACTTCACCAATTTGATTTACTGGCTGAATAACGCCCGTTTCGTTGTTGGCGTACATGATGCAAGCCAAGATAGTATTGGGTTTAATGGCGGCTTCAAATTCAGCCATATCAATTAAACCGTTGTACTGGACGTCTAAATAAGTGACTTCAGCACCCAATTTTTCTAAATGTTTGCAAGTATCAATAACAGCTTTATGTTCTGTTTTTGTAGTTATGAAGTGATTTCCTTTTTTGGAGTACATCTCGAAAGCACCCTTTAAAGCCAAATTGATTGACTCCGTCGCACCCGATGTAAACACAACTTCTTTATCTTCTGCGCCAATGAGTTGTGCGATTTGTTCGCGAGCATAGTCAACACCCTCTTCTGCTTGCCAACCAAACGGATGGTTTCTACTTGCCGCGTTTCCAAAAAACTGTGTGAAATAAGGAAGCATTGAATCAACAACGCGTGGATCGCAGGGAGTTGTTGATGCGTTATCGAGATAAATGAGTTTTTTGCCCATACAAATTTTAATTTTAACTGTGTTACGACTTTACTTAGACTTAGTCTATTAATATGCAAAGTAAACATCTCTTGGCGATATTTTGTTCACAAACCTGAAAGAAAAAAGGAATTCAATACATTTTGTAGAAATAAAATAAAAGGAAGTTTTAAAAAACAAAAATTACTTTAAATATATTAGAGTGTATCGGTTTGGTTTTGCACTAATCAATTCAGTTGCTAAAATATATCAAATTCTGAGACGTTTATAAGTAAGTATAAAAAGACTGACACAATTATAAATTATGATTTTAAAAACTACGGCAAAATATTTTTTCATTTTTTTCGCCCTAAGTGTTAGCTTTTGGGGTTGTGAGCGAGAGTTTACGCCCAATTTACCAACCGTTGCGAACGATATTGTTGTTGAAGGTTACATCGAAGCGAGTAAAAATCCGATTCAGAGTTATGTTGTCATCACTAAATCGGTGCCTTTTTTTAAATCACTGGAAAATATATCCGATCTTTACGTCGCTAACGCTTATGTATGGGTTATTGATTCGGCTAAAGGTGATAGTGTTCAACTGAATGAGTTTTGCTTTCAGTCGTTACCCAATAATTTAAAAAAGCAAGCGGCAGTTTTGTTTGGTGTTAATCTCGATAGCATCGGGACTTACTTTAATCCGTGTATTTACATTGATTTTTACAATAAGCTGAAACCTAAAAATAATCAGACTTATAAACTTCACATCCGATTGCCAGATGGTAGAGAATTTTTTTCATCAACCACCATCCCGAGATTAGTACCTGTTGATTCCGTTTCTTTTATTAAACCTCCAGGCGTAAATAATAATGATACGATGGCACAAATGCGCGTTTTAATTCACGATCCTGTCGGGAAAGATTATTACCGTTACCTCACTTCTATAAACGGTAGGGCGTATGTAGCCAATAGAAGCTCTGTCACGGATGACGGTTTTTTTGAAGGACAACCTATAAAATTTAATTTATTTGCCAGCGTGCCACGCGGCGCAAAAACCGATGCTTCTACTTCCGGATTATTTAAACGTGGCGACACGGTTTCTATAAAATTCAGCACCATTGACCATACAACTTTTAATTTTTGGTCAACTTTAGAATACAATGCAAATTCGAGTGGTAGTCCGTTTGCAAGTTATACCATCGTTAAAAATAATATTGATGGCGGGGTAGGCATTTGGGGAGGCTATTCGGATGTATTTATTGACACAATTGTGCCGATAAAATGAATTAAAACACATAAATACTTCAATATGTTTATTAAGTTATAAAAATACCGTTTAAACGGTATTTGTAGTGCGAGCAGTTGTCAATACATTTGCATTATGTTTACAAACAGTGAGCATAATCCCATGAGCACTGTTTACTTTCTGAGGTTTTCCGAAAGTGCGTTTAAACGCAAGTTTTAATCCATAAACACGTTACCGATTAAAGTAAATTTTATTTTCCAAAAGAAAGACCACCGCTTACAGCTTGGTCTTTCTTGTTTGTAGGATGTTTGCATAGCGCAAAAAAACGGTGTAGGCACTAATGGTACTAATAATAAATCCGCGTTTGCCGTCTAAAATTCCAAGTTTTATAAAATAGTGTTTACAAAATCTGAAAAGTGGTTTCAACCATAAATGATAATACGTAATACGCGCAGTCTTATTTTCATAATCCAAAGCTGACCACTCGGCATAGCGCAATTGTTTTTGCACGAATTGCGAAACATTCCTGAAAGTATAATGATCGAATTTATTTTTCAGAAAACCGACTTTTAAATTCTCCGTTTCAATTTCTTCGTGCACTTGGTTTGTGTTGTAGCGACATTTATCGCGCTGAATAAGTCGAATTGTTTTATCGTTCTGCCAACCAGAATAAAAAATTTGCTCCCCTATAAAAAAATGCGTGAAACCAATCCAATAGGCGTCGAAAATATTTGTTTGAAGATTCAAAACAGATTCAATTTCATTTCTTAGCGGTTCAGTAACGCGTTCATCAGCATCCATCAATAAAATCCAATCGGTTGGCGATTGCGCAATCGCCCAATTTTTCTGATTTGAGGGTCCAGAGTAAATCCGTTGGAACAAAATTATTTGAGGAAAATTATTTTTAATTAAATCGTAGGTTCCATCCGTACTGAACGAATCCACTACAATTACAGAACTTACCCAATCAATAACACTATGCAACGCCGCCAAAATATTTTCAGCTTCATTGAACGTTGTAATTATAACCGTGAGTTCGAGTTTGTGCATTTATAAAAGAATCTTATCTATTATTTTTTTCCAAAATTAAACACAAAAAATGAATTTACCGACCAATGCGTATTTAAATTCGACAAACGGAACTATTATGTATTGCATACTACCTTGTTTGATGCGTTACTTTGCATCATAATTAAGGAAGCGTTAAAAAAGTTTACCGAACTTAATTTTAAACAAAAAAGAAAGATACGAATCGTTGCCGCGAATATCGAGACGATTAATATCGAAAAGTTCTTTGATTTCACGAGGGTTCAATCGGTTGCCAATTCTAAATGCAGATTCGATGCCGTAATTTTTAAAAATAGATTTTAATTTATTTTTTTCTATTTCGGTTTTAGGTCGCGCACCATACGGATAGGCAAGCGAAGGCGTAAAATGCAATTGGTTTTTTTTTAAAAAAGAAATATTTTCCGAAATTTCATTTTCAATTTCTGCTTCTGAAAGTTTCGACAAATTTAAATGATTGTGTGTGTGTAAAGCAAATTCAATATTCAAGTTTTCTTTCTGAATCTTTTGGAGCGCTTGGGTAGTTAAAATTTCACCGCAATCAATATGTGTAGTGCCGAGTAAATTGGTTGGTAAAAAAACGGTTGCTTTAAAATTAAATTTATTCAGCATCGGTAACGCTAAACTTTGGAACGATACGTGCGCATCATCGAAAGTAATTAAAACGCTTCGCGACGGAAGTTTTTCTTTTCTTTTTTGATAATTAATAAGTTGCTCAACCGAAATAGTCGTATAGTTATGCGTTTTTAAGTAATTAAATTGCTTTTTGAGTTGCGCCACAGAAACGGTTAAAAAATCAGTTTCGCTTTCGTGAACCCTATGATACATCAAAACAGGAATGTGGCGATTAGAAAAAATCATCGAGGAAAAAATTTTACAAATTAAACACTTTAAATCCTTTTAAAAAATGGATATTATACAAAACGGTGCGCAGAACGAAAATTTAAAATTACAAATGCGTAAAGGCGTTTTAGAAATGTGCGTTCTGAGTGCCATCAACGCGACAGAAGAAATTTATCCGAGCGATATAAAAAAAGTTTTAGACGGCTCTGGACTAGACATCGTGGAAGGCACGCTGTATCCGTTGTTGACGCGCTTAAAAAACAGCAACTACTTAAGTTATAAATGGCGCGAATCGGAAAACGGACCACCGCGAAAATATTATTGCATCACTGACACCGGTAAATTTTATTTGCATCATCTGAATACGGAGTGGAACGAAATTGTACAATCTGTTTCTCAGGTTTTAACCACCACAAAACAAAATTAAAATCATCTATCTCATTTAAGAATTTTCAATTAAAAAAATATGAACAAGGTATTTAGTATAAATCTCGGCGGCATACCAGTCACAATAGACGATGACGCCTACGGCATTCTCGAAAACTATTTACAATCGCTTCACAATCACTTCAAGCAAGGTGACGGTTACGAAGAAATAATTTACGACATCGAAAACCGCATGGGTGAACTTTTGAAACAAGGTTTGGAAGGGCGCGCCATTGCGAATACGCAAGATGTCAAGAATGCTATTTCTGTAATGGGAAAACCGGAAGATTTTGGCGCAACGCCCGTTGAACCTGGCGTAAAAAATAATTTTACGGACAGCGCAACGGAAAAAAGCGACACAAAAACACCTACTGGAAAATCATTTAATTTTAAAACGGGTAAACGCCTCATGCGCAACCCCGATGATAAAATTATCGGTGGTGTTTGTTCTGGACTTTCCGCATATCTCGGATTTGAAGATCCGATTTATATCCGTATTGCTTTTTTACTTCTTTTCTTTTTAGGTGGTTCAAGTTTTTTAGTTTATTTTATTCTACTCGCCATCCTTCCAAAAGCTGTTACTACAGCCGATAAACTCGCTATGCGGGGCGAAACTGTTGACGTAAATTCGATTGCAGGCGAAGTGAGTAAAAATCTTGGTGATAAAATTAATTC
>ENA-OBIO01000516-OBIO01000516.1-metagenomes-genome-assembly--contig:-NODE-516-length-20003-cov-4.85788_pt1 | contig 20003 bp, 18 predicted proteins | sample MGYA00153383_OBIO01 | MGnify analysis MGYA00153383 | reverse complement strand
GGTCCGTCGCCCACTGCCGCGGTCGCGGGGGCGTCGTGCTGCGGTAGGAACAGCACGCGGCCAGCGCTGCCAGGAGGGCGGCGGCGACGGCCGTGAACGAGCCGGCATGCAGGCCGGCCATAAACGAGCTGCGAACGGTCCCCGCCAGCGCATGGTCCGGGCCTGCTGCTGCGAGCCCGGCCGCGAGCGCGGTTCTGCCGGACTGCAGGGTTGCGGGCGCGACGCCGAGCCCGGTCCAGACCTGCGCCAGCTGCGCCGTAGTACCAGCTCATGACCGAGCCGACCACGGCAACACCGAGCGCGCCGCCGAGCTCAGGGGTGGTGTCGTTGACGGCCGAGCCGACCCCGGCCCTGCTTTCCGGCAGGGCGGCTAGGACCGAGTCGGTCGGGCCTGTGGCCAGGGCCATGCCTGCGGCCATGACGCACATGAACACCACTACGACGCCCCAGTAGTCGGCGGCGACCGAAGCCCGCGCGGCTACGAGGAAGCCGGCGGCCATAGGGGCATGTCGCCGCCCACCACGGCCTTAGTGCTGATCTTGCGCGCCGCGAGGATGGCCAGCGGGGACAGGACCCCCATCACTGCGGCGTAGGGCACTGTCGCGGCCCCGGCGCGCAGCGTGCTGTAGCCACGGACGAGCTTGAAGTACATGGTAATCATGAAGATGAAGCCGAACAGACCGAAGAACGCGATGGAGATCGTCGCGCTCGCCGCCGAGAACCGCGCGTGGCGGAACAGCCGCACCTCGAGCAAGGGGTTGTCGCTGCGCGCCTCGAGCAGGACGAACCCGACGACAAGGACCGCGGCGCCGGCGAAGCCCGCCTCGATAGTCCAGCTGGTCCAGCCTCGCGACGGCGCCTCGATCACGGTCCATGCTGACGGAGGCCACCGACAGCAGCGCCCCCGCGACGTCGAACCGCCCTGGGGACGGGTCCCTCGACTCGGGCAGCAGGACTACGCCGAGGACCAGGGCGAGGGCGAGGACCGGGAGGTTGACCAGGAAAATCGACCACCAGCCGTAGTGCTCAAGCAGCAGGCCCGGACGACCGGCCCCAGGGCGATCGCCAGGCTCGACACCCCCGACCAGACACCGATTGCCACAGCCCGCTTCTGCCCGTTGACGAAGACCGCGGGGAGCATCGCGAGGGTCGTCGGGTAGACGAGCGCGACGCAGACACCCATGGCTGCGCGGGCGGCGATCAGCTGGTCGACGGTCGTGGACAGCGCGGCCGCGAGTGACGCCCGGGCGAACAGGACCAGCCCGACTTGCAGCACGCGCCGGCGTCCGAGGCGGTCGCCGATGTTGCCGCAGACGAGCAGCAGCGAGGCGAAGGCGACCGTGTAGGCGTCGACGACCCACTGCAGGTCCGAGCTGGAGGCGCCGATCTGCCTGCTCACGGTCGGTAGCGACGTTGACGATGGTGTTGTCTATAACCGCGAGCAGCACGCTCAGGCACAGGACCGCGATGATCCACCATCGGCGGGCGTGCGTTGTCGCGTTGCGGGCGGCGGATGTCAGGTCGGCCATGTCATCTCCCGCGTTCTGGGTAGCCGTGGGGGTTTGCCGGGTCCGGTCGCCGGCGCTCAGCCCACCGTGGCCAGGAGCCGTTCCAAGGTGTCGTGCGGGCGTCCGCCCGCGAGCAGCGCCCGGACGTCGGCGCAAAGGGCGGGCAGCTCGGTGTGCTGCGACGCCCGTACGTGCGGTGCAAGCGCGATCACGCCGACCGGCCCGCGGAGCTGGCGCTGCCAGTAGGGCACGGACACGACAGGGGGCACGATCGTGAAGATCACCCTGAGCCCGCGGGGGAGCACCGCGACGTCCTTCGAGGCGAGCGAACGGAAACCCTCGCCGACAGCTCTGACCATCGTCGCGACTCGCGGCCGGTCCGCGGCGAGAGCGGCGCTGTCACCGTGGCAGGCCAGCAGCGCCGCGCCGACGCCGGTGACGAAAACCGCGTGCGAGGCGAGCCAGCCCGCCATGTCGGCGCAGACGTCGACGGGAAACTGTGCTGACCGCATGAGGTCGACCATGACCCGTTCGAGCCCGTCCCGGCGGCCCACGGTCGTCTTCTGCTGCGGAACCTGGACGTAGTGGACCGTCCCGTCCGCTGCCCTGAAGCCGCCGATTCCCGGGAAGGCGAAGACGGTGCGGTGCTCACCGGTCACGCGCGCGACGTCGTTCGAGTCGCCGGGCGGCATCATCAGCACGACCCGCTCGGCCGTCAGGCCCGCGACCACGGGCAGCGCATCCGCCAGCTGATCGCGACGGACCGTCACCAGCACGACGTCGTACCCCTCACCCGGACCGACCTCTGCGGTCACATGCGGGCTCGCCCGCATGTGCTCCGAGCCGCGCTGCAGGTGGACGCCATGCGCATTCAGGTCCTGTAGACGGCGGTTGCGCGCCAGGACCGTGACGTCGTGGCCGGCCTCGGCGAGGCGGCCGGCGTAGACCTGACCAACCACGCCGGCCCCGAACACCAGGACCTTCATTTGCGGCCCCCGGTTCGGCGTCCTGCCACGGTGCACCCTCTGGTCATGTCGTCAGCACGACCTTGCCGACCGTGCGGCGGTCGGACAGCGCGCGGTGCGCGTCGGTCGCCCGTTGGAGCGGGAGGACCTCCGAGACGACCGCGCGCAGCCGGCCGGCCGCGGCCAGGCTGAGCCGCGCGCCGACGACGCCCCTGGCGACCGGCCCCTCGTCGTCGTCGAGGGGGAGCCGGCTGGTGAGCCGGTAGCCGACTACCGAGTCGTTTCCGTGCGTGAGCTGTGAGCCCGCGAAAAAGGCCAGCCGCTGGCTGGAGACGCCGTAGGTCACCAAGCGCCCGAACGGCGCCAGGCAGGCGAAGCTCTGCTCTCCGACGTCGCCTCCCACCGCGTCCAGGACGACGTCGACGCCGCGGCCGCCGGTGGCGGCGAGCACCTCCTGCGGCCATCGCTCGGACCGGAAGTCAACGACGGCGTCCCCGCCGAGCTCCCGCGCGATCCGCCGTTTCGCAGCAGTCCCGGCCGTTTCGATGACCGTCGATGCCCCGAAGACCTTCACGAGCTCGACGGCGAGTGTGCCGATGCCACCCGCGGCCGAGTGCACCAGCAGCGACTGCCCGGGCTCGAACCGGCCCGAGAGCTTCAGGACCTGCCAGCGGCCACGCCCGGAACGAGGAAGGCAGGGCCCTGGTCGAGCGCCCAGCCCACCGCTCGAGCTGACCCATGCCCCCGTGAGCCAGCAACAACGGCGAGCCCGAGCCGGCGGACAGCACGCCGATGCGGGTGCCGTCTGCGCTGGTGACCGTGTGCCGCCGGCCGTCTACGATCCCTCCCTGCACGAGCTTGGTCGTCGCCTCAGCAGTGTGCCTGGTGCACCGCTCCTTGTGGCGGCAAGCTGCTCACACGTCTGACCCAGCCGCTCGGCTCGGGCAGCGCCCGCAAGACCGATGTCACTGACGCCGCGTCCGTCGGCGCCGTCGTGCAACCCAACGAGCGGCTGCGCCCGGCCCAGGCCGAGGACCACACCGTCGTGCTGTCGGACCGCCGCGACAACCTGATCGCCGGGCGCATCAGGCCTTTCAACCGGCTCCATGCGCTGCTGCGCGACCTGCACCCCGGCGACGCCAAGCGCGACCTGAGCACCCTTGCAGGCGGCGGCGCTGTTCCGCCTGAGCCGGGCCTGTGCTGCGGGTCAGAGCGAGCGGGCGGCTGCTGATCCGACATTGCTGACTCCCTGCACACTCAAGGTCGGATGAGCGCAAGGCCGTCAACCACTGGTGCCATGAGGAACGCCGTCATCGTTATCCTGCTGGCTCAACGGCTTGGGCGAGCGTCACGACGTGTTCGTGCTGGTCGGTCCCGCTGCCAGGTCTGGAGTTCTCCGCGTCGAATTGGACGATCCCCTTCGCGCCTCGTGCGCGCTCACACGACGGATGGCGTATCGACGATGGTCGCAAGAGTGGCTGTCTGGGAGCCCATGCCCACGGACGATCGCGACTGGGTCCTGGACTCGGCCACCGAGGCGGCGGGTGTCCGCGCGCAAATCACCTGCGCGATCCGCAGACCGTGAACGGCTTGTCCATGACGGTGGTCGACGGTGCTGTTGCTCTGGGCGCAGCGAGGGCCGCGCGGGCTACGGCGATCGGCTGGAACGAGAAGCCACACCGCCACCTCCGAGGTGCTCGCAGGTAGCCCCTGACGGGTTGGCCCGCGACGTCGGACCCGTTCCGGGAGCATGGCGCCCGGCTCAGGGGTGCCCTCCTGCTGGGCAACGTCCGGCCTTCGCTCCCCCGTTCGACGGCGGGGTTTGGCCTGGACGGTGCCGGCCCTGGGAGGCGGTGCGTCAGGGTTACGGCTGTGCGAGGAGTTGACGGACGAGGAGTCCGGCCAGCCAGTGCTCGTAGTGGGCGAGGGACCAGCCGCGTTCGAGCACGAGGGTCCGGTACACCTCCGCGAGGGTGCAGGTCAGGTACACGTCCGTGGCCGTGGTCAGGGTCAGTCCGGGTGCCAGTCGTCCCTCGAGCGATGCGACGAGCTCGCGGACGGCGCCTTCCCGGCTGGCCTGCACCCGTTGCCACTCCTGGGCCATTGATGGATCGGCACGGGCCGCCTCCTGGTAGATCGCAATGATGTCGTAGCCGAGCTCCATCTGCCGTCGGTGCCAGTGCGCCGCCATGCGCAGCCGACGCACCGGGTCCAGCTGGACGAGGGCCTGGTCGTGCTGGCGCCGGACATCTGAGTCGGCGATCCACAGCCGCCGGATCTCCGCCAGGATCCCCGCCTTGCTGCCCAGCGCGGAGTAGATCGTCGGTTCCGGGACAGCGGCCGCCTGCGCAATGGCCTGCATCGTCGTGGCCACGTAGCCCAGCTCGCGGAACAGAGCGCGCGCGGACCGGGCGACCTGCTCGCGGGTGGCGAGGGCCTGGCGCGCCCGATGGCCACTGAGTGGGGGCTTGACCGGCATGCGTCATAGTAGGACTCTGCTCGTCATAGTTGCGCTATGAGGAGATGCTGTGGATCCGAGCGGGCTCGACGCTCCCGGCCTCCGGGCACCCGCCGCTGATGGACCCACCCCCGGGCTCGGAGCCGCGGCGCTGACAACGGCCGACCTCGCCGCGGTCGTCCAGGAAGCCGTCGGCCGTCGCGTGGACCTGGGTGAGTGGCAGGTGACGCCGGTCGGGGGCCCGGCTACCGCCATCTCCACCGAGGCCGTGCTCCAGGTCCACGGCCTCGTACGGGACGGGCGTACCAGCCTGTCCTGGGCCGTACTGGTGAAGATCCTGCGCTCGGCACGGCACTGGCCGCTGATCGAGGTCGTGCCGGCCTCGGTCCGTCAGGACTTCATTGACAGCTTCCAGTGGCACGTCGAGGCGGACGTCCTGGCCTCGGACCTGCCAGGTCGCCTCCCGCCTGGGATGCGCACCCCCCGGGTCTTCCGGATCGACCACCTCGGTAACGACCGCGTGGCGCTGTGGCTGGAGTACGTCAACGTGGCCGACGTCGCGTGGGACCGCGCCCGGTACGTACGGGCTGCCCGGCTCCTCGGCCGCTGGGCCGCACGGCAGGCCACAGCGATGCCCGTCGGCCGGCGCCCGGCGCCCCGCGCCTCAGGCCTGCGGGTCATGGCCGCCGGCCCACTGGCGCGCAAGGTCTTCCCGCAGCTGCGCGACGACATCGTGTGGTCGCACCCGCTGCTCGCTGCGACCGCCGAGCGCTCCCTGCGCCACGACCTGCTGACGCTCGCCAACCAGGTCCCCGCCCTGCTCGACCGGCTCGAGGCACTGCCTGGCGCCACCGGGCACGGCGACGCCTGCCCCCAGAACCTGCTGGTCCCCCAGGACGCGCCGGACACCTTCGTCGCGATCGACATCTCCTGGCAGCAGCCCGAAGCACTCGGCTTCGACCTCGGGCAACTCCTGGTTGGCCGGGCGCACTCCGGAGACCTCAACGTCTTGGCCATGCCCGAACTGCACGACGCCCTCGTCCTGGCATACCTGCAGGGCTTGCGCGACGAGGACCGCGACGCCGACCCAGCCGACGTCCGCTACGGCTGCGACGCCGCCATGGTCATTCGCAGCGGTTTCACCTCGCTCCCGCTGGACCAGTTGCTGCAGCCACCGACCCCCGGATTCGATGCGGAGGTGGCCCGGCGGGCCGCGCTGACCCGCTACGTCGTAGACGTAGGCCTGGCACTGAGTCGCTGATCCGTCAGGGTTCTGACCGCGATGCTCTTGATGCCGGTCACCTGCCGTGACGGCGGCCGAACTCCCAGCCCGAGCGGCCCGGCTCCTGGCCACGGCAGGGCTGCGGCCTCATCCGAGCCGAACCCGCGCGTCGACCCACCCCCACTGGTTGCTCGCGACGCACAGCACGTAAGACATCCCGCGGGCTGGCAAGAACCTGCGCGGAGGCCAGGGTGTGCACACGTCTGCCCCGTGCGTGGTTGCCGGCGTAGGTGCGGCGTTGCCGGACCGCTGCGGGCACGAGCGCGGGCTGCGGTGCCGGGACCTAGCCTCCCGGGGCGCGACCCGCGTGATGCACGACACGCGCAGTCAGCGACATACCGGACGTTGCGAGCGACGCCTGAGTGGAGCGCGGTGCTCTCGACTGCCACCGCTGACGTTGTCGAGTTGTCGTCCGGAGCCTGACTTGAGCGAGCGGGCTGACTGACTGACCCTGCTCGTAGGGGCTTCTCGAGACCGAGGCTCTGTTTGAAGAGCAAGGCGATGAAGCTTTCAAACAGGTGCGCAGTCGACCGTTTCGCGCCGCCGGGCCGAGCCGACTCACGCGGCTTTACAGGCAATGATCGTCACCGGGCGGCGGGGACCCCGCCGTCACCCGGGGACCGCCGGTCAGTCCTCGATCGACTGGTAGACGACGGCGCGGAAGTCGGCCTCGGGCAGGTCGAAGCCGACCATGTGCTGCGTCATGAGAACGCCGACGATCTCCTCGACCGGGTCGACCCAGTAGTAGGTCTTCGCCGCACCGCTCCAACCGAACTCGCCGGGGGAGCCGGCCAGCGCGCTCTGGCCGATGTCCATGGCGACGCGGGAGCCCAGGCCGAACCCGTAGCCGGGCGCCGGCACGCCGGCGAGAGTGCAGGGGAGCAGCGCGGGTGCGAGGTGGTTGGTGTGCATGAGCTCGAGCGTCTTACGGCCGAGAATGCGGGTGCTGTCTTCTGCCTTGCCCGTGAGCAGCATGTTCGCGAAGAGCAGGTAGTCCGAGCCCGTGCCGAACAGGCCGTGGCCGCCGCGTTGGAAGACCCCCGGCGCGCCGCTGGGATAGGTCGACTCCACGTCCCGGCGGTGGAGGTCGCCGGTGGCGAACGCGATCGCGAGCTTGGTGAAGGTCATGTCCTTGCCGACGATGTCTGGAAGGCCGTACATGGCGGCGAGGCGGCCGCGCGCCGACTCCGGCACGCCGAAGGCCGTGTCGGTCATCCCGAGCGGCCCGAACAGGCGCTCCTGGAGGAACTCCCCGAGCTTCTGACCCGAGATCACCTCGATCAGGCGTGCCACGACGTCGGTGCCCACGCTGTAGTGCCACCTGGTCCCGGGCACGAAGGCGAGCGGGATCGTCGCGAGCTCGTCGACGAACTGCTCGAGCGTGCGCGTCGGGTCGTTCCCGATCCGCTTCGCGCGGTACTGCTCCGCGACCGGGAAGTCTTCCAGGAAGTCGTAGGTGAGCCCGCTCGTGTGGCTCATCACGTCGCGGATCTGCATGGGGCGAAGCGGCGACTGGTCCTCGAGCGTCCCCCCCGGCCCAGCGATCTTCGTCGCCCCGAACGCCGGGATCCACTTGGCGACCGGATCGACGAGCTGGAACTTCCCCTCCTCGAACAGCGTCATCAGCGCGGAGCAGATGATCGGCTTGGTCATCGAGTACAGGCGGTAGATCGTGTCCTCCGCCAAGGGCACGTCGGCCTCGCGGTCCTGCCAGCCGATCCGCCCGGCGTGGACGAGCTGACCGCGACGGGACACGAGCGTGGTGAAGCCCGGATAGCCGCGCTGGTCCACGTACTTCTGCAACGCGGGCGCAACGCGCTCAAGGCGCCGGGCGCTCATCCCCACCGACCTCGGAGACGTGAGCCGAGACTCGACCTGGGTCATCGACGAACTCCTGCGATCGTAAGCGCGGAAGCCGACCCTACGCCCGAGGCGCAACCGGATCCCGGGATCCCTCGTTGCTCGCGCCCGTAAAGGCAACCTCGCTGGCGGGCGGCGGTGCTGGCGGGCGATGGTGCTGGCGGGCGATGGTGCTGGCGGCGGCCCCCCGGACTCCACGGCGAATGGCGCGGCCAAGCGAGCCCTGGCACCCGGCTCGACGCCGGCTCAGCGGCAGGTGCGCGCGGCATGCGCCATGAACGGACGTTGAGCGGAGGCGCATGCCGCCGACCAGAGCCCGTCCTCTGGATGGCAACACCAACGCTCTGAGCATTTCGTTGCGCGCGCTGAGTCGGCTGACAGGGGGTCCCGCCACACTTGACGCCGAGCGCCCATTTTACAAGGTTGTCATCGGCAACGTGAATCTGTCGACGGGGGAGGACTCCATAACGGTAAGCACTGCCCCACCCATGGCCGTCCTGCTGCCGGGCATCGTGCGCTATGCCCCCTTGGTCGGGGCGCTCGGGCCGGAAATCCGTGCCGTGCCGAAGGAGCTAGAGGTCTACGCGCATGATGCACTGCCGGACGACCACAGCGTGGCGAGCGAGATGGCAGGGTTGGAGCGCTTCCTCGACGAGTAGCCGGTCGAGGGGGTCCATGTCTACGGGCACTCAGCGGGAGCCTCGGTTGCGCTGGCCTTCGCCGCTGAACATCCCCGGCGGATGCTCAGCCTGGCACTGGACGAACCCGCCAGTGATTTCAGCCATGAGAACCGCCTGGCGCTGCGAAAGCAGTTCCCTTAAGCGGCTGTAGGACCTGCCAGCCGCTGAGCGTATGCGCGTTTTCGCCCATTCCCTGGTCCGACCGGGCGTGCAACTGCCCCCTCCGGCGCCCCCGGCTCCGGGCCCCGAGTCGGCGAAGAGCCCGCAGGGACTTCTCGCGTTCGAGGCAGCGCTCTACAAGCACGAGTTGAACGTCTCCGCGCTCCGTCTCTTCTCCGGGCCGGTGTATTTCAGCTTCGGGAGCCTGAGCAGCCTGCGCTGGGAGCAGATGTCTGTGCGGATGTCGTCCTGGTTTCCCCGTTGCCGGGTGGAGCGGTATGACGGGCTGCACCACCTCAACACTTTGCACCAGGCCGAGCCGGCCCGGGTCGCCCACGCGTTGCGCGAGCTCTGGAAAGAGACGAAGGCGGAACGCTGAAGAAAAGGACTGCCCGCGGCGATTGAAGCGGGCTCCGCCCGGACGCACCAACGCCTCGCTCACCCCTGCTCGCTGTGATCGTCGATAAAGCACACGGGACCCTCGCGCGCTGCGACGACCCGGTCCGGAACCCCACGAAGGGCACGAGCGGCAGAGCGAGAGCGCCCATCCAGTTGGTCCTCAGACCACAGGCGGTCCTCGCCGACCTGCTGCTGGCCTACTTCTTCGACGTGGCTGACCGTCGGCGACCACAGCTCTTGACGTATGAAGGCGACGACGCGGCATCATGGACACGCGGAGCCAGCAACAACGCCGCGGTCAACTACACCGGACCGGCGACCACGATCAGCACGTCGGTGCTGCGGTCTTGACCCCTGGGTCGCTCAACCACGTCGGGGACGCTGTTGCCGCTGAAGCAGATGCCATTGGCTCTTGGGCGACCCTCTGGTTGTTCGTTACTGACCTACCCTGTCCGCCCATCTAAAGGTGTTTGCGCTCGGGCACCGGTATTGGGTTAGCCTTGTTGTCTGCAGCTGCAGGCTCGGTGTGCTGCGGTGCCGCCTTCCACCACAGGAGTCCACTAGAGGTGCGCTGCTGCGGGGTCGGTGGATCGGCGCTGCCTGCTGCGGTAGGACACGTCGGGATAATCTGCCGTCGCGCCTGGAGCATTTGTGCGGCGCTGTGGTCACCGAGGGCGCGGTAGGCCTCGAACTCGCGACCGTCGTAGAGCTGCTTGAGGGTGCTGTCGGTCGGGAACGTGGGATGCGTCAGTGCGAATGCGCGTACATCCCACGGCGCGGTCTCCGGGACTCCGAGCTTGCAGAACCAGAGCGGGTGCGGCGGGGTGTCGGCCTCCTCGTCGCGGTAGCGGTAGTAGCCCAGCACGTACGGCGTGAGGGTCTGTCCGCTGGGACCGATCATCTCGCTGGGCTCGATGGTGATGGTGACGCCGAGCTCGGCTCGGGCGAGGCCGACGGCCTCGCCCAGGGCGGCCCAGGTGCCGGTCGGGTCGCCGGAGGCGTCGAACACGAACACTTCGTTCGGGCGACGGCGCAGCGCCTCGACCAGGCCGAGGTTGTCGTAGTGAGCGCCATCTGTGACGTACAGCCAGCGGTTGCTCAGGCTCGTCCTGCCGAACGCCTCGACCAGGAGCAGTCGCAGGTTCGGCTGCTGCCACCGCCACCTCAGCTCGTTGGCCAGCCGCGGAAGGAGCTGCGTGCGCTGCTCCTTCTTGCTCTGCTTCAACGCGGCCTGGGTGGACTTCACCAGTGCGTTTGCTGACCTGCGGTCCGAGCGAGGGCCACGCCGGCGGCGCGCTGCCTCGCGCGCGCGCTGCGCGTCCGCGACCTGCCTTTCCGGGCCTGCCAGGTGCTCCTCGTCGGCTGCCAGCTGCAGGCGCCGGGCGAGCAGCTTCGCCAGTTTGTCGGCTCGCCGGCCGGTCAGGGCGCGGAGCATGTGGCGTTCTACCGAATCTGCCGGGACCGCTGGCGCCGGCTGGGTGCCCAGGGCGGGCCTCGCGGGTGCCCCCTTCTGGATGTGGCGCGCGTGCAAGTCTGGTGCGTAGAACCTCTTATCGGGCTTCGGCCGCACCGGCATGAGCGCCGGGTGTGGCAGCCAGACACCGAGCCGGACGTTGGCCAGTGCGAGCAAGAAGCGTTCGGCGACCCGGGTGCTGTTGCCCATCACCGGGCTGACCGCCGCCCCGCTGATCGCGACGATGTCGAGCAGGCTGAGGTGCCGCAGCCCGACGGCGCGTTCGTAGTCCTCGGTCGGGACCCGCCGGTACAGCGCGTCGGACTCCGGGCGTGCCTGCAGCTGGCTGAGCGGCCGCTCGAGCCCGGCATCGCGCTGGGTGAAGGTGAACGACACCCCGTTACGGCCGGCGGGCACCTCGCCGGACGCGGTGATGTTCGCCGTGGCGCAGACAACCAGCTCCGGGCTGCCCGGCTCGCCGGAGTGCGGCGTGAGCCGTGACAACCGGGCCTGGCCGGCCGGCTGCACCGAGCTGACGTCGCCCCGGCGGACAGCGAAGGCGTCGGCCAGGCGGTCTCGGTAGAGGGAGTGCAGCGACGTGCGGTTGACATCGACAGCGACCTGCATGGCAACCAGGTAGAGCAGAACCGCGACCCAGGTACCGAACTGCCACCATCCGAACCCTCCGGTCAGGGCCGTTCGCAGGGCGATCAGCGACGCGCCGACCAGCAGCGACGCGGCGATCGCGCTGCCGAGCCAGGGTGTCAGCAGGCTCTGCAGGCGTTGCCGGGCCGAGGCCGGGATCTGCGAGGCCAACCGGGTGACGCCCGACGGGGAGGTGTCGGTCTGGCCGCCGGCGGGCGCGGCGGCGGGGCCGCCCTTGTCGCCGCGCAGGCCGCCGAGCAGCAGCCGCACGGCCCCCAGAATCGCGATGAAGGACGAACCCAGGCCGACGCCGACGGGCTGGCTCGGCAGGCCGGGTTGGGCGTGTGAGAACACCGCAACGACCAGCCAGGGCGCGGCCAGCAGCAGGTATCCGGTCACCCCGGCTGCGGCGAAGAACCACCACATCGCGTGCTGTGCGCCGCCGCAGGACAGCCAGCGCGGCCACCACCCCTGTTCGTCCGACACCGCGGAGCAGCTCTGGGCCGGCGGGCAGACGGTGGAGCGGTCAGGGTGGAACCGCTGTTGGTGTGCCGTGCCCACCCAGCTGCTGCTTGCCGCGAACAGCAGCAGCGTCACACCGAGCATGGCCGCGGGCACCCACCATGGCGCCGCACGTGCACCGAAGCGGGTGAGGCTGAACGACAGTGCTCCTCCTGCGTCGAGGCTTGTGACGTGCTGCCAGTGCATCCACCACCCGATCGGCAGCACCACCACCACGATGCAGCTCAGCAGGAGCGAGAGGTTCAGCGCAAGGCCGAAGATGATGCACAGCGCTGCGCGCAAACCCGAGGCCGCGGTCGGCAGCAGGTAGTGGGTGTGCTGGCGCAGGTGCCGCTCCTCCGGTGAACCTGGGCGATACACCTCCCCCAGAGGGACCTGCTGGGCATCAGGGCCGCCGCCGGCTTCAGCCGCTTCGCAGGGCGGCGCCGCCACCAGCAGATATGACGACGCGATGTAGGAGCCCCCCGACACAGCGCTCATCAGCGTGACGTCGCGCTCCAAAACCCCCTCGCGGGCCAGCGCCTGCAACGCCCCGAGGTTGTAGGAAGCCGAGCGGATGCCGCCACCGGAGCAACACACAGCGCTGCCGCGGGCTGGCTCGTTTCCCGTCCCAGGGCTGGTGTTGGCGGCCGCAGCCTCGTCGATTGCCATTGTGGTCATGCTTGCTCCTGCACGTGCCACGCACGTATGGCCTGCGAGCACAGCGCCGGGTGCGACTGCTTCGGCAGCGGGGACAGCACGATAGTCGCAGTAAACAACTGAGTCCATCCCCTATTGGCACTCAACCCGGCTAACGATCCTCTTAACCGAGGATCGTTAGCCTGCGGGCAGGACAAACGTAGCGCCGTCCGAAGGGTCTTCTGCCGGCGAGACCTACTGATGGACGTCCGTACACACCACGCGCCCAGGATGTCGGTTGCTGGTCCTGATCGACGGTTTGGACACGTTTTGCCTGGAGTCTGAGGTGGCCGGGTTGGTGCGGTATCTGTACGGGTCGTTGCGGCGTAGCGACCCCGTCGGCGCATCTTGAGGGTCACCGCGACGGTCCGGACGGCACCTGCAGCGGCTTCTGGTGGACCCCGGGTCCGGCGGCATGGGCGTGCCATGTCATGGGCACCCGCCGCGTTGGGTGAGCCCGGGCGACGAGCAGGAGTGCCGCGCTGATGAGCACCAGGTTCTTGAGCACGAACTCGCCGTCCGCGGTGAGCAGCAACGGGCTGCCGTGCTGGAAGATGAGCTCGGGAGCGACGACGAAGGTGAGGAACGTCCCGCTGAGGTGGGCCGCCAACAGCAGGAGCAGCAGGCGCTGGGCCCGCCCGAGCAGCAACCCGACGCCAAGCAGGATCTCCACGACGCCCAGCACCGGCATCAGCAGCTGCGGCTCGGCCCAGGGCAGGGTCGCGGACACCAAGGCCAGGACGGGAGAGTCGCCAGCCGCCTTCAGGGCGCCGAACCACACGAACACCAGCCCCAGCGACAGCCGCACCATCGCCGGGGCCACGCGTTCGAGCAGGGTGAGCGCCCGCTGGGACAGCTGACGGGCCGCGTCGACCGCAGCCCGCGTCGATCCGGGGCCGTCCGGCGCCATCGCGACTGTCACAGCGGACACCGGGGGATTGGTCGCGGTCGTGACTGACTGGCCGTGCCTGGTGCTCGGACTTCGCTGAAGTGGGATCGTTGGCGGAGCCGGCTGCGGGCTGGTGAGTGGCATCGCGGGACCTCGTCCTGCTAGTCGTGGTGCACGGGTCGGGGAGCACGACGCCGCAGCGAAGGCTCGTGTCACGACCGCCTCCGGCGCGTGACACCACCTAAGAGCGGTGGCGCCGGCCCCTGATACCAGCGCCAGCCGGCGCCTTCGGCGGCTTGCGTTGTCCGGTAGGTCGCCCGTGCGGCGAGCGACACCACCGCCACCGCACGGGAGTCATCAGGCGGCGCGGGCTGCCACCGACCGCGCCGGGGTCAGTGCAGCGCGCGGGGGGCTAGGAGCAGGGCCGGGGTTGTGACGGCCCGGCGACGTGGGGTGATGTCGACGACGGAGAACCGTGCAAACCACACCAGCCCGTGCGCGCCCTGCCCGGCGAGGACTCGGGCCAGTAGTTCGGTGCTCTGGCCCCCGCGGGCCGGGACGAGCAGGAGGTGGCCCTGCCGTCTGAGGTGCGCCTCGTGGGTGGCCAGCCCGCTGCGTTCGTAGGCCAGGTCCTGCACGGCGCGGGCGAGGCGTCCGCGCAGCCCGCGCTGTGCGCCGGACACGTCCAGCGCCCGCGCTCCCCGCTGCCCGGTCAGCACCCGTGCCGTGCTGCGGTCGACGTGTGGTGCCAGCGCGGTGAGGGTGCGCTGCAGACCGTCGGCGGCGACGAGGGCGAGGACGTGGCAGCGGGGGAAAGCGCCAAGGCCTGGGGTTGGCGAAGCGTTCATCGGGCACCGCTGCTGTGAGCCGATCGGGTCGACCAGCAGTCCCGGGTCGGCCGGCCGAGATACCGCCGGACCGCTTCCCACCGGGTGGGTATCAGGTCGGCTCCGGCCGGCTCTCCTTCTTGTCGCACCGCCGCAGGAGGACGCCATGTGCCAGCACCAACCGCCCTGCCCATCCGCCGAGGCCAGGGACCGCGACGCAGCCCGGGTGGTCGTCGCACATGCTGAGCAGGGCTGGAGCCTGCTGTGCAATGGGGTCATCGCCTTCAACGACTACGGCGACCTGCTGCCCGACGGTCGCTGCGTCGCGCCCCCGCCCCGGTCTGCCTGCACGTTGCCGGCGCGGCGCAGCCTTCTGTCCAGTGCGGCCTGAGGCAGGCCTCCCAACGCCCTACGGTCGGCGGGACGTGGGCGGCTCCCCCCACCAGGGCCGCGGCAGACGCGCGCCTGCTGTTGCGGCCGCGGCCGGGTCGTCCACGAGCACGTCGTACCAGTCCACTGGCCGTACGACCGGCACCGCCGGCACGCCGGCTTCGGGCTCGGTCGCGTAGCCGGGCCACTGCTGTCCCGCGCGCAGGAACGTGACGGCCTGCGGGGCGGAGAGCGCCTTTTCGTCCATCGCCGCGGCGATCTGACCGGAGACGATGGCAGCCGACAGGGACGTGCCGGACCAGCGCGCCCAGCCGCGGTACAGCGGCCCGGTGGCGACTGCCGCTGCGCCGTCCCGGTTGGGGATGGCCCGCTGGTCGTAGAGGTAGGTGCTGAGCAGGTCGGTGCCGGGGGCGGCCAGGTCGATCCATGGCCCGCGGTTGCTCCACGGCGCCCAGCGGACCTGTCCGTCGTCGTCCTGCTGCGCAGACCCCACGGCCAGCACCCCGGGCAGCGCCGCCGGCCAGAACGAGGCCGGTTTGGTCGGGTCGCCCGGTCCACCGAGGTTGCCCGCGGCCGCCACCACCACCAGGTCGGGGTTGATGACGTGCAGCTGCTCCACCAGGTGGGCCATGACCAGGTGGGAGTCCGGTTCGTTGTCGAAGCAGCCCAGCGACAGGTTCAGCACGTCGATGCCCCGGGTGGCGAGCGTGAGCGCCGCCGCAGCGACCGCGCTGGCCAGGCCGCTGCCGACCGGCTCCAGCGCGCGCTCGACCCACACGCCGGCGGCCTGCGCCTGCTGCAGGACCAGCCCGGCGAGGAACATCCCGTGGCCGGCATGGTCGCGTACGCCGTTGGGGAGCCCGTGCTCGTCGTAGGGCTCGAAGTCCCGCGGCGAGGCCAGGTAACCGCCGTCGAGCCACGGGTGCGAGCGCATCCCGGTGTCCACGACACCGACCAGAACTCCCTCGCCGAGCTGACGATCGCCCATGCGCGGGGGCAGCCGGCGCGCGGACGGTACCGGGGCGCCGTGCCCGTGGTAGTCCATCGTGGTGCTCTGCACCGTCGCCGGGTCGGGGATGCCAGTGAACGCGGCGCGCAACTCCCGGTCTGCCGCGACCAGCGGGCCCCAGTCGGCGCGACCGTCGCGCAGCCGCGTGTACGCGTCCTGCGGGACGAGGCCGGCCAGGAGCCCGCTGGTGCCGACGGGCTCCCAGCGACCGCCGGCGCCGTCCAGCAAAGCCTGGACGTGGGGCAGGTGGCGTTCCAGGACCAGCAGGCGCCGGTCGCTCACGGGGACTCCCTGCGATGGTCCGAAAGATTGCTCCTGATCCTTGTACACCGCCCGGCACCGGCCGCACAATCCCATTCACACGGGGGGTGGTTTTGCGGATGTCGTCGATTGCGCCCGATGCCCGCACCCCGGTAGCCGCTCACGCCGAGCCTGCCCCGGACCGCGAGGTGGGCGCGGTGGCAGACCGTGCCGATCGGGCGCTGCGCCTGTACCTGGCCGAGCCGGAGCAGGCGCGCCGGCTGGCCGTGGCCGCGGACCGGGATGCGGTCGCGGCGGGGGACTGGTCCAGTGCGTCGACCGCCCGGCGGGTCCTGGGCCTGGTGGCCGGGCACGTCTCCGACGCGGGCGCCGCCCGGCGGCACCTCGCCGCGGCAGTCCGCCACGCCCTGCGCGCCCACGACGCCGAGCGGGCCGCGCAGGCCCGCGTCGACCTGGCGTACGTCCTGGCCAGGCAGGGCCGTACCCGCGCGGCGCTGGCCGAGCTGGAACAGGCCCGCCCGCACCTGCGCCGGGGCGAGGCCGGCCGGCTGCTGGTGATGCAGGCGCTCGTGCTCAGAGGCCTGGGACGCTGGGACGAGGCCCTGGGCTGCTATCAGCTTGCGCTGCCTCTGGTGCGCCGCGGGGGAGACCGGCAGGCCCTGGCCGTGCTGCTCGGAAACCGGGGAGTGGTGCAGATCCACCGCGGCGCACTGAGCGCCGCCGAGCGTGACCTGTCGGAGGCCGGCGGGCTGCTGGGCGAGCTGGGCAACGGTCTGCACAGCGCCATCACCTGGCACAACCTGGGCTGTCTTTCGGCCCTGCGCGGGGATGTGCCGGAGGCGCTGCGCCGCTTCGAGGACGCCGAGCGGGGTTACCGGGCCCACCGCGAGGTGCCGTTGGAGCTGTGGCGTGACCGGGGTGAGCTGCTGCTTGCGGCGGGCCTGGCCGCTGAGGCGCGTGACGCCGCAGCCCGGGCCGTCGTGACGGCGCAACAGCGGCGCGAGCCCGGTGAGCTCGCCGAGGCCCGGCTACGGCTCGGTCAGGCCGCCCTCCTCGACGGCGACCCGCTGGCCGCGGTCGAAGGCGCCGACGCCGCTGCCCGCGCCTTCCTGCGGCAGCGCCGGCCCGGCTGGGCAGCGCTCGCCCGGTGGACGGGCCTGCAGGGCTGCCTGGCGTCCGACACGCGGCCGGTCACCGTGGAGCACGTGCTGCGGGCGGCGGCCCGGCTCGAAAGGGCTGGCTGGACGAGCCAGGCGCTGGAGGCGCGGCTGCGGGCGGCGCAGCTGGCGCAGCAGCTGGGCAGGCCGGCGACGGCGCGACGCCAGCTGCGCCTGGTCCGGCGCGCCCGGGTCGGCGGCTCGCCGGGGACCCGGCAGTTGGGATGGCAGGCGGAGGCCCTGTTGCACCTGCAGGCCGGCGACCGGGTGGGCTGCCGCCGGGCGGCAGCCCGGGGGCTCGCGATCGTCGAGCAGTACCGGGCTTCGCTGGGCGCCACCGACCTGCGAGCGCTCGCCTCGACGCGGGTGGCGGCGCTTGCCCGGCTGGGCCTGCAGGCCGCCGTGGACGACGGGCGGCCGACCACGGTGCTGTCCTGGGCCGAACGGCTGCGGGCCGCGCACCTCGCGCGACCCCGCGCGCTGCCCTGGCACGATCCTGCCCTGGTCCGAGATCTCGCCGAACTGCGCCAAGTCGCCGAGCTGCACCGGCGGGCCATCGAGGGGGGCCGGCCCGGGCCGTCGGACCTGCGGCACCGCCCGGCGGCGCTTGAGCGCAGCGTCCGTGATCGGGCCAGGACCGCGCCGGCGGCGCCCGGAGACGGCTCGCTCGTGCCCTCGACCCGTCGCGAACTGGCGGCGGCGCTCGGCGAGCGCGCATTCGTGGAGTACGTCGCCGTCGGCGATCGGCTGCACGCGCTCACGCTCGTCGACGGCGCGCTCCGGCTGCACCCGCTGGCCCCGCTGGCTGGTCTCGAGCGGGAGCTGGCCGCGGTGCCGTTCGCACTGCGCCGGCTGGCGCTGCACCCGGAGCGTACTGCGTCCGCCCACGCCGCCCGGCAGCTCCTGGACCACGCCGGTGAGCGGCTCGACGACGTGTTGCTGCGGCCGCTGGCCGGGATCGTCGGCGACCGCGAGCTCGTCGTGGTGCCGACCAGTCCGCTGCACTCGGTGCCGTGGTCGGTGCTGGCCTCCTGTCGCGGCCGGCCCGTGACTGTCAGCCCGAGCGCGACGGCGTGGTGCGCGGCGTACCGTCGCGTCCCGGTTGGTGGCGGGCACGTCGTGCTGGTAGCCGGGCCCCGCCTGCCGCACGCCGACGCCGAGGTGGCTGCGCTGTCCGATGGCTCGGCGGGTGCTGTGGTCCTGCGCGGCGCCGCCGCGACCTCGGACGCGGTGCTCGCGGCGATGGAGGGCGCAGCGCTGGTCCACATCGCCGCGCACTGCCAGGTGCGCGCCGACAACCCCCAGTTCTCCGCACTCGCCCTGGCGGACGGGCCGCTGACCGTCTATGACCTGGAGCGGCTGCGCGCGGCGCCCGACACGGTCGTGCTGTCGGCGTGCGAGTCGGGCCGCTCGACGGTGCTGGCAGGCGACGAGCTGCTGGGGCTGACCGCCGCCCTGCTCACGGTCGGGGTCCGCACGCTCGTAGCGTCGCTCGTGCAGGTCTCGGACGCCAACACCGAACGGCTGATGCGCGACGTGTACGCCGGGCTGGGCGCCGGGCGCAGCATGCGCGCGGCGCTCGCCGAGGCCCAGCAGCGGGCGTACGCCCAGGACCACGGGGTGGCGGCGGCAGCGGCGGCCTTCGTCTGCCTCGGTGTCGGCTGAGCCGCCGCGCCAGCAGCCCAGAGCCGTCCCCCGGGACCAGGAGAGCAGGCCGCGCAAACAACAGGCCGGCGGCCTGCGACGAGCCGGCCGTACAGGAGTTCGTCGTGCGGTCTCGCGGCCTGCTGTGGGTTGGATCTGTGCCCGAACCACCTCGACGACGCGACGGCGGCCGGCGTGCAGACGACGTGGGTCCGGCTGCTGGAGCAACTGGGCCAGCTGAGTGAATCGGCTGCAGTTGGCGCCTGCCACCACAGCACGGCACGAGTGCCTTCTGCTGAGCCGGCACGGCCAGCGCGAGCGGACCACCGAGGAGGTAGCGGTCGACCGGGCCGACCCGCTCCAGCTCGACCGCGACGACGTCCTGCTCGCCGACACCGACGAGCGCTCCACCGGCCCATGGGGAGGGCTGCGCCAGGCAGCAGCCAACTCTCCGGCGTTGTCCCTGCTGTCCGTTGGCCAGCCCGCCGGCAACATCAGCCCGCGATGACGCCGTCATCCTCAGGCAGCCTGGCGGTCAACAGCGGTCAACAGCGGTCAACAGCGGTCAACAGCGGTCAACAGCGGTCAACGCCGGTCGACAGCGGTCGGCAGCATCGGGCCAAAGCTCCGTGCGCTGCCTACGCCGGCTGCACGTCGCGCCTCGAGCCGGCCGGGCTGACGGGGCCGCGGGCCACGCCGGCGACGACGTCGTCAGGTCTCGAACCACGCCGTCGCGGTGGGGCGCCCGGCGCCGTCGGTCCAGCGCACTCGCAGCCGGCCAGCGCCGACGGCCCGGACTTCAAACCAACCAAGCGCATCGGCTCCCGCCTGCGCGGCGCCCTCGGAGTGGTCGACCACGACCGGCCCGCGCACCCCGCCCAGCACCTGGCCCTGCAGGTCGAACCTCTTGCCGGCGGCGCTCAACTCCAGCTCGACCCCCGTGTCGGACGCCTCAAAGCTCAAGGTGCGTAGGGTCAGCAGTGCCCGGACGGGGGCCGGGGAGCCCAGCGCCGACGCGGAGTCAGCCACCAGCGTGGCCAGCTCCTGATCGAGGTCGCGCACCTCAAACGCCGCCCGCGCCGCCTCCAGTACGCCACCAGGCACGGGGTCGACCTGCGCAAGCACCCCCCGCAGCTCGCCCAGCAACGCCTCGTCGGTCCAGTCGCCGCTGACCTGTCCGTCGCCCGGCTGTCCGGACCGTCCTGCCGTCATCGCGG
>ENA-OBIO01000515-OBIO01000515.1-metagenomes-genome-assembly--contig:-NODE-515-length-20014-cov-22.9474_pt1 | contig 20014 bp, 14 predicted proteins | sample MGYA00153383_OBIO01 | MGnify analysis MGYA00153383 | reverse complement strand
ATATTTATAAAATAGTTTTTGCCAGTCTTCTTTCTCAAAGCTTTTTGTTCTTAGTAGTTCTACTCTGTTCATGGATCACCCCATTGCTATTTGTCTAATTCTACACTGGGAAGGGAGTATCCACACGAGAGCCTTCGTTGTCCCCATGCTCGTGGGGGTGGTCCTGAAACGTTTACCAAAGTTAAGAGGACGATCGCGTTGTCCCCATGCTCGTGGGGGGGTGGTCCGGCTGCGATCGCTGACCGATCGATTGCAGCAAAAAGTTGTCCCCATGCTCGTGGGGGTGGTCCGTCGAAGCGGATAAAAGGCTTATTATTTTCCCCAAGTTGTCCCCATGCTCGTGGGGGTGGTCCGGTATGGCATCAAATGCCCGTTCCTGTCGGTCAAGTTGTCCCCATGCTCGTGGGGGTGGTCCGCATTCCAGCCTCTATGTTTCAAGAAGCCATTTAGGAAACGAGCGCTTCGATCTCAGGATGAAGAATTATGAATGATGCTTCGGTCAACTTCTAGATCAGTTAAGCTTTCTTTGAGAGTTGAAAAGCATTCCTCATCAGTCAGCCGGAAGCGGATGGGGTGAGGTGAGCTACAGGGAAGAAGGTGAGTTTGTTCTGAGCTATACAACTTGAGCCATCAGCATTAGGGGTTCTCAGATTCGCCTTTCAGTAGACCGTGCTTTGACTGTCTTCACGCAATGCAACAGCTTATGTTTTTGTAAAACTTAGAGAGGTTTCTATGAGCGGTCCTTTAAGCGGTGATAGTCCTGATGGTATCGGTGTTGCTGGTACTACAAGCAGTATCATTCCTGGAAATGCTGGAGTCAGGGGGATTGCGATAAATCCTTTTCCCGCTTCAAAGGCGAAGTCAGGGGATGACTCCCTTGATCCGGGTGGTTCGCTTCCGATAGATGTAGCTGGGGTATTGGGTGAGATAGGGGGCCCAGGAGAAGGAGGAAGCGGGGTATTGGGTCGGTCTGTGACAGGAAACGGCGTGTGGGGCGATAGCAGCGGGACAGATAGGACGAGTTGGATGGGTAATGGTGTTAAAGGCTCAGCGCAAAGGGGTACTGGTGTTAAAGGCACTAGCGTCACGGGGACGGGTGTCGTCGCCACTAGTGAGGAGGGTGAGGGTCTTTATGCTAAAGGTAAAGGCAATGGAATCCACGCAGAATCTGACGCTGGCAGCGGCGTGTGGGGCAATAGCAGCGGGACAGGTACTGGCATCGCAGGCTCAGCTAATAGTGGTACTGGAGTCGGAGGCTCTAGCAAAACGGGGACGGGTGTCGTCGCCACTAGTGAGGAGGGTGAGGGTCTTTATGCTAAAGGTAAAGGCAATGGAATCCACGCAGAATCTGACGCTGGCAGCGGCGTGTGGGGCAATAGCAGCGGGACAGGTACTGGCATCGCAGGCTCAGCTAATAGTGGTACTGGAGTCGGAGGCTCTAGCAAAACGGGGACGGGTGTCGTCGCCACTAGTGAGGAGGGTGAGGGTCTTTATGCTAAAGGTAAAGGCAATGGAATCCACGCAGAATCTGTCGACAGAAGCGGCGTGTGGGGCAATAGCAGCGGGACGGGTAATGGAATTACAGGCTCAGCGCAAAGTGGTACTGGAGTCGCAGGCTCAGCGCAAAGTGGTAACGGAGTCGGAGGTAGTACAAATGCTACTGGGTTTGCTAGCGGTGTCGCGGGTGTTGCTAAAAACCCCAATAGACCTATCCATAAATTTGTAAGTCAGGCTGTGCAAAGGTTTCAGAGGATTTCACTAAGATTATTTCAGAGCGAGAGGATTTGTTTGGAACGACGGAATCAGGGTTTGAGTATTATTCCTATCAGCAACTGCTTAAAAGTAGTTGAAACAGGACTTAAAATTGTTTCTTTATTTTAAATTACTTTGAAATCTTAAAACCCAGTCTAGCTAAAGAACTCAAGGATTTTATGCTGTATTTAACATCCTATTTTTGAGCTAATTTAATTTATGGATAGGTCTAATGGGACAGAGGCTATAGGTGTTTATGGTCAAAGTAAGGGCAAGGGTGCTGCTGGCTTCTTTGACAATACAGGAGGGGGAACTGCTGGCTATTTCATTGGAAATGTGATCGTTACAGGCGACATTCAACTAGCAAATGCTGACTGTGCCGAAGATTTTGAGATTGCAGGACTCGAAAAGGTTGAGCCAGGCACCGTGATGGTGATTGACTCGGAAGGTAAGCTTCAGCAGAGTGAGCAAGCTTACGACAAACGAGTGGCAGGCGTGATCTCTGGTGCCGGGAAGTACAAGCCGGGTTTGATTTTAGGCAGAGAGGAAACGTCAGAGCATAGAATGCCGATCGCTTTGATGGGTAAAGTGTATTGCAAGGTCGATGCTCAGTTTGCGGCGATCGAAGTTGGCGACTTATTAACGACCTCTCCGACTCCTGGACATGCCATGAAAGCAGACGATCCACTTAAGACATATGGTGCCGTCATTGGCAAGGCTCTGCGTCCTCTGGATGCAGGGTTAGGATTGATCCCTATTTTGATTGCTTTGCAATGATTCTTGAACGAGTTTTCAAGACGTTCTGAACTGATTCATTCCAAGTTTAGCAATGCCTAATCATGCATCAACAATGCAACAAAGGAGGAACTAATGGGTCGAATTCGGATGTATATCTACATTCATAATGAATCTGATGCTCTTCTGACGCTGACAAAGTCAGAACTAACTCATGGCTCATTTACACCAGACTGGAATCCACCCGCAAGCATCAATCCTGGCGAAATAGGGAAATTCCAGGGTGAAGGCGAACTTTTTTTGGTGCCGACAACTGGGACAGAAGGAAATGTTCACTATCAAATTAATACACCAGAAGGGGGGGAACTCTACATTCACTGGAATAGCCGGCTCATAGAATCTCAGTACCACAATATATTTCATATCTGGTGTCCGTCGGGATGGGACGTTTCCCAGTCAGGGGGTCAAGGACACGAAGCTACATTAGACCTATCCATAAATTTGTAAGTCAGGCTGTGCAAAGGTTTCAGAGGATTTCACTAAGATTATTTCAGAGCGAGAGGATTTGTTTGGAACGACGGAATCAGGGTTTGAGTATTATTCCTATCAGCAACTGCTTAAAAGTAGTTGAAACAGGACTTAAAATTGTTTCTTTATTTTAAATTACTTTGAAATCTTAAAACCCAGTCTAGCTAAAGAACTCAAGGATTTTATGCTGTATTTAACATCCTATTTTTGAGCTAATTTAATTTATGGATAGGTCTATTGAATATCCGCTTGCGAAGAACGGCTATCCAGCGGGTGACAAACTTTAATCCCGTGGGACGAGGCTTTGCCTTCGTGAATCATTGGGACGTAAGTCTACCAGTTGTCCGACTTGGTTTCCTTTTGAAAAAGTTATATGACAACAGTAATTGCTTAGGAGCCATTGCCTCAACCGTTGCCCAAGAGACCATCGATCTAACCACTGCCGGGTTAGGCCGCCTTGTTGTTGCAGCCATTTCTGAGGATTCTGGACCACCCTTAACGGCTACAAGCGCGGGGATGTGTGGCGGCATGATTTACGCCGTCATGGATTACTTTGCCAACAAACAACTACCGCCCACGACCGCTGCGCCTCCTTCCTCGCCTGATGATCCATTGTTTATCTACATTCGTCAGCGACTAATGGATAGCTTCGATATCAATGGCGATGGCTGTCGATTTCTAGCTTATTCATTAGGGAGCTATCCGAACGGAGATGAAGGCTTTGTGCAGGCTGTGGGTCTCTGGAAAGGACGCTCTTGGATCACCTACCGTGAAGCCGTGCCACAAATTCAAGCCGACATTGATGCCGGGCAGTTATCACCCATCGGCTTGATCCAAACTGATAGTGGAAATATTGGTCAAAACCATCAAGTCTTAGCTTATGGATATAAACGTAGTGGACAAGACGTAACTCTCTTCATCTATGACCCCAACGAGGGACAAAAAGAGGTTACATTCGACTTCAATATTACTCAGACTGATGGTGAGGTACATATCACTCGAAGAGTAAATGGCGTTGAATCCACGAACAGTAAGCGAATCTGGGGATTCTTCCGCATCAATGGCTATACCCCCCAAGTCCCTCCGGGGGGGCGTAGAATCCAATCCTTGAAAGAGGCAATTCTGGCATTATTACCAGAGTCAATCCCCGGAGAGAAGGGAAGTAGACAGATATCAGTTCGTTCAGCGCTCGCTACTCTAGGGAGTCCAACATCGGTCTTGAGTTGGGTTCGTTCTTTGTCTCTCTAGCCCCAAAACTGATTTGGTGCTGGTAGTGTTGCAAAAGGTATTGTCCCTGGTTTGCCCTAGTTTGTAGAGGGTGTCCCTGCTTTTGGTTAATCCCTCCTCTCAGAGAATTACTACTGCCGCCGGTATTGTCAACTTAACCGCTCAAAGGCTTGCTTATTGAGAAATTGCCTACTTTTCAAAGGCTGAAAGGCTCATTTCTTCGTGAATACAAGTGTGCTCATTCTCAATAAATAGAGCGAAATCTAGTTAAGTTGACAATACCCTCATTAGACTCCTAGTAGTATTATTCTCCCGGCCTGATTCATTTTTCTGATGAATATAAAATAACCCATTCATAAGAAAGGGGCGTTTCTTATAAATGGGGTCTCAGCAATAATGGATGCCGTTGGCGAACCTATTACAAGTAGGACTTTCCTGGTGAGGGTTTGATTTGCCACTACATTACATATTGTAACTCTGTCGGCATTGAGACTTTATCTCGAGAGTTTAATAGTGCTATTTTTATAGTCAAATACTCAGATAGTCAGTCGAAAGCACCGTCTCGCTGGATACTCAATCGCCGATTTAAAGTTTCGAGATTGCAGACTTGTCATAATGCCCGGAGCGAATTATCTGGTGACAGTTTTGACAAACCACCAACGTTTTGCGTTGTCGGGTTGCCATTACTTTTATCCAGTCAGGTTTAGAGCGGTAGGGGGTAGGCGATCGCAAATGTGGAAAGCCATCCCGATCGCCCAATGATTCTCAATCCATTATTTCCAGAGCCTTCATCTTATCACAACCATCATATACTCTCCCACTTCTGGCTTAGGCTAAATACAACTCCACTGAACTCAATGATATTTCTGAAAACAAGGATAGCGGACCGCTCTCATTTCAGTCAGTTCATCATTTTGTATTTTGCCATGGTTAATTTCTGTGCTTCCCGAACTTCTAAATACTTGAGAACTAGACTGAACTTCTTTAGATCTTATGAACCCAATTAACCGACCAGCCTTCTCCCACTCTCATCCAAGACCAGCCTCAAGACTCACTTTCGAGTCTCTTTCTCATCCCCTCTTCTAAACTTATCATATCTTAATCATATTCTAAATAAGAGTAAGTATCTGTTGTCTTCTCTTGAAGAACCTAAAGTAACGGGTAGTTTTATTTAGGTAATGATACGCGATGAGCGAATTTGCTTACTCTGTTGGAAAGCTGAATCTTAACTTATCTGAATTTTGATTTCCTTGCCTTAGCAGTAGTCTCAGAACTACATACATTGCTATGAAAGGGTTTCAGCGGATACGACCCTTTTTCATCAGAATCGTTATCATACCCCACTAAGAGATAGCTGCTTAGGTTAACAAGAGTCTACTTCTGTCTCCGATCCAACTGGTTTTGACCCTTTCTAGGAGATGCTGGAACGCTCATAGAATTCGCTTGGGCGATGTATCTTACTTCTTCCTTCCAGTAGGATGGCAAATTATTCCAGGGATTTGAGGTGAATTTGTTATCCGTCACGAATACATATCCAAAGCCTTGTTCAGCAGCATGACCAACATAGGTTCCCATCAGCTCGAGGTAGCTCAAACTGTTCCGAGCAATCGGTGCGTCTTTGGCATTCGGTGCTGAGTAAAGTAGACTGGCAAATTGGGAGGTATATTGGCTCTCATCGGCATAATCCGTCTCCACCCACCGCTTTTGCTCACCACTATCAGGATGCTCAGGATTGTTCTCGTACACTACAAAAACATCCGCTGCTTTTAGCACTTGTGGAAATTCGCTTGAGTCTAGTTGAGTGCCTGGGTTAGCTACAACTAGTGGACGAATGTTTCGATTCTTACGTTTAACGTAATTGTAAAGCTCTACATAGATTTTCAGCTTATCTCCCTCATCGACAGGATTGGCGAATTCGTCGAAGAAGATGCCATTAATGAGACTTTTACCATCATTGCTTCTGTATTTGTTGTAATAAGTATCTACGTCCGCTTTGATTTTACTCACCTTTGGAGCAGGATAGTCTTTACCAGCAAACGGAACTGTTGCTTTACAGACGCCATCGGACGGGATTTCTTGAGGAAAGCACAATCCCCGTCCTGTGAAGACATAGCCGAGAATGTGAACACCAGCAGCACGTAACTTATTCAGCCCATCTTTATAGTCTTGGTTTGGACCATTGGAATCAGGACCGTTGTTGGGATCGATAATTACAGTTATATCAACCTTGGGATAGGTTTTTGCTTCTGTTGCCACTTCATCCCAGTAAGTCTTCCCTGATTTAGGATCTGAATCTGTAGGATATGAGTAAAGGGGAATGAGCATCTTGAGGTGAGTAGCAGCATCTACTTTCGCCAAGGTGACAAATGGGGCTAGGGTGAGAGAGAAACCCAGAACGGCTAGTGCTGCAATCCCTGGGATCAGTTTTTTAAGGTTCATACTATTTCTCCTTCTTTTTTAAGAGATTGAAAGCGACAGTCAGGATAAGTTAAGTATGCTCTTAGTGATGTTCTCAAGGGGGCTGAGATCGCAGTGTTTAGTCCCATCGTCCTCCACTTAATATGACGCTGTCATTTAAGTGTGCGATGTAATCCACTTCTTGTTTCCAGAAAGTCGGCAATTTATCCCAAGGGTTTTGATCCGGCTCAAACTGAGCATCTGTCACATAGATATATTCGACACCGAGGTGAGCTGCGCTATCAATAGACCCTTCCATTGCTTCAATAGAGCCTTCAGCTACATCGTGAATCATGACTGAGAAGCTGTGCAGGCAGTCTAGCTGAATATCATTTGTCCATGCGCTAGCACTTTCCTCAAAGACCACAAAAACGTCAGCTGCTTTTTGATGATTTTGTATTTCCCAATCAAAATATGCTCGTGGTAGGGTGCTTCCTGGATTTACAACAACCTTAAAATCTTGATTCAACCTTTTGACATACTGATAAAGCTCCCCATATATGGGATATTTTTCATCTTCATCCAAACCGAATTCGTCAAAGAAAATCCCCTGAATCCATTTTTTATAGTTAGTATTGTACAAATCAATCGCCTCCTTAATTTCATGTTTGTGTAAGGTATATATTACCTGATCTCCCCAGGTGAAGGATGAACATTTCTCATTGTCAGGCGTGAAAAAGCATCCACCGTAGCCTGTAGGAACATAGCCTAGTATGGTAATACCGGCATCGTTCAATGTGTCTAATCCGTTAAAGTAGTCTTCGTCTGGTTGTCCAATAGTTGGATCGATGATTACAGTAATATCAATCTTTGTTGCTTGTTCTGCTATGGCTGTCCAGAGACTGGAACCTTTCCCTGCAACAGGAAATACATAAATGGGTATGAGGAGTCTTATGTTAGTTCTCATTGTTTTTGTCTCCAGAAGGTTCTGTTGTTAGGCTGCTGCTCTGCAACATCTGATGCGGTTGAATTATCGTAGGCGATATTACAAAAACATCATTTTAGGGTAGTAATTTTGACTGTGTTGCAGTGACTTTGTAAGCACAGGAAAACTATAAGAGAAAGTTCAGATGTAAGATGAAACTCGCTTTCAAACCGTTAACACTAGTTTCTCCTAGAAGAGCGTCAGCGTCAGTAGGAGTAAACTAAGGAGATTTATCTAAGTTTTTTGAATGGAAAAAACACGTTCAGTGAGGCTAGGAGGGAAAAAGTAAGGAAAACTAATTTTCAGGCAGCGTTGAAGCGACGGGCGGGTGTAACTACTAACGTTCAATCCTAGTCGATTGACTTCCAACACACTGTTTAGGGGAGGGAAATAGGAAAGCTGTGATCATAGTTTTTTAGCCACCCGTGACTTCTGGTTAGTAGTTGCTCCAATCGTTCTACCTTCCACACGCGCGCAGTATCGTCAGCTGAGGCGGTAACGATGGACTGCCCATCAGGGCTAAAAAAAGCACTATTGACAACTCCTTGATGTCCTTGTAAGGTTGCTAGCTGCCTTCCCTTCAGATCCCATACCCTTACTGTTTTGTCTGTGTCATCTGAAGCAGTAAGAATGTATTGCCCGTCAGGACTAAAATTGGCAGTCTTAATGCTACCCTGATGCCCTTGTAAGGTTGCTAGTTTCCTCCCGTCTAAACCCCATAGTGCGGCTGTAGTGTCATTGGAAGCGGTAACGATGGACTGCCCATCGGGGCTAAAATTGGCATCGTTGACAGAGCTTTGATGCGATAAAGTGGCTAGAGGCTGCCCCTTGAGGTCCCACACTCGCGCCGTTTTGTCATCGGAAACGGTAACGATGTTCTGCCCATCGGGGCTAAAATTGGCATCATTGACAGAACTTTTATGTTGTAAGGTCGCTAGAGGCTGCCCCTTGAGGTCCCACACTCGCGCCGTTTTGTCATCGGAAACGGTAACGATGTTCTGCCCATCGGGGCTAAAATTGGCATCATTGACAGAACTTTTATGTTGTAAGGTCGCTAGAGGCTGCCCCTTGAGGTCCCACACTCGCGCCGTTTTGTCATCGGAAACGGTAACGATGTTCTGCCCATTAGGGCTAAAGCTGGCGCTATTGAGCGTATTCCTATGCCCTTGTAAAGTGGCCAGAGGCTGCCCCTTTAAATTCCATACTTGCGCCGTTTTGCCAGAAGCCGTCACGATGTATTGACCATCAGAGCTAAAGCCGGCATAAATGACAGAATTTTGATGCTGTAAAGTGGCTAGAGGCTGCCCCTTGGGGTTCCATACTCGTGCTGTCTTGTCATCGGAAGCGGTGACAATATAGTGCCCATCCGGGCTAAAACCGGCGCTATTAACCGTACTCTCATGCTGCAAAGTCGCTAGAGGTTGTCCCTTTAAGTCCCACACTCGCGCCTCTTTATCATAGGAAGCCGTGACGATGTGCTGTCCATCGGGGCTAAAACTGGCGCTATTAACCGTACTCTCATGCTGCAAAGTCGCCAGAGGCTGTCCTTTGAATTCCCACACTCGTACTCTTTTGTCATCTGAAGCGGTGACGATGTGCTGCCTATCAGGGCTAAAACTGGCGCTATTGACCGTACTGCCATGCTGCAAAATGGCCACTTGCTGCCCCTTGAAGTCCCACACTCTGACTGTATTGTCCTTTGCAGCCGTGACGATGAACGGCTCGCGGGGGCTAAAACTGGCGCTATTGACTGTCTCCTCATGTCCTTGTAAGGCGGTAAGTTGATGTCCCTTTAAGTCCCATACCCGTGCCATTCTACTATCGGAAGCAGTAACGATGTGCTGCCCATCCGGGCTGAAACTGACGCTAGTATCGCGGCCCTGATAGCCTTCCAATCTGCTCAGCAACCCTCCCTTTAAGTCCCACACTCGCGCCGTTTCGTCGTCTGAAGCGGTGACGATATGTTGCCCATCGGGGCTAAAACTGGCGCTATTGACCGTCTGTTCATGCCCTTGTAAGGTTGTTAGAGGCTGACCCTTTAAGTTCCACACTCGCGCCGTCTTACCAGAAGCAGTGACGATGGCTTTTCCATCGGGGCTAAAACTGGCGCTATTGACCGTCTGCTCGTGTGACAAGACAAGCCTTTGCTGACCCTTTAAGTTCCACACTCGGGCCGTGTTACCAGAAACAGTGACAATGGTTTTTCCATCGGGACTAAAACTGGCGCTATTGACCGTCTGCTCATGTGGCAAGGCGAGCCTTTGCTGGCCCTCTAAGTTCCACACTCGCGCCGTTTTGTCATCGGAAGCAGTGACGATGGCTTTTCCATCGGGGCTAAAATTAGCGCTATTAACTCTTTGGCGATGTCCGCTTAATGTCAGCTCCTGTTGCCAGACATTGACTCGATCAAGAATAGTTTGTAAAGCTAAGATTGGACTAGCAGCAGGATAGTCTACGATTTTCCTTTGATCAATTTGCATGTCGTCAACTAATGCTTTTAACTCTTCTCCATTTTGCGTTGCCTCTATCAAGACACCTAAAGGATCAAATTCTAGCCGTTTGATATCTGCAAGTCCCGCCACTTCCAGATGTGTTGCTTTTTGCACGAGCTGAGTCGTATGTAGGACAAAGAGTCCTGCACTCACTGCCAGAGCGAAAGCCACTCCTAATACAATCGCTCCAAGACGAATTCTTCGACTAGCTTTTTGGTTTGCTTTTCTTAAAATCTGATTGGCCTGCTGCTCTGCGGTCAATCGTTGCTGCACTTCTCGTTGTTCTAGCTCCTGACTCGCAGCTAGAAACTGATAGTCCAAGTCACTTAAACTTTTATCGATTGACCATATCTGTGCCTCTTGCAAAGCTTGTCCTCTTAATAAACGTGACTCATCTTGGCGTTGTGATGTCAGCCAAAGACTCAGCCCCTCCCTATAAGGGCGTAGTTTGGCTAGCTCTTTCTCACACCACTCTTGGCTAAATACCTTTTGATAAAGGCGATTATAAGTTCGTAGCTTTCCATCCTGCTTCACGACCAATCCTGTTAACTGTAGTTCAGTCTGTTCCAAGCTATGATCAGCTAACACCTCCTTTTGTTGTAAAATTTGCTGATGTAACCCTAGTAATCTACCAGTGTTCTGTTTACTATTACGAAGAATGCGATCTCGAATCGTTTTCAAATGTTCAGGTTCGTCTTGCACTTCCCAGTTTTCAATCAGCCGTTGAGAAACTAATCTTTCAATAGACGTTGCTTCCGTGCCAGGTAGAATAGAGGTTTCTCCAGTAAGAATCAATTGGCAAATCTTTTGAGTTAGGAACGGCTGACCGCCTGTCCACTGCAAGATCTCTTGCAGTACGGCTGCGGGACAACTAACTTTTCCCTCCAAACCTTGAGCTAAGGTGTGGGCTTCATTCATTTGAATTCCGACTAAATCAATGGCTCGCCCAATGTTGAAAGGTGTCCGATTTTTGTCGGCGATTAAGTCAGATGGTGTTGCGACTCCTAAGAGGCAGAATGAGAGGCGTTGATATTCCGAATGATTGACGCGTTGGTTATAGCAAGCGCGGATAAAAGCAAAGAAATCATCCTTAAATTTGATTTTAAGAGTGGTATCGATTTCATCAATAAAAATCACAAGTCCTTGCGGGAATTGCGGTAGCAGGATGGCTTTAAGCAACTGGTTTAAGCGCTGTACCGGGGGCAGTAAATTGTGCTCTTGCCACCAAGAATTAAAACCTACTTTGCTGTTGAGATTTAAACTATGCCATAGTTCGAAGGCAATGCCCCCATACCATTTCTCTGGGGTCACAGCAGTGCTGCCGATGATGCTGATATCAATCGCAGCACAGGCAATGCCCTCAGACTGTAGCTGGTACATCGTGCGGACCCGCAAACTAGATTTACCCATCTGACGCGAGTTCAAGACGTAACAAAAATCTTGGTTTTTTAGCCCTTCATATAAGTCCTGGTCAGCTTGCCGTTTAACATAGGTAGGATCCTGCGAATCTAGACTTCCGCCTATTTTATATTTGTAAGGTGGCATCGGTAACAATTGAACCTCTAAAACTCATCCCTAAAACGTGCTCGAAAATAGCGCTGATACAGCTCACAACTTGACATCACTCGATCGCCGATTCGCTTAATCAATCCCATGCTGCATAACTTGTACTCTTGCAATGTTTCTACCAGAATCGGCTCGGTTGAGCCGACAATCTGGTTGAGTGTAGCCGCAAGTGTTGGATGGGCCTTCAGTGTGACTAAATGTCGCCGTAAGTGGGCTTGATAAATGCCAGCGTTTGTCGCTGCATTGTGCAACAATTGTTCCATTGTTCCGCCCTGACGGGCAAGATGATCAAGGGCTAGCCGGACTAAATAGGGATGTCCTCCTACAAGCGCCTGTAAAGAGGCAAGCTCTGCGGTCGCTAGCGAAGTTGTCCGCTTGAATTCATGTCGCGAGGCTAAAGCTTGTACTTGCTCGCTAGTAAATTCCGTCAATTCTACTGGTAGCCCCACATTAAACGGCGATTGATTGATATCTAAAGGTCCATAGTCTTCCGTAGAATGGGCGAGGACTAACCGCAGCTTTTTCCAAACCTCGCGATTATTCGCCTCTTCATGCCAGCTGCGTAGTAAAGGAAAAAAGCCGCGCGCAATCTGTGGGTACTGGAACACCCGATCAACTTCATCGAAAGCTAAAACTAGAGGGCTGTTGACCTGCTCTAGGATATGAAGCTGGAAGTATGTCTTGCAGCTGAGTAGACTACCAATGACCGCCTCATTCCAATAGTCATCGAGCTGATTCGGCAACTGTAGCTGTAGACTGACATCAGCACAGAACCAGCGCAAAAAATCATTCAGATTGCTGAATTTCGCCTCCCCAACGTCTAGCAGGTTTAGACGTACTATCTGGTAGTTTTGTTGATCTGCGTTGGCAATCATTCGATCTAATAAGGAAGTTTTGCCCATATGTCGCGGTGCCTTGATCCGAATGAGCGCTCCTGGCTGCGAAATCGCTTCGTAACAGAGAGCTTCAAGGGGAGGTCTTTCGATATAAAAGCGGGAGTTTAAGACTACAGGTCCCTCTGGAAAATCTAGCGCTCCTCCCAGGGGCGGCGCTTGCGACTGGGCTGGACCGTTGCTCAAAAGACCCGCCTGTCGCTCTAGCGCTGCTCGAAAATTAGTTTTACTGACTTTTTCCCCTAGCGCTTCTGAAAGTGATTTCCATAAGCCGGGACCAATGTCGTTGTTTAAGTACTCGGGCGTGTAGCCATGAGCTTCAGCAATTTCATGATACTTCTGTCCTTGCCAAGTACCTTGGAGGATGGCTACTTCAATATCTTTCAAATGCCGGTCTAGCTTGGCAACAACGGCGGTATCGATAACCTGAATCGCTTTTTGAAAGTCCATGGCTTAATGATGTATTTCGCAAGGGGGCACGCTGATCTACCACTTCTTACCGCAGCTTTCCGGACGCCTGCAGTAGCTAAATGCTTGAAACTTAAAGGCTTACTCAACTAGTTGCAGTATTAGACTTTACCCAAAACTCCAACTTAACTTTTCTTACCTCTTATCACCTCACCTCACGAACTAGGCTTTTTTGCATTCAAGAAACTTAGAACGATCTCCTTAGTTTACCCCTGCTGACGCTGACGCTCTTCCAGAAGAAACTATTGTTAACGGTTCAGAAACGAGTTTCATCCCGCAGCTGAACTTCAATTCACTTTGAGATGCAATCAATTTTGAGGACTAAAGATGAGCGACGCTAGCTTTTTGGATGAATTTGATCGGACGACAGCCTTGTCGAATGCAAAGACCTGGATGTATCTCATCCAGGAACTCGATGAGCCGGGGAAAGTAGATTCACTTGCCGCAACCGAGTATCCCTTCGTTGTTGTTGAACCTAACTTTACCAACAAAGGACAAGAAGATTTCGATGTTGGAGGGATGGTTGAGAAGCTCCGCTTCACGCCATCGGGGAAGAGACGCTTGGTCATCGCGTACATTGATATCGGCGAGGCTGAAAACTATCGCTCTTATTGGAAAAACAGTTGGATTGAGCCTACAAAGTCCAAGACTGGGGAGCCAAGTTTCCTAGTGGCGCCCGATCCCGATGGCTGGAGTGGAAACTTCCCCATACTCTTTTGGGACAACGAATGGCAAAGCCTTTGGGTAGGAAAAGCGGGATTCATCCAGAAACTTGCCACGTTTGGCTTCGACGGCGTGTATCTTGATTGGGTGCAGGGTTATGCTTTCGAGCCAGTCATTAAGGCTGCAGAAGAGGCTGGTAAAAACCCAGCCCAAGAGATGGTGGAGTTCATTAGGAGGATCCGACGGGTTGGCAGAAAAATTATCCCTGATTTCCTGATTATTGGACAGAATGCGCCGGAACTTCTGATCGAGGCACCGGACTATGCACAGGTGATTGACGGGGCAGGGTTTGAAGATATCTGGTTCGGAGGTCTTGGCGATGCTGCTTGGGACGATCCCCGTGGGGGCGACATCCCAAAGGATCCACAAGAAACCGAAATAATGGTGAAGCAGGCTACCAAATTCCTTGAACAGGACATCCCCGTCTTCACGATCGACTACTCTCTCAAACCGGACGTTGCAGCCCAGGTGTATCGGGACTCTCGAAGCTACGGGTTTGTCCCCCTCGTCTCAAGAGTCTCACTTAGTCGGGTGACGGAAACGCCACCGCCAGACTAGTCATATGTCTATAAGCTCTACGATCACATCAGCCAGAAGGCTACTGCAACAGGACATTTTAAGTTAAGTGAAAAAGCCGAAAAGTCAAGTTAGAGGGATTCTGATGAAACCCTACCCTTCTAATCTTTTCAAGCTTTTTGTCCCGTACTAAGCAATAGGAGATATGCAATGGGCGTTAATCTTGTACCAATAGTTAAAAATTTTTACATCACAGAGGAAACATTTCCAACAACAGGCGATCACTCTGTGCAGGATGGTTGTGTCACGCCTGGTACACACCGTCTCTTAAGGTTTGACTTCCTGTCTTACAACATGGGCGATACTGATTTAGTAGTTGGTCGACCCGCTGATCATCCAGATTTGTTTGAATTATCAGCTTCTCATGGGCACTATCACCTGAAGAATTTCAACGAATTTAGGCTGTTTGACACCTCAGGTAACCAGGTAACAAAGGGCTATAAACAAGCATTTTGCCTGATTGATAAAGAACGGATTAACCCATCAGCAAGTCCAACAGCGAAATTTACCGATTGCAACGTAAACCAGGGAGTATCCGCTGGCTGGGCTGATCTTTATAACAGCCAATTGCCTTGCCAGTTCATTGTCATAGATGGTGTACTGGATGGCGACTATACGTTGCTATCTACAACGAATCTTCTGCACATATTCCCTGAAGATACATACGACGACAACACAATCTTTACCGGTCTGAGAATTGCAGGAAATACGGTCACTGAAATTCCACCTCCAATTAAACGAGGCGTAACCGTCTACGAAAACTCCGACTTCAAAGGTCTCCAGCAATTCTTCGGCCCCGGACGTTACGATGTCGCTCAACTTTCCGGCGTCGGCAACGACACGATTAGTTCGGTGCGAGTGCCAACGGGTTTGCGTGTAACGCTCTATTCCGAAGCAGGCTTTTTGGGGGATACCGCAAACTTTACTGAGGATGCAAACTATATTGGCAACCAGCTCAATGATCGGACATCGAGCCTCGTCGTCGAACAAGGCGTAACCGTCTACGAAAACTCCGACTTCAAAGGTCGCCAGCAATTCTTCGGCCCCGGACGTTACGATGTCGCTCAACTTTCCGGCGTCGGCAACGACACGATTAGTTCGGTGCGAGTGCCAACGGGTTTGCGTGTAACGCTCTATTCCGAAGCAGGCTTTTTGGGGGATACCGCAAACTTTACTGAGGATGCAAACTATATTGGCAACCAGCTCAATGATCGGACATCGAGCCTCGTCGTCGAATAAAGAGGTTGTGTCGCAAATACTTTTTAGTGACAAACGAAGTGTTTCGTTCGCATTCCGTGGTAATCGTCTAGACCTGTTGATACTCTGCCCAGAAAACTTTGCAAGTTGGGCTTTCATGATACAGATCCACAGGTCTAGACCATTACCAACCGGTGATTGTGTCTGTTCAATTAACAGTCCGTCACTGCCTTTCGACCATTTAGAAAGCGCGAAAACTCTCTCCACAAGTTTAAGAGTGCTTCCCACCCAGAACAGCTAGTGCAGCCTTCGATCGCTCAGTTCCTTCAGCTTTGACACGTCCGTACACCTAGGAAACAATGCACTGCAAAGGCATTGAGAAGCGGTTACATACGATCCCTTACCAACTTTAGGAGTTGAACAATGACTAATTTGACTGAAAATAGCGCTATGAATGCAGTTCTTTACCTGCCAAGTGAGGAGGATATACGTAACCCCGAGCGCGGTGCTGCACTCCAGGTTCAGTATCTTGCCTTGTGCAGTGAGAGCGGGTCCCAATCGGTTGATGGAGAAGCTAGCACCTCTGATAATTCCTGCTTTGAGCATCAGCCCATCACTCCAGAGTTTCTAAAAGAAAAGCTTACAGGGGAGAACAAGAACGTCACTTTAATCCTAAGCCGTTACTTTTTTAATGAGCCAGGCTCCACGGACACTGATGCGGAGTTACCTCAACGCTATTTAGACACCATTGAAAACGACTTTGCTGTGGTGCGGCAGGCAGGTCTTAAGATGATTATGCGGTTTGCTTATAACCGTATCTTGGCTGATAACCAGGAGCCTCCGTACAATGATGCACCTGACCTAAAGACCTTGCAGGGTCACATTCAACAAGTAAAGCCGCTTCTGGAAGCAAATCAAGACATCATCGCTACCATCGAAGCGGGCTGGATCGGCGTTTGGGGAGAGTGGGATTTTTCAGACATTTATGGTCGTCCTGATGAAAACGGACTTTTCACCCCAGAGCAATATAGTTTGCGCCGGAAAGTCCTCATGGCCATACTTGCTGCTACACCTTCGCAGCGCATGGTTCAACTCCGCACACCTAACTCCAAGCGAAAATTATTGGGCGAGCCAAGCGGCACGCTGGATGCAGTCACCTTGGCGAATGCGTTTGATGACAGCCCCATCAGTCGAACCGGTCATCACAACGACTGCTTCTTGAAAGATCATAATGATGAGGGTACCTATTTAGGTGATGATGATGGTAGAGCCGATCGGGAGTACGTGGCTAACGACACCCAATACACTGTGAACGGCGGTGAGACCTGCGGCCGTGACTTAGATTTGCCGGTCGTCACCTGTGACGAAGCGCTCGCTGCGTTGAGAAAGTACCACTGGTCCTATCTCAATTTCAATATCGCCTCAGATGAATTGGGTGGTGACCCTATCACCGGAGTCAGACCGCTTATTAAAGGCGACTTTGCCCCGTACCTTGACGACATTCGGAAGGTCTTGGGCTACCGTCTGGTGCTACTCCGCTCGAAAATGCCCTCCATGGCGTTTCAAGGGGAAGTGCTGCCCCTCCATTTAGAAATTCGCAATGACGGCTGTGCGGCTCCGTTTAACCCACGGGCTGTCGAAGTGGTCTTGCGCAGACTAGACCTTTCATCGGCACCCGAATACAGTCTGCCCTTGCCGATGGATCGGACTAGGGAAGGGCTTTCACCCAACGATCCGCGCGGCTGGCTGGCTGATGGGATGGTGAGATTGATCGATGAAAATCTGGTGCTTCCCGCTGACATCCCTGCGGGCATGTACGCTGTATTGCTCAACCTTCCAGACCCATCGCCCGCCGCGCCCGGGGGCGAAGCGCTGAGGAAAGATCCTCGGTATTCGATCCGCCTCGCTAACGAAGACCTGTACGAGCCTGACACGGGTTATAACGCGTTGAAGCAGACCGTTATGATTGCTGCACGCGAAAGCTAACGCAATGTGAGTGCTCATAAACGCCGCCACCACAAGCGGCCGGGTGCGACTCGTTTGCTTGCCGCAGCGTTAGTTTATTAAGTTTTGTAGCTTGTGCATCCATCATTAGAATATGTACAGCTAACCTTACAGATTGTAATCACGCTCTGCTTCAGACGGTAATCTTGTTGCGAAGTTGTGAGCAAAGAAGTAAACCTCTCATTTCTAGTTTACTCAAATCGATAATAAGTACTCGAAACTGACTTTGCAGCACAAACTAATTTTGTCTTGTTTCCTCTTCACCATTTTTTGCTCATCTAGGAGAAGTGTATGTCACAGAATCTACTCTCTAATCCCAACTTTACTGATGCTGGTCCTGATGGATTGACTATCGAGTTTACTGGCATTGGGACTTCCGGCTTATACGTGGCTGCTAATTGGAGCTTGTTCCATAATAACCAAGGTACCAGTGAAACTGAGCTGCTGACGAATGGAGCACCCATTATTACACCCGGACTTATCCGCGTTTCAACGACTGCATCAAGAAATGGATTAGTCAACGTTTTCCTACCGATTGACCCAGAACCTCAAGCAACAGTGGCAAAAGTACAGGTTTATGTAGTGCGTGGAGTGGTTGGAATTGGCACGGGGAATGGTGGTGACACCAGTTTTGATGCCTTTAGTAAGAGCACGGGTGCTTGGGAGCTGATCCAAGCTAAAAACGGTGTTTCACCAGCCAATGAATTCATAATCTATGCAGCAAGTGACGACGGAGCAGTTTTTTATGTTCACTCTGCTGAAATCGTATAAGCATGAAGGTGAAGCCTTACCGCATATAAATTTACAGTAACGGTCAGAAGTAGGCTTAGAGGATGTTTTAAAGGGGTCAGTTTGAGCGTCAAAAGCCACCTGTACAAATGACTACGATGCTTAAAAGCCTGGTCTTTCGTTACCGTTTCTCGGTGATCAAGGTAGTTCAAGCTACCCCGGAAGACTTTTAAAACACCCTTTTAGACCATGCCGCTATCCGTAAACGAGGCTATTCGGTATGAAGCTTACTCTGAGTCTCTACTGGTTCTAACAATGTATAGCAACATGCCAGGGTTTGATGCGTTAAAGAAAAGCTTTGATCGGGTTTATCGTGGACCCAGTGAGCTACAACAAAGGCTTGCTATAGCAAGGGAGGCAGAGGCGTTAAAGATACCTCTGGAAACTTACCGCTATCTCTACGAGCGTAAAGATGACGAGGAGATTGAACCTTACCCCCAAACAAAAAACTGGGGGAAGCTTTTACCTGAATGGTCGAACTGGTTATCGCAGTTGCCTGGAAAGAAGAAATTCTCCCTAGCCCGTAAAGGCTTGGTTAAATTAGCACAAAGCGGCGTTGTGATTACTGTGGTAGGGGCACTAGGTCATTACATCTGGGAAGCACCTGCACGGCAGCAACAAGCTCACTATCAAGCTTGGCAACTAATAAATTCGGCTGCTGTGCAGACGGGGAGCGGGGGGAGAATTGAAGCACTGCAAGCTTTGGCTAAAGATGGAGTCAGCCTGCAAAACGTCAAAGTTGACCAAGCTTTTTTAGAACACATTCAGCTCAGCGGGGCTAACCTCAGCTGGTCCATTTTCAGCGATGCCGACCTCGTCGCTGCCGTTCTTAGTCATGCCGACCTCAGTAATGCTGATTTCAGGCGTGCCGACCTTGCTGGTGCTGACCTTGCTGGTGCCGACCTTGCTGGTGCCGACCTCAGCCATGTCACTCTCACTGGTGCTGACCTTACTGGTGCCGACCTTACTGGTGCCGCCTTCAGCGAGACCATCGCGCTTGCTGTGGATTTTCGTCAAGCAAAAGTACTTACCAAACAACAACTAGAGGGAAAAACACCACCGTTGCTATGCAATGTGGCTCTGCCCAAAGGGATTCAGGTCAACCTGAATCGAGATTGCGATCAAATGCCGCAGACATTGGTAGACCGTCAAGACTTCAATAGCTTTGACGAAGCCAAGAAGTATGTGGACGCGCTGCGGCAAAAGAAATGGGAGTGACCCGACCGGGAACGCCGAGTACAAGCTAAGAGAATACCTTGCTGGGAGAGCGTTACAGCCTTAAGGCAAAGAACGGTTCCATTGCTGATGCTGTTGGCGAACTCTTGAAAAGCTGATTCTGTCGTTGAGCGTGTAATCTCGTGTGACAAAGTTTGAAATTGACGATCACGCCAACCCACTTGAATTAGTTTAGACAGTGTTTCCTGCAAGATTCAGAGGCAAGCGCAATGTCCTTACATCCTCAATCAGTTCACACCGTTTCAGAAGAAATAGCGCGGGTGGCTCGTCAAGTGTTTTCCAAAGGCAATCGTTATCTATTGTTGCGCGATGAGTTAGGCACCCTCTACACGGATGCTGACTTTGCGAGTGTGTTTTCCCCCTTAGTACAGGACAAAAGGGTTGAAAGTCTTTAGGAGAGGGATTCATAGGAGTAACTACACAACCCAAAAATCCCTCATGACTGA
>ENA-OBIO01000514-OBIO01000514.1-metagenomes-genome-assembly--contig:-NODE-514-length-20042-cov-10.3268_pt1 | contig 20042 bp, 24 predicted proteins | sample MGYA00153383_OBIO01 | MGnify analysis MGYA00153383 | reverse complement strand
TACAAATGGAAGGTAGTTACAATATATCATACTAAGTAAAGTAATAGTAAAAAAAATGGAAAGAATTATATATGATAATATAAGTGATAACTTTATTATTCTTGATAGTAATGATAAAGTTATTGAAAATATTATATTAGATTATTTCAAAATTAAAGATATAGATTTTAATATATTACCATCGAATATATATAATAAACCTAAACTATATTTAGGTAATAATTATGAAACTCATAAATTTGAATTAGATGTTTTTAAAGAATTTTTATTTGGTGAAAATGTTTATAAGGAAAAAAATGGTTGGTATTACAATAACAAAAAACAATTATATACATTTAATAATAATAATGATACTTTGATATTAGATGATAATGCTATTTTATATCCTTATAGTAGAAAATTTAAATATAATAGAACATTAGTTAGACGTTTATGTGGTGGTTTAATTGGATATTATTATAATCTTAATATTAACATAGTATTTTAAAAAATAGAAATAGGTAAATGGAAGAAATTAAAAATAGATTATATATTTTAGTTAAAAAAGATGGAAGAGATTATTATACATTATCTTTTCCATATGACATAGATGTATTGAATAATATTAAAAAACTTGAAAAGAGTGAATTTTTAGGTGGTATTAAATCATGGAAATTAGATACATATAATTTATATATGTTAATTTGTATGTATAAAGGTAGTAATGAAATATTTTTTGATTTTGTTGAAGAAGGTGAAAAAGAAAAATTCAAAGTTAAATTAGTTAAAGCTGTTGAAAAAAGAAAAATACAACAATTATTTGAAGAAAATATTAATAAAAATCGTGCAGAAATTGTTGAATTAAAAACACAACTACTTAATCAAGATAAAATTGATTTAGATTATAGTAAATATTTAAATGAAGATATTGTTCCATATAACTATCAACTTGTAGGTGCTATACTTGCACATAAAGCTAAAAGATTGATTTTAGGTATGGATTTAGGGTCAGGCAAGAGCATAACTGCGATTTTAACAGCAGAAATGTACGAAAATGAAGTTAAAAAAGTGATGATTGTTGTTCCAAATAGTTTAAAATACAATTGGGTAAATGAAATAAAAAAGTTTACTAAACAAAAGTATTTTATTATCAATGCTAAAAAAGGTGAGAATATTTATAGTATTGATGAAGCAAAGTTTTTTATTATAAATTATGATTATTTTAGAGATGCAAGATTTAATTTTAAAGATAAAATTGGTAAATTTAAAATTGATTCACCTGATATGTTTATTTTTGATGAATCACATAAGTTAAAGAATACTAAGTCAAATACTACAAAAAACATAAAGAAGTATTATAAAGATGCTGGTGGTGATAAACCAATATTATTACTTACTGGTACACCAATGCCTAATAGACTAGAAGAATTATTTGTACAATTAAATTTTGTTGATCCAATACAGTTTAGTAGTAAAAGTAAATTCTATACTGAATATTGTGGAATGGTTTATATACCAGCTCAATTTGGATATGTTCAAATAAATGAACAACAGCTAGATGTTGTAAATAAAAAACTTGATCCTATAATGTATAGAGTCAAGAAAAAAGATGTATTAAAAGATTTACCTGAAGTTAGTATTAACAAAATTTATGTTGATATGACTGATGAACAACAAAAAATTTATAAAGACATTGAAGATGGTATATTAAATCTTGATTGGTCAAATACTAATTTTACAAGTAGTAATGATGACGAAAAAAAGAAGAATACCATGTTATCATTTTTAGAATTAACTACTAAACTACGACAATATACTTCAATAGTTAAACTTGATACAGTAAAAGAGATAGTTAGTAAACTTAATGAACAAAATGAAAAAGTTATTGTATTTGATAGTTTTGTTAATCCATTGAAACAATTAACAGAAGAATTTAAACATAATAGTGAAATATATTATGGTGATATTCATGCAAGTGATCGTCAAAAATTGGTTGATAAATTTCAAAATAAAAAAAGTAATTTAATAAATTTGTTTATATCCTACGCAAGTGGTAACTTTGGAATTACATTAACTACTTCATGTAACATGATAGCCTTAGGTCAACCATTTACCCCAAGCCATTTAGAACAAGCAATAGGACGTGTACATAGAATCGGTCAAGAATATCCTGTAACTGCATGGATTATAATTGTAAAGAATACTATTGATGAATATATGGATAATTTAATTGATGTTAAGACAACAAGTATTAAAAAAGTTATTGATAATGAAGTTTATGAGGACACAGCAATAAAGTCAATAAGTGGAGAATTATTTAAATTATATAAAAATAAAGCAAAATAATATATGGAAAGTAAAGAATTTTTTATTAAAGTTTTACAAGAATTAGAAATTAATGATGAAGAAATTAATATTCGTTCTGGGTTTAAATTAGAAAATGAAACTGATGATATGTTTGATTTATTTATATTTTGTATACATATAACTAAAAGTTTAGCAGACAATAATTTAGAAATTACAAAAAGATTTCCTTTTAAAACTGATTTTATAAAGAATATATTATTTGATGAACATTTAAATAATATGTATAGTGAAATGGTTAGTAATAAATTAGAAATGTTAAAAAATTATAAAGATTTAACTAACGAATAATATAAGTAAAATATGATAGACAATAAAGATTTAGGAATTGAACAATTTTTAGAAGGTAAATCAGATAAGAAATATGTAGTAGCAATTGAATGTGATTATTATTCAAATCTTGCATCAGTAATTGTCCATGATCCAGAAAAAGGTAAATTCATTGAAAAAATGAAATATAGTCCTTTCTTATTCATGAAAGAATTACCACAAGAAATTAAAGCTACTTTTTATAAGAATGATCAATCTTATAAAATGAAAGCAATGACTGAAAATGGTATTACAATAAAAAAAGTTAGAACAACAGATAAAAATAATATTAATTTAGAACGTTTATCTTCTGGTTATAAATATTTAGTATCTACTAATAAATCATTTGGTGATATAGTAAAATTTTTTAGAAATGGTGGTTTAGATATTTATAAACATGGTGGTTTATTTGTAAGACAAACACCTCAAGAACAATTTATGATTCAAACAGGAGTTAGATTGTTTAAAGGTTATGAATTTTATAATGATATACATAAAGCTGTATTCGATATTGAAACAACTGGGCTAGATGGAAATAAAGAGCGTTGTTTTTTAATTGGATTATCTGATAATAAAGGTTATGAAAAAATATTTGAAGTAACTAAACCTGATGATGATGAATCTGAATTAAAAGTTATATTAGATTTCTTTCATGAACTTAATGAAATGAAACCAGCTATTTTATCTGGTTATAATAGTGAAAACTTTGACTTTGATTTTTTATTGAAAAGGTTAGCTAAATTAGGTTATGATTTTAATAATATTAAATTAGGGTTAGATGGTACATCATCCATTAAAAGAAAAGAAGGTGCGACTATTAAATATGGTAGTGAAACAGAATCATATACTCAAACAATTGTATGGGGGTATAATATTATTGATATCTATCACTCTGTAAGACGTGCAAAAGCTATTAACAGTGAGATAAAAGAAGCAGGTTTGAAGTACATTACTAAATATTCTGATGCTGCTAAACCAGATCGGATGTACATTGATAATGGTTTTAATATTTATAAATTTTGGAGAGATAATAATTTATTTATTATAAATAAAGAGAATAATGAATATGTACAAATACCAGATATATTACAAGATGAAGTATCAAGTAAATTAAATAACATTTTACTTGAAGGTTCTGATTGTACTGTTAATAGCTCAGAATTAAATAGTTTTCTTAAAGAACATCCAGATAAAATTGATTTTATTTATGGTAAAGAAATCATTAGACAATATCTATTAGACGATTTATGGGAAACTAAACAGGTAGATTTAATATTTAATGAATCAACATTCATGGTTTCTAAATGGTTACCATCTATCTTTACTAGAAGTGCTACAATTGGTGGTTCAGGTAGTTGGAACATGATTATGATTACATGGTCATATGAAAATAATATTGCTATACCATATGCTATTAAGAAAAGAGCGTTTGTTGGTGGTATTTCAAGAACATTTAGATTAGGATTTTCAAAAGGTATTCTAAAAGGTGATTATGCTGGACTATACCCTTCTATACAATTAGAAGATAACGTATTTCCAATTTATGATGTAGATAGTGTATTATATAGACTATTAAAATATTTTAAGGAAACCAGAGATATTTATAAACAATTAGCTAAAGTAGAACCAGATTTAAAAAAGAGAAAGTTTTATGATACAAAACAATTACCATTAAAAATATTTAACAATAGTAATTTTGGTGCTAATGGTTCAGAATTTTTTTATTGGTCTGATATGGACATTGCTGAACGTATTACTTGTAGTGGTAGACAATATTTGAGAAAAATGATTAAGTTTTTCTATGAATTTGATTTTAAACCAGTTGTATGCGATTCAGTAACGTATGATACACCAGTTTATGTATTAGATGAAAATGAAAATGTAGATATATTACCAATTAGTCAATTATTTAATGAAAATAGTAGTGATAAAAGTGAAGATAATTTAAGAGATTTTTCTAAAAAACCATATAAAATTTTAACTAAAAATGGTTTTAAAAATATTTTATATACATATAAACATTTTACAACAAAAAATATTCATACTTTAACAACTAAAGATAGAAGAATTGATGTTACAGAAGATCATTCAGTTTATAGTCATGGAATTGAAGTACAACCTAAAAATTTAGTTAAAGGTGATAAATTAGATGTTTATAATATTCCGTTTATTGAAAATAATAATCTTAAAACATATAATAATATTGAATTAAATGAAGATATTGCATGGTTATATGGAATGTTTTTAGGAGATGGTTCAGCAATATCAACTATTAAAAATAAAAAATATTTTTCTAAAAGAAAAAATGAATATATAATTTATAATCATAAAGGTAGATATGATTGGAAAATTAGTAATCAAAATTTAGAATTATTAGATAGAACAAAAAATATTTTAAAAAAGGAATTTAATAAAGATTCTATACTTAAAGATCATAGTGAAAGTAGTAATGTACATAACATTGTTGTTTATGGTAAAGAATTTATTCAATATTTTACTAATAATTTTTATACTTCATATAGAGAAAAGAAATTACCAATTGAAATATTAAATTGTAACGATAAGAAAATATTAACTTCATTTATTAATGGTTTTTATGCTGCTGAAGGTGATGATTTTGATATAGAAGGTTGTGAACATGTTGATCAAAAATCTAAAGTAGCATTTGCTGGTATATCTTATATTTTAAATAAATTAGGGCAAGAATATAGAATAACTTTAAGAAATGATAAAAGAGAAATTACAACATACAGATTTCCAAGAAAGTTTGGTAAAACAAAACCAAAAACTAAAATGTCTAGTGATCATGTTTGGTTTAATAGAGATAATGGTTCAATAACTGATTATGTATATGATATTTCAACTGAGGATGGAACATTTGTAGCTGGTATTGGTGGTGTATTATGTCATAATACTGATGGATCAAATTTTAATACACCAGTATTTATTACGAAAGATTTAAATACATTAGAACCATTACTTGAACCTATTAAAATTGAAGATGTAAAATTTGTTAATAAAAATGGTGCTGAATATACTGGTCTTGAGGCATTCTTTGAAAAATTTAATCAGGATTATTTATCAGCTAAATACATGAAGGTTGATAATGATGGTGAATGGGTATCAGGTTTAAATTTATCTAGAAAGAATTATGTATCTTTTGAAGTAACAGAAAAAAATGGTAAAATAAAAGAGAAAATGAAATTAGTCGGTAACTCAATTAAATCAAGTAATTTACCAAAATATGCAGAAAATTTTCTTAAAGTAGGTCTTGATCATGTTGTAAAAGATAAACCAAAAGATTTTATTGAATTATACTATGATCTAATTACTAAAATCTTTTATAGACAAATACCAACATTAGAGATTGCTTCTAAAGCTAAGGTTAAACGATCTTTAAAGGATTATTGTCAACAAGTTTATATTCCATATATAATTAAAACAATATTTTTATATGAAAATATTGATATGGAAAAAGAAATAGTAAAACAGTTTAAAAATAAAAAATCTAAATTTTTTGAAAGAGAACTATTAAGTTTAACTCATGAAGAAGATGGTGAAATAAAAAATATTATTAATGTTGAATTTTTTGATTCATTTAAAAAAGAATTAGAAAAAGTTAATAAAAATAAAAAATTTGATAAATTACCATTAAACAAAATTCAAGATAAGTTTAGTTTTATTATTGATAATGATTATAATAAAAACCAAGAATTACCTGAATTTTTAGGTGATAAGGATTTTAATTTATTATTTAAAAATGATTTTATTAATGCAGTTTATGATGTTTGTAATAATATAACTAATGTAACAGAGTTTTTAAGATTTCATAAACAATTAAAAAAATATCTAGCTATCCAAGGTAATAAAAATGGTGCAGTAATGCCACGTCAAACTTTCATGGACTTACTTATTGATAATAAAGCACATATTAATTTAGGTGATACTGTCTATTATATAAATGTTGGTGAAAAAAGAACTAATAGTGATTCAGGTCTTAATAAAGAAGGTAATTTATTTGTTCATTTATTAAATAATAAAGGTGAATTATATGGTGTAGCTGATGAAGATAAAAGTAAAGTATTATATAATGTTGATAAATATATTGATGATATTAATACTAAAATTGAAGCACTACTAGTAGTTTTTAAAGAATCAGTTAAAAATACATTATTAATTACTAATCCAGTTGATAGACAATATTATACAGATGATGACTTACAATTAGTTTCTTGGGATTATAACACATATCCATATGATAAAATGGAAGATATTGATGACTTGTATCAAGATACTAAAAATGTAGCTTTATTTAAAATGGAAGATAGAGAAGTTCGTTTCTGGAATAAAATTGGTATTGATCCTAAGATTATATTTGATGGTTTTACTACAGATAAAGAAAAAATTGATAAAAATCCATATTTTGATAAATATATTAAAGTAAGAGATAAACTTAAACAATATGATATTAATCTAAAGTATATAAAAGGTAGATATGAAGAAGGTGATATTGTACTTATTGAAGAAAATAATAAGTTTTATCTTAGTGTATATCAAAATAATCAATTTATTAAAGATAGAGAAGTGTAACCTTTTTTATTAATTATCGTATATATCTACATAAACTTAAAAATAAAATGAATAAATTTAACTTACTTCTTAAAGAATCTTTTACATCAACTAATCTTTTTAATAAAATAGGTTTACTTGAAATTAGTACCATTGATAATATGTCTATTGGTATGGATTGGGTAGATAGTAATAATATTAATTCAGCATTGGTAGGTGGAACTGCTGTTGTTAATTATCTTAATAGTGGTAGAGATTTAACACCTGATATTGATTATATGGTTGATAATATTAATGATGTTAAACAAAAGCTTAATAATGATAATATTAAATATGATGATTTAAAATCTCACAATGGTGGGACATTAGGTATTACTGTTCCTAAATTTAACATGGATTTTTTGGATTCTAATGTTGGAAATAAAACACTTAACAAAATGGTTTTGTTAACAAAGAAAACAACTAATATTGGTGGAACTATTGTTCCTATTATTGTTGCTGAATTACTTGCTATTTTAAAATTGGATTTAGGACGTACTAAAGATATTAATGATGGATTTGCTTTACTTACATCTGGTAAAGTGAATAAACAATTATATATAAAATTAGTAAATGCTCTTAAAGGTAAATTAAATGATTATGAAAGTTTAATTGGTTATTCTGAAATGATTAAATAAAAATGTATGAGTATAGAAGAAAAAGGAACTGGAAAAAGATTTAATAGTGGTAAGACTAGACATGATTTAGTACCAGCTTTTGCACAAGAACAATATGCAAGAGTACTTACACATGGTGCAATTAAATATGGTGATAAGAATTGGAAAAATGGAATGCCTTGGACTACGGTAATTGCATCACTTACAAGACATTTATTAGCATTTGAGTCAGGAGAAGATTATGATAAAGAAACAGGTGAATTACATACTGCACATATTATGTGTAACGCTGCTTTTGCTACAGAATATTACAAAATTTTTCTAGAAGGTGATAATAGAGAACTTTGGTTTAAGAAACCAATTAAAAAAGTATATCTTGATTTAGATGGTGTTATTGCTGAATTTGAACAATATTTTCTAAGTTATTTTAAATTACCATTAGATAAACCTACTGATTGGAATGATTATAGATTTAGAGATAATATGTATAAAGCTAAAGATAATGAAGATTTCTGGCTAAGTTGTCCAACATTAATTAATCCAAAAGATATCATATATCCTATATCTGGTTATTGTACATCTAGAGATTGTCATAAAGAAATAGTTAGAGAATGGTTAAATATGAATGGGTTTCCTTCAGTTGATTTAATTTGTTTAAAGATGGGTGAATCTAAATTAGAAGCTTTAAAATCTGTTGGATGTGAAATATTTCTTGATGATTCTATATATAATTTTATGGAATTAAATTCAAATAATATAATATGTTATCTTATGACTAGACCTCATAATGAAAAATATAATGTTGGATATTATAGAGTGAATGATATAACTGACTTTTTTGATAAAATTAAATAAAATATAACCTTGTAAACTTATATTAATCTATTATAAGTTTACAAGGTTATATTTTTACATAAAAATATATGTAAAAATATAGCTTAATGACAGTAGTATAGATATTTTTTCTTTAAAAGATAATTCTAGTATGGTTTCTTTTCTAAAGTTTTTATATACTAAACCTATAACATATAAAATAAAGAAAATTGAAATGAATAATGGAAATAAGATTATAAAATTAAGCATATATTTTTATTAGTTACAATTTGAATTATCAACAATATCACCTTTTTGATATTTACCTTCAGTATTAATAAAGTCACCTTTATCTGAATTATTATTGGTATTAATTATCGGTACATTGTTATTATTTATATTAGTTTGTTCTAAAATATTTTCATAATTAGAAAATGTTGGTTGAAATGTTATGTCATCAGTACTAATATAATATTTTTTTGATATATTATCGATAGTTACTTGGAAATAATAATCAATTTCATTATAAATATTAGTTAAATTAAGTTTTTTAAAATTAAAAATCTTTCCAGTTTTAGCACAGAAAAATCTAAATTTTAAATATATTATATTAGATGATAAATTTTTATTATTTGGAATAAAAATATTAGAATAATCATTATTAGTAATACTATTATTATCTTTAAAATTAATACTAATTTTACTATCTAAAATATTATTAACTATTTTTCTTTCTGGTTTATAAAACTGTGTATATAATTTATTTTGAATTTGATTATTAAAAGTATCATAATAATCAATAATCCAAAAACTATTATAAAATGTAGGTGATAAATTAATTATATTATCATAGTTAAATAATGTACTTGTTATATAATCATTACTTCCACTAACTACAAAACTTATTTTAAAATCATCATTAATATCTAATTTATATTTACTAATCTCAATATCAACGATAGGATTAATATTTTTACTTAATTCCTCATTAATAATTGATTCAACATTATCATCATAAATAAAATCAAAATCCTGACTAATATCAATATTTAAATGTTTATTAAACAAGAATCCATTACTCAAAACTTTGACTTTATTATTCATTTAGAAAATGTTATACTAATTTTATAGTAAATGTAGTAAGTGGAGTACTCCAACTAATAGTGTATATATTATTATTAGTTGTATTTATTGAATTTGTACAACTAATTGAAGAATTATTTTTTATAGTATAAGTCATATATTTTTTATTCTAAATAGTAAATTTTTATAAAAAATTATAAATAATATTACTATTTAGAATAAAAAATTGTGACTAACTTTAATACAAAGGAAGAAATAACTAAGGAATATATAAAATGTGCTCTTGATTTTGAATATACATGTAATACGTATTTTAAAATTGAAGATAAACGTAAAGGTAAACATGTACCTTTTGAATTAATGCCACATCAACAAGATATTTATCATTTATATGAAGAAAATGATAAAGTAATTACAAATAAATATAGACAATCTGGTATCACATCTATTTCACTTGCGTATTTAGCATGGAAATTAATGTTTTTTTCTGGTACTAAAATTTGTTTAGTAGGTAACACATTAAGTTTGGCACAAAAAGCATTATTTAAACCAATTATTGATTTTATTACATCAATACCACAAGAATTTAGACCTTCTTTTACTGGTGCAGATACAAAAGTATATAAGATATTAGATAATAAATCAGAACTTTTTGTGGCTGCTGCTTCACCAGATGGTATTCGTGGATTCTCACCAAATATTGTATTACTTGATGAGATGGCTTTTTACCAATATGGTCATGAATTTTATACGGCAACATCTCCATCATTATCAATGGGTGGTAAAATGTTTTGTATATCAACACCACGTGGTAGATCAAATGTTTTTTATGAAATTTTTGATGGTGCTAAAACTAGAATAAATGAATTTGTTCATATTGAATTAAAATGGTATCATGATAATAGATTAATTAGTGATTTGGAATGGGTATTAGGAGAAGAAAGGATAGTTGAATTTGATAAAGTTAAACAAGCTGAATTAATATCAAAAGGATATAAACCAACATCTACATGGTATAGAAAAGAATGTAAAAATTTAAATAATGATCCACAAAGAATTGCTCAAGAACTTGAAGGTGTATTCACAGGTTCTGGTGGAACAGTTGTACCAGATGAAAAAATTCTTGAACAAGAAACAAAAAATGTAAGAGAACCATTATTTTATGAAGGTGCTGATAAAAATATGTGGATATGGAAAAAACCAGAACCAGATGTTAAATATATTATTGGTTCTGACGTATGTTTAGGTAATAGTAATGACTATTCAACACTTTTTGTAATGGATATCCACAAACAAGAACAAGTGGCAGAATACCAAGGTAAAATACGTCCTGATGAATTAGGTTTACTTATAAATAAATGGGGTAGAGCATATAATGATGCTTATGTTATTGTTGATGTAACTGGTGGATTAGGTATTGTAACGGTTTTAAAATTATTGGAATTAGGTTATAACAATCTTCATTATACCGACACTATTAAAGATATGCAAGCTAAAGAAAAATTAGGTGTTTTTCAGAATAATGATGGAAAATTGCCTGGTTTTCAGATTGGAACAAATCGTTTCTTATTAGTAGATGATTTAATTAGTGCATTTTGTGGTGATGATCCAATAATTATTAGATCAACTAGATTTATTAGTGAAGTTAAAAAATTTGTTGATGTAAGAGGTAGAGCAGATCATACACGTTCAGCACATGATGATATATTATGGGCTGCTATCATGGTTATACACGTACTTTATACAAATTATGGTAAAGTTAATATATCAACAGAAAGAACTAAAATAATGTTAGATAGTTGGATAATTGTTAATACTGAAGTAAACCAAGAATATATTGATTATAAAGAAACTAAAATTAATACAGGTGGTATGGATGGTCACTTTTTTATTATGTAAACTTTTTACTATTTATATATAGATGAGTACTAAAAAAAGTAAAAATAATACACCTGTATTTGATAAATTAAATACTCCTAATCAAAATGTAGAAAATATAATTTCTAATTCTGATTTAAAGAGTACTTATTTACCCAAAACTATAAAAATTGAAGATATAGACCAAGGTGTAAATGATTTATTTCAAGATAATAATGATTTTCAATTAGTTTTGGATGATGAAGTAAATAATAGAGAAACTGTACCAGCATTTTTTATGTCAAATGAAAGATGGGCAGAATTTACTAAAACTTGGACAATAATTGACCAAGATAAAAATGTTTCATTTCCAATTGTAACAATTTTAAGAAAACCAGAGATGAAAAAGGGTACTTATGCTGGTGAAAAATATTCAATCCCAAATAGACCAGTATTTACCTATCGTAAAGTTCCTACATATGAGGATGGTTTTTATGGTTATGATATGTATCAAATACCACAACCTGTTGCTATTGATATAACATATGAAGTAAGATTATATACCAAATACACACAAGATGTAAATAAATTTGTTGAAATGTTTTTAACAAATTTTAATAGTTTACAATATTATATTAATGTTAACGGTCATTATTTTAGAATAATAATGGAAGAAACATTTGGTGATGAAGGTACAATGGAAGACATAGAAGGTGATAGATATCATGTACCATTACAAACATTTACAGTTAAAGGTTATATTCAAGATGAGAAACACTTTAAATTAGTTAAAAGTTATAGTAGACTTGGAATTAAATACTTTAATAAAATAAATAATAAACCATTATAAAAATTGAATAAGGAACTTTATAATACTTTTATCGAAATTCATTCACCACAATTACGTGATGAAATAAAAAATATTATTAATAAGTTTGGTGATAAAGCTGAAGTTATGAAACATATAATGAATAAAACAGAAGAAAAACCTGAATTTTCATTATCATATACTTATGCTAAAAAACTTAAAAACTTTTTAAATGATAAAGATATTAAACAAAATAAAGAAATGTTTGAACTTTATGGTGGTTATCCTTTAAAAAATTATATAGAAAAAATATTAGATAGTAAAAGAAACCAAATTCATAGAAGAAAAACCATTAAAATGAATACGGGTCGAGAAAACCAATTTATAAAATCACATGAAAAAAGCTTTATAAAACCAACATCATTAGATAGTATGAAACCAATTACAAAAAGACAAAAAATTGAATTAACTGAATGGACTGTTACAAATCAACTTATATCAGATAATATTGTTCAATCACCTATAATAAATAACCAACCAGAATCAGAAGAAATAATTACTACTGAGGATAATGTCGAAGAATTAAAAGAAGCAAGTATTTGTGTTGTCCTTAATAAAGATAAAAAAATATTGTTATTACTTAGAAGTAATCAATCTGATTGGATGCCTAACAAATATAGTTTAGTTGGTGGTAAAAAAGAAGATGATGAAAGACCTGATGCTTGTATTATTCGTGAAACATTTGAAGAAACAGGTCTATTACTTAAAAGTTTAATATATTGTTATGATAAACAAGAAAATAATTTTAATGTAAGTGTTTTTGTAGGATATAGTGATACTGATCAAGTAAAATTATCTGCTGAACATACAGATTCCGTTTGGGTCGAACCTAAAGAACTTGAATATTTGAATATTATAGATAATTTAATAAGTGATATCTCAAAAGCATTAAATATTCTTTATTTAAAAAAATTAAATAAAGAATATTTAACTATTTAAATAAAATAAATAACAATGGCTTCATCAAAAGTAAAAAAAATAGGTGATATTCAACGTCCAATCAATTTAAATCGTAATGATTTTAATGATGTTGACCAATATAATCTTTCAAAAACAATTTCACCATTAGGTCGTGATCCTGATAGTGGTGGTAATATCGGTACTACTATTGACATGGTTCAAAGAAATAAATTAGTATCAAAAAACCTTTTCAGTGCTGGTAATGAATACAGAGTTGATGATTAAATAAAATTTATACAAAAATGATTATAACAGGAACAACAACTACAGAAGCTGGTAAAACTGTAGGAATTAAAGTAGATATAAAATCTTATAAATTTGAAAATATAATTAAAGGATGGTTTACAAGTTTATTCTTAGGTATACCATTAATTATAATTGCTTTAACTTTACCATTTAAATATGGTCAAATAGAAATTAATTATGATCCAGAATGGTATATTAGATTATTTATTGTATTATTTGGTATGTTAGCTTTACTAGCACCAAATAGAGTACCTACTATAGTAATAGAATTATTTGATGTAGCTAAAGGTATTTTAATTAAAAAAACAAATAAAGAAGATTAATCTTCTTTATTTGTTTAATTTTTCTATTTTTGTAAATTTAATATTTACATTTTTTAAATCGTAATTTATACCTTTTATATAAATTAGTTGAATATCATTATTTAATAAATCATCTAATTTATCAAATATTTTATTAAATTTAATAGCTATAGTTTCTTTATTATTTTTCAAACTAATGATATCATGTTGTTTATTAACATATAAATCATATATACCATTAACTTCATATTTTTTTAAAATAAAAGTTATATTATATTTTCCACTAATTGTTTTATTAACAGGTTCTGTTACATTATTATTTTTAACTTTATTTATAGTATGCGGTAAAAAATTCAAAATACTGTCTTGTTTTTGATCTGATTTAATTAATTGATCAATAATAGATTCATTTAAAATTCGTTGACTAATAATTTTCATTGTTTTATTTTAAATACTTATTAATTCCTGTTTTATCAAACTTGCATACCCTACAGCAATAGCATCAGACATATCATAATTATATTTTGAAAAATTACCATCTCTATTTGTAATCCAAGGGATATTAGGAAATTTATAACTAATTTTTTTATAGATATATTCTTTTTTATCAACATCTTTACCAAAAGATAATGTTTCTTTACCTTTTTTATCACTTTTAATGAGTTCAGGACATAATATTTTTCTTACATCATAAACACTAATAAATTTTGGTATAACTTGTAATTCATGATATAATAAATATGAACAAATACCGTTAAATTTTAATAATAAGGCAGCAGTAAAAATATTACTTGATGATTGTAAGGGTTCTTCAATAAAAATACCCAATACTTTAAAGTCTTTAAATTTTTGAATATAACTTTTAAATATATTACCTTTTGCTAAAAATCTATTTTCAACCAATACATCTTTATCATTTTTTAAAACTAAATGCATTACTTCAGATAAATTCCCAGCTTTATCAAAAATGCTAATACCAATACAAGTAGTACTTATATCAAATCCTAAATATGCTTCTTTTGAAAAATTTTCATTATTATTTAGATTCATTTTCTTTGTTTTTATGTGTTAAAAATAGTTGTTCTATAAAAAATGATATTTTTAATCCTTTTGATTTAACATAATCTTTTAATTGTTTATGAACATCTCCACTAATTATCAAACTTTTTGGGTTGATAATTTTATTATATTCCTCGATTCCAACCTTTTCTTTGTTTTCCATTATTGTTTTTATTATAAATAGAAAAATATTATAATTTTTTATAAAAACTTATAATAAAATGAAACTTTATTATTATATTTGATGTAGAAGTTTGTATATTAAAAATAATAATATGAAAAAGGAAATACAAGATTTAATTAATCAGTTAATGATTGATAATCAAAAACGAAGTGAGGATATGAGAAATCCTAATATCTCTGAATATGGTCATACTGTTAAAGTACATGAATATAATACTACATTAGATATTATTAAGAAATTAGAAACAATTTTAAAGAAATATTAAATGGAAAAAGTTGAAATAAATATTGATCAAATATGTTCAATTAAAACAATTATAAGTTTAGAATATCCTTATTATTACTTTACATATTTACCAGAAATAAGAGTTTTTGGGATATTATTTACAAAAAAAGGTTTTTATGAAAGAAATAGACCTCTTGGTAAATGGTATTTAATTGATGAAGAAAAACTTAAAAAACTAAATTTTATTATAAAAGATAAAAAAATCTTTTATAAAAATCATATTGAAATCAGAATGAGTAATGATAGAGTAATTACAAAATTTTTTGAAACAATAGATGAAATAAATAATTATGTTTTAGAAATTAAGAAATTTAATAATAGCTGGATAGAATTATGATACACCAGTTAATTTATTTAATAAAAAAACCTCACAGAAGTAGCGAATTTCTGTGAGGGTAATATATAGCCATAAGCTATAACGATCCTAATCGTATTTTTAATAATTTATAGTTTTAACTTTATTTCAAAGTTAACTAAATTAAATTTGTTTTTTGGTATTGGTTCAGAAGTTTTTGCAATTGCAATAAGTTCTTTATTTGCGTTATATAAACCAATCTCTGTTATATAAACAGGTTCATTATTCGGGTTACCATCAATATAGGTTTCCAAAAATGTAGGGTTTTCTGATTTATAAAATTCATTAGGCATTGCCATTGCATAGATATTTTGTATGAATTCAGTTTTAATAGATGTAAAAGATGCATTACTTAAAGTTGTGTTGTTAAAATAAATTTGAGTGAAATTAGGATCACCAGTATAAGTTGATCCACTAGTAATATTATCATAACCTGAACTAGTACCTGCGGAATAAGCAAAATTAGATACTAAAGTTGGGTCTGTTATAACAAAGAAACCTTTATCTAAATAAGCTATACCAACTACTTGATCGCTAGTATTATTATTTGGATTTAAATTATTAGAAAATACTGCAAATTGTTTATTAGTTAAACTACCCAATGGATTAGTACTATTATATTTATAAGCAGTAGTCCATTGATTCCATGTTGTACCAGTATTTAATTGTGGTGTTTTAATATAATTTGAAAATAGAAATACAATATTTGAATTGTAATCGTTGTCAGCATTTGGTGTAATACCAAAATAAGCAGCTTGTGAACTAGAATCAGAAAATATGCTATTTGCTGAATTTACATTTTGTGAACTATCACTAAAATATGTACCATAAATACCGATATTTGTAGAAGAACCACCTGATACAATTGGTATATTTAAATTAATAGTTTTACCATCAATTAACTCACCATATTCATTTTTAGGTACTTCAATTACAATAACTTGATTTACATTTACACCAGAAATTGCTGTATTAGCAAAGATACCAGTATTAAAAACAGCTTTTTGAGAATTTGTTATCGGTAAATTAAATGAAGAAAATAAATTACCATAAGGTCTGATAGTTAAATCTGTTCTATCAGCTTTAGTATATTTTAATTTATTAATATTAATTGTATTAGTTGTTTTTACAATACTTGTTTCAAATACTGTATTACCTGTTTCAACCATTTTTAATTTATTATCTAGTGACATATTTTCTTATATTTATTTAAGTTCGTAAACTTTAGAATTTTTATTTTTTACATTTGTGATATATAGTGGTAAATCATCAAAACCAAATGAATTAATTTTAATATTTTCACTTATAGTAGATTGTGTTCCACCATTAATTGCAGTATTAATATCATTACCTGTTTTATTAATTATTCTAACAAATGTAGTATAATTAAAAGACAATATATTATTTTCAACAACTGTTGGTATTTCAATTTTTAAATTTGTACTTTTATTAATAGTCTCATCACTACTAATAAAATTTGTGTTTTTTATACTGAATGTGCTCATGATTAAATTATAAATGTATCATTTGGAATAGGTGAGTATATTGAATGAGAATTATAAACAAAACTAATTTTTAATGTACCAAAGTTAATATCACTACCATCATTAGTATCACAGTAAATTGTTAATGGTCTACTATTATATAGACCATTATTATTTACTGTAAATAAATCTGTTCTATTAATAATAAATTCTTCCAATAATTCTGCTTCTCTTGTGATCAATGTTTTATTTAAATCATTTACAAATAATTTTAAATATTGGTTATTACTATTTGTTAAATTACCATTTATTATATTACTATTTGGTCTTAATTTAAATGTTTCTTCAATAATGTTATTATTTTTATAATATCTAATAATAACTGCTGGTGTAATATCATATGTTACAGTAGTATCTAATGCTACACCACTATTAAAAGTATTATAACTGTAAGTTGTTGTTACGTTAGTGGTATAATTTTTAACTAAATAAACATAATCTCTATTATTAATTATAATACCAGTATTTCCACCATTATTACCTAAGTTATTTTTTGAAGTAAATAAAAATGTTAACGGTGAAGATTGATAACCATTACTAGGAACAACTGTTTTAAAATTACTTGAAAAAGATGTATCTAATAAAAATCTATTAAATTTTTCATAGTTTTTATAATCACCTTCACTAAAAGTAAATTTAATGTTTTCACTAGTAGAAATACTATTGTTAGTTGTATTAAACACTCCTAAATAATTATATAATTTAATAAACGGTGAAGTTAATGTTTGTTCTATTTTATTATAAGAATCATTTGTATTTACACTATAGTTACCATAATATTTTAACCAACCTATGTATTTACTTAAATCAATTTTAATATTTAAGTTATTTAAACCATCATAAGGATGATTATCTGTAAAAAATCTAACTTCTTTATAATCAGTATTACCACTAGGGGTATAATTAATGAGATTATTAATTTTTACACCTTCAGCAACACCTTTTAAACAACCATCATAATCACCACTAAGATCAGGAATAAATCCTGATTTTAATATATTATTAACAACTGTATTTGTTTGATTATTAACACCAATAATATAATTTGTATCAGAATCACCTAAAGAAAAAAAGACAGGTTTTTTATCAGTTTCATCACCATTTAAATAAAATGTTCTACCTTTTTGTGTATAAAAAGCTGTTAATTTTATTTTATCATTTTTACTAATATATCCCATATTGTATTTATAATTAAATATAAGATTTAATCAATTTTTACAAAAGTATACATAAATTGTATTTCTTTATTTGTAATTAATGTAAAATATTCAGGTTTTAATGGATAATATTCAATTTCTTTTAATTGTGTTAAAATATTATTAAATTCAGTAATGAATAAATTATAATTAGGGTTTATTTCTCCAGTTTCTAATTTTTCACTTATAAAATAATTTTGTTCATCAGTTAATGAACCATATTTTAAAATTAAATTTTCTTTTAATGACTCTAACGCAGAGTGCTCTTCTAAAATAAGTTTATTAAATAATGAAAACCATAATCTAGATATTCCATCTAAATCATTTTTTAAAATCATTTCAAGTTCATTTTTTAAATGATAAATCATTCCCAATTGTAATGTATATTTTTCTTTTTTCATAATTTGAATTTCTTTATTATAAATAGAAAAATTTTATAAATTATTATAAAAAATTTATTTGTTTTTCTTCACCCCAATAATGAATAAAATCTTTTTCTTTTTTATTTAAATAAGTTACATTAATATTATTTTTATTAATTAATGCAGATATCATAACTTCTTCAATAATCATTCTTGTCTTAGGATAAATATAATATTTTTCTTCATTTTTAACAGTTTCTTTAACTTCATTAAATAATTCTTTAAAAATTTGTATATTATTTCCACCAAGTATACCACTACAAGTTAACCAACCATTAAAATGAGATAATAATTCTTTTTTATCTTCTAATGAAGGATATAAACTTGTATCATAAAATACACCTCTTTGCATTTCACTAATAACTTCAGCATTTTTATCCAATTTATAAATAATAGCATCTATATCTACATGTAAAAAAGGTTCATTTTGTAAGTTATAACTAATTATTTTAGGAAAGTTCCAATAACGTGTATCAAATTCATATTGAGAATAATCAATTACAATAAAATCAGCATCTATTTTATTATATAAAAAATCATAACCATATTGATCACAATAAATAACTACAGTTTTTACAAGTTTATATGATTCTTTTACACTTTTATTAAAAATATATATCATATTTTCAACATTTAAAAATCCTAATTTATAATTAGTACCACCATTAGTCCAATAAGTATATATTATTTTATCTATCATAATTTTCCAATTAAACTACCTTTAAATGTAAACTCAAGTAGTCCACCAGTAGTAAAACTTGAATCTTCTGTAACAACACCAGAAACATTAAAGCCAGTAGTTTTAATTATTGCTGAATCATAATTTCCACTTCCACCAGCACTTGAATAATTAAACGTACCAGATGTATCACCTACATTATCAAATAAATGTAATTGATTAAAATAAGCATCACCTGCAACTACAAAAGTACTATTAGAAATTAATTTATTAAAAGTAAGATTAAATGTATATTTTTTAGGTAACCCATCA
>ENA-OBIO01000511-OBIO01000511.1-metagenomes-genome-assembly--contig:-NODE-511-length-20173-cov-4.8225_pt1 | contig 20173 bp, 17 predicted proteins | sample MGYA00153383_OBIO01 | MGnify analysis MGYA00153383 | reverse complement strand
GCGGCCGAGCTGGGTCGCGACGGTCTTGTCGCGCAGCTGCGGCCGGTCGGGCTACCGGTCGACCACGTGCTGCACCCCGGTCTGGACTGGGTGCAGGAGCGGGTGCTCGGTGGCGCGCTCGACCTCGGGCTCGGCGCGCTGGGCCTGGACCCGACAGATCCCGACGGTGTGGTCGTGCTGGCGCCACCGGCGCTGTGTGCCGAAGGCATCGACGGCAAGGCTGCATGGCCGGCTGCCCAGGCCCGGCTGGAGGAGCTCGGCGCCCTCGCGGCCGCACTGCTGCTGCACGACCCGCAGGGCCGGCTGCGACCGGTCGGTGAGTGTGACGTCGTCACCCTGCTGGGCGCCCGGAGCCTGCGCCAGGCGCTGGCTGAGGCCGCCGGCGGGATGGCGTCGGCAGTCGTGCCGATGCGCCGTCGTGGGTGGACGCGGCTCGCGATGATCGACCCGGCCTTCGGACCCGCCGCCGCGGCGGCCACCGCCGCCCAGGAGCGCGGCTTCCCACGTCCGATGCTGATCACCGTCGACGAGGTGACGGTCGCCGCGCCGGGCGGGCGGCCCGGCCGGCTGGCGCTGCGCCAACCCGGCGCCGACGGGCCGCCCTGGGGGCGCGAGGTACTGAAGCGCTAGGGGGTGTCCAGCGGCTTGCGCATGCTCAGGTGCGCGATCCCGGCCTCGTCGTACGGCTCGCCGAATGCCGCGTAGCCGGCCCGCTCGTAGAACCCCAGCGCGTGCTGCTGCGCGTGCAGCTCAACGGCGACGAAGCCCCGCTCGCGGGCCCGCGCCTCGAGGGCGGCCAGCACCGCGGCGCCCGCACCGCTGCCCCGGGCCACCTGCCGGACGGCCATCCGGCCGACTCCGGCGACCCCGGCCTCGCTCCCGAGCTGCCCGGGGGTGAGCAGCCGTCCGGTGCCCACCAGCGTCCCGTCGTCGTACGCCACCACGTGCTCGCAGACCCCGTCGTGCTCATCGCGCTCGAGGTCTACCGGCACGTCCTGCCCGATGACGAAGACGTCGTGACGCAGGGCGTACATCGCGGGTAGGTCGGCGTCCGCAGCCAGCCGCACCTCGCGGGTCACCGCCACTGCATGGCAACGCCGAGGACGACGGCCAGGACGAGCCCGGCCAGCACGCTGGCGAGCAGGGCCGCCAGCCAGGGCCGGGTACGCAGCACCCGGTCCGCCCGCCGGTCGAGGTCGGCCAGCCGGGCCGTTCTGCGCTGCGGATCGAGCGCCGTGCGCAGGGCGGCTGCCCAGACCGGGACGAGGCGGTCGTCGAGCCGGCGCAGCCGGTCCTGGACGCTGCCGCGTGCACCAGGGCTCACGGGTTGTCGGCGACCCTGTCCAGGGCCGCCCGCAGGTCCGCCGGGTAGGGGCTCTGGAAACTGACCCACCGCCCGTCATCCGGGTGGGCGAAGGACAGCCGGACGGCGTGCAGCCACTGCCGAGCGAGGCCGAGCCGGGCGGCCAGCGTCGGGTCGGCGCCGTACTGCACGTCACCCACGCAGGGGTGACGCAGCGCGCTCATGTGCACCCGGATCTGGTGCGTACGCCCGGTCTCGAGGTGCACCTCGAGCAGCGAGGCGTGCCGGAACGCCTCGAGGGTCTCGTAGTGCGTGACGCTCGGCCGGCCCTCTGCCACGACCGCGAACCGGTAGGACGCCGTCGGGTGCCGGTCGATCGGCGCGTCGACGGTGCCGGTCAGCGGGTCGGGGTGGCCCTGCACGAGCGTGTGGTAGCGCTTGTCGACGGTCCGTTCGCGAAACGCGTCCTTGAGCACGGTGTACGCCCGCTCGCTCTTCGCGACCACCATCAGCCCGGTGGTGCCGACGTCGAGACGGTGTACGACGCCCTGGCGCTCCTGCGCGCCGCTGGTGGCCACCCGGTGCCCGGCCGCGGCCAGCCCGCCGATGACGGTCGGGCCCTCCCAGCCGGGACTGGGGTGCGCGGCGACGCCCACCGGCTTGTCGACCACGATGATGTCGGCGTCCTCGTGGACGACCCGCAGGCCGTCGACGACCTGCGGCGGCGGCAGCGGCGAGGTGTCCGGCTCGGGCAGGTCGACCTCGAGGACCGCGCCGGCCAGCACCCGGTCGCCCTTGCCGCGCACCCGGCCGTCCAGGGACGCCCCTCCGGATTCGATGATCCGGGCCGCCGTGCTGCGTGACACGCCGAACAGCCGGGACAGCGCGGCGTCGAGTCGCAGGCCGTCCAGGCCCTCCGGGACAGGCAGCGAGCGGTGCTGAGTCACCGGCCCGATTCTGCCAGGTGGGCGGGGCGCGCCCGTCGTACGCAAAAGTTGTCAGCCGCCGTAGCCTGCCGGCCATGACCGTCGCGGCTGCCTCCCCTGTCGTCAGCGGGACCACCTTCAGCTCGCTGGACCCCGGCAGTGGCCGGGTGCTGGCCAGCTACCCGCGCCAGGGCGCGGCCGACGTCCAGGCCGCAATCGCCCGCGCCCACGAGGCGGCGCTGTGGTGGCAGGGGCAGGGCCCCGACCTACGGCGTACGCAGCTGCGGGCCTGGAAGGGCGTGATCGCCCGGCGGATACACGAGCTGGCCGACCTGGTGCACGAGGAGAACGGCAAACCGCACGCTGACGCCGTCCTGGAGATCACCCTCGCGGTCGACCACATCGAGTGGGCCGCGAAGCACGCGGCGAAGGTGCTCGGGCAGCGCCGGGTCCCCGCCGGACTGATGGCCGCCAACCAGGCGGCGACGCTGTCCTACCAGCCGCTCGGCGTGATCGGCGTCATCGGGCCGTGGAACTACCCGGTCTTCACGCCGATGGGCTCGCTGGCGTACGCGCTGGCGGCGGGCAACGCCGTGGTGTTCAAGCCCAGCGAGTACACGACCGGCGTGGGCAGCTGGCTCGTCGACGCCTGGCGCAGTGCCGTACCGGCCCGGCCCGACGTCCTGCAGTTGGTGACCGGCCTCGGCGAGACCGGCGCTGCGCTGTGCCGGGCCGGCGTCGACAAGATCGCCTTCACCGGTTCTGCAGCGACCGGTCGCAAGGTGATGGCGGCCTGCGCCGAGCGACTGGTCCCCGTTCTGATGGAGTGCGGGGGCAAGGACGCGATGATCGTCGACGACGACGCTGACGTCGCGGCCGCCGCCGACGCGGCGCTCTGGGGTGGCATGAGCAACGCCGGGCAGACCTGCATCGGCATCGAGCGCGTCTACGCCACCGACAAGGTCTACGACGCGTTCGTGCGGGAGCTGACGGCCCGCGCGAAGGCGCTGCGGCCAGGTTCGGACGCCGCGGCGTCGTACGGGCCGATCACGATGCCGGGGCAGGTGGACATCATCCGTCGGCACATCGCCGACGCGATCGCCGACGGTGGCCGGGCGGTGATCGGCGGCGGTATCGACGGCGCCTACGTCGAGCCGACCGTGCTGGTCGACGTCCCGGACAGCAGCTCAGCGGTGCAGGAGGAGACCTTCGGCCCGACCTTGACCGTCTCGCGGGTCCGCGACGCCGAGGAGGCGCTGCGTCGTACCAACGCCACGTCGTACGGCCTGGCGGGCTCGGTGTTCGCCGGCTCGAAGGAGCGCGGCATGGACCTCGCCCAGCGGATGCGGTCGGGCATGACCAGCATCAACTCGGTGATCGCCTTCGCGTCGGTGCCGGGCCTGCCGTTCGGTGGCGTGGGCGACTCCGGTTTCGGGCGGATCCATGGGGAGGACGGCCTCAAGGAGTTCACCCGCGCCAAGTCGATCACCCGGCAGAAGTTCGCCCTCCCCACTCCGCTGCTGAGCTTTGCCCGCCACCCGAAGCTCACGGACCGGTTGGCCACGGTCGTCGGGCTGGTGCACGGACGCCGTTGAGCGGTCGTGTCTGTGTGCTAGCTCCACTTGATGTTGCGCATGGCAAGCCTCCTGTCCCTATGTGTCGAGGCGGTCACGACCGGACTAGCTCCACTTGATGTTGCGCATCGCAATCCTCCTGTCCCTACGTGTCGAGGCGGTCACGACCGGACTAGCTCCACTTGATGTTGCGCATCGCAAGCCTCCTGTCCGGAATGCAGCGGGGGCGGGGTGGTGGGTGCCTGCGGCCCACACGCGTGGCGTACCCAAACGCAATGACTCTTGGTGCCATGCGGACTACGCTGCGTAGATTAGTTGCTCTACGCCCATATCGGTCGGCACCTGCGCATACCTGACTACTTGACGGCACTGGCGGAGGTGAACCGCGGCATGGCGATGATGCACTGGCGGTCCCCGGTCGCCGGCGTGCGCAGCTGGGCGCTGTGGACGGTGCCCCCCGCCTGCCTCTACTGGATGGCCGCGGTGATGGCGCTGGCGGTCGCCCTGACGTCACGGGGCCTGGCGACGACGGCTCTTGAGCCTCGGCAGGCCGCCACCGCACTCGTGCTGACGGGGTGCGCCGCTTTCTGCGTCGAGGCCATGCGGCGGGTCGGTGAGCCTGCCGGTGTGTCGACGGACCTGCTGTCAGCGTGGACCTTGCCGGTCGCGCTGCTGCTCCCACCGCTCTACTCGCTGCTCGTCGCGCTACCACTCATGGTGCTCCTGCAGGTGCGGGTGCGGCGCGGGCTGACCTATCGCCGGGCCTACAGCGTCGCGGTGATAGGGCTGTCGAACTGGGGAGTCTCGGCCGCCTTCCATGCCTTCCTTCAAGCGGATCCGGCGCTGGGGACCACCGCCGTGGAACGGTCCGCGATCGTGCTGGTCGCCTTGGGCTGTGGGGCAGTTGGCCTCGCGATCAACGTGGTCCTGATCGGCATCGCGGTCCGGACGGTCTCACCCGAGATGAGCTGGCGCACGTTGGTCCTCGACCGGGAACAGCGCCTCGGCGACGCCGGCGAAATCTGTCTGGGCGTGTGCATCGCCGGGTGCTGGTTCGTGACGCCGGTGTTGGCGGTCACGATGCTCGTACCGGTGCTGCTGGTCCAGCGCAGCCTCACCCACGGCCAGCTGCGGGCCGCCGCGCGCACCGACGCCAAGACCGGCCTGCTGAACGCGAAGGCCTGGCAGGAGGAGGCCGAGCGCGAGATCGTGCGCGCCCACCGCGAGGGGCAGCCGGTCGCGATCCTGATCGCCGACCTCGACCACTTCAGGCGGATCAACGATACCCACGGGCACCTGGCCGGTGACGTGGCGCTGCTGGCCGCGGTCAGCGCACTGTCCGGTGGGCTGCGGACGTACGACCAGCTGGGGCGGTTCGGGGGTGAGGAGTTCACCGCGGTGCTGCCGCGCACCGGGCACGCCGAGGCGCGCCGGATCGCCGAGCGGCTGCGCCTGGCGGTGGCGGCTGCGGCGATCGTCCTGGACGACACCGCGGTGCCACTCAGCGTCTCCGTGGGCGTCGCCATCCTCGGCCAGCACGGCGACGACCTGACCGACCTGCTTGCCGCCGCCGACCGAGCCCTTTACTGCGCCAAGCGCGCGGGCCGCAACCAGGTCGTCGTCGCCGCGTGACGCAGATCCGCTGATGCATCCGCTCTGCTGACGATGATCCAGGAGCGCGGATGTCGCCCTGGCGACACAGGGCCTGGATCACCGGGCAGCGAGCCGGGGGGACGGCAGCGCTCTCCTACGCTGGCGGGCATGGGCCAGGTGGTGCTCGTCGACACCGCGAACGTCATCGGCTCGCGGCCCGACGGCTGGTGGCGCGACCGACCGGCCGCGACCCGTCGCCTGCTTGCCCAGCTCGAGTCGCTGGTCGGTGCCGTCCTGCCGGCCGACGGCCCGAACGCCGGGCAGGTCGTCAGCGACGTGGTCGTCGTCCTGGAGGGGCAGGCCCGGCGGGCCGCGCCGACCGGGAACAGCAACGGCGTGGACGTCCGCCACGCCGCCGGCTCCGGCGACGACGCGCTGGTCGCCCTCGTCGGGGCCGGCACCCTGCTGATCACCGCCGACCGCGAGCTGGCCCGTCGGGCCGAGGCCTGTGGCGCCAGGGTCGCCGGGCCGCGCTGGCTGCTCGACCAGCTGAGCTAGTCCGCGACCGCGCCAGCGGTCGGGGTCGGGCGGCGGCCGTCGAGCTCGGTGCCGCGCACCGACAGCAGGACGGCCAGCAGGCCGCCGCAGACGATCGCGCTGTCGGCCACGTTGAAGCTGGGCCAGACCTTGAAGTCGATGAAGTCGACGACGGCGCCCCGCCCGACACCGGGGGCGCGTAGCAGGCGGTCCACCAGGTTGCCGGTCGCGCCGCCGAGCAGGAGGCCGAGCGCGACGGCCCAGACACGTGAGTGCAGCCGTCGCGCCGTCCGCAGGATCACCACGATCACCGCCAGCGCCACGGCTGTGAACACCACGGTCGCACCCTCGGCGAAGGAGAAGGCCGCGCCGGGGTTGCGGCTGGCCCGCAGCAGCAGGTGCCCGCCGAGTAGCGAAATGCTCCGCTGGCCTTCGAGGTGGGCCACGACGAGCGACTTGGTCACGATGTCGGTGCCGAGCACCAAGCCCGCGATCAGACCCAGGAGCCCAGCCCGCCGAGGTAGGCCCACCGGCGCCACCAGCCGCTCGCGCCGCGCCTGTCGCACAGCCACCCTGCCCCTCGTCGGCTCGCACGGTCGGACGAGGGTACGTCCGCCCGGAACGCTAGGCTGGGGTGCCGGGGACGCGGGCGCGAAGGTGGGCGGGCGCGAAGGTGGGTGGCACCGAGGGCTCGCCGCTTCCCTCCGTCGCAGCACCCATGACGGAGGACCGCCACAGATGACCCGCATGCGCCAGTTGCCGGCCCAGGTCGACCTGCCCGCGCTCGAGCGGAGCGTGCTCGACCGCTGGGCAGCCGGCCGGGTCTTCGAGCGCAGCCTCGAGCAGACGTCGGCCGGCGAGCCGTGGGTATTTTACGAGGGGCCACCGACGGCGAACGGCAAGCCCGGCGCCCACCACGTCGAGCCCCGCGCCTTCAAGGACCTGTTCCCGCGCTTCAAAACCATGCAGGGCCGGCACGTCCCCCGCCGGGCCGGCTGGGACTGCCACGGCCTGCCCGTCGAGCTCGCCGTGGAGAAGGAGCTCGGGTTCACCGGCAAGCAGGACATCGAGGCGTACGGCGTCGCGGAGTTCAACGCGAAGTGCCGCGAGAGCGTCCTGCGTCACGTCGACGAGTTCGAGCGGCTCACGACCCGGATGGGCTACTGGGTCGACATGTCCACGGCGTACCGGACGATGGACCCGTCCTACGTGCAGAGCGTCTGGTGGTCGCTGAAGCAGATCGCCGATCGAGGTCTGCTGGTCGAGGACCACCGGGTCGCGCCGTACTGCCCGCGCTGCGGCACGGCGCTGTCCGACCACGAGGTCGCGCAGGGGTACCAGGACGTCGTCGACCCGAGCGTGTACGTCCGCTTCCCGGTCACCTCCGGCCCGTTGTCGGAGCTCGGTGCTTCGCTGCTGGTGTGGACGACCACCCCCTGGACCCTGGTGTCCAACACCGCGGTCGCGGTCCACCCCGGCGTGACGTACGTCGCCGCGCGCACCGCGAAACCCGGGGGTGGCGACGAGGTGCTCGTGGTGGCCGAGCCGCTGCTGCACGTGCTCGGGCCGGACACCGAGGTGCTGGACCGCTTCCCGGGTCAGGCGCTGGAGCACACGACATACACCCGGCCCTTCGACTGGCTGGACATGCCGGGCGCACACTTCGTCGGCACAGCGCAGTACGTCACGACCGAGTCCGGGACCGGCCTGGTGCACCAGTCCCCCGCGTTCGGCGCCGACGACCTGGCCGTCGCGCGACGCTACGGGCTGCCGGTCGTCAACCCGGTGCGTCCCGACGGGACCTTCGAGGAGCACCTCCCGCTGGTCGGCGGTGTCTTTTTCAAGGCAGCCGACCGCGCACTGGTCACCGACCTGACCGCCCGCGGCCTGCTCTGGCGCGAGCAGCCGTACCAGCACAGCTATCCGCACTGCTGGCGCTGCGACACGGCCCTGATCTACTACGCGCTGCCGAGCTGGTACATCCGCACGACCGCCATCAAGGACCGGCTGATCGAGGAGAACGAGCGGACCGACTGGCACCCCGCGACGATCAAGCACGGCCGGTACGGCGACTGGCTGGACAACAACATCGACTGGGCGCTGTCGCGCAACCGCTACTGGGGCACCCCGCTGCCGATCTGGCGCTGCACCACCGACGCGTCGCACTGGCAGGCGTACGGCTCGCTCGCCGAGCTCGGGGCAGCTGCGGGCCGTCCGCTGTCGGCGCTGGACCCGCACCGGCCCTACGTCGACGACGTAGTCGTCCCCTGCGCACGCTGTGGCGCCGAGGCCCGTCGGGTGCCCGAGGTGATCGACGGCTGGTACGACAGCGGCGCGATGCCATTCGCGCAGGTCGGCTACCCGCACTCCGGCGTGGAGCCGGCCTACCCGGCGCAGTTCATCTGCGAGGCGATCGACCAGACCCGCGGCTGGTTCTACACGCTGATGGCGATCGGGACGCTGGTGTTCGACCGATCGTCGTACGAAACCGTGCTGTGCCTCGGACACATCCTGGACGGCGACGGCCGCAAGATGAGCAAGCACCTGGGTAACGTTCTCGATCCGTTCGAGATGTTCGAGCGGCATGGTGCCGACGCGCTGCGCTGGTACATGCTCTGCGCCGGCAGCCCATGGTCGGCGCGGCGGATCGGGCACGAACAGGTCGGTGAGGTCGTCCGCAAGGTCCTGCTGACCTACTGGAACACCGCCTCCTTCCTCACCCTGTACGCGGGCGTCAATGGCTGGTCGCCGGGCGATCCCGCGCCGGACCTGGCAGACCGGCCGCTGCTGGACCGCTGGGCGCTCTCGGAGGCCCACGCCGCGGCGCACGAGGTGACGGCGGCGCTGGAGGACTTCGACTCGCTGCGGGCCGGGCGCCGGCTCACTGCGCTCATCGACGACCTGTCGAACTGGTATGTCCGGGTCTCTCGCCGACGCTTCTGGGATGGCGACCCGGCGGCGCTGGCGACGCTGCACGAGTGCCTGCAGGTCCTGACGCTGCTGATGGCGCCGTTCACGCCGTTCGTCACCGACGAGGTATGGGACGCGCTGTTCACCGCCGGGTCCGGGCCGGAGTCGGTGCACCTGGCGAGCTGGCCGAACGCCGACCGGACCCTGGTCGACGGCGACCTGGCCGTGCAGATGGCGCTGGTGCGGCGGCTGGTCGACCTCGGCCGGGGAGCGCGGGCCGGCTCGAAGGTCAAGACCCGCCAGCCGCTCGGCCGGGCCCTGGTGTCGGCGGCGGGCTGGCAGGCCCTCGCCCCCGAGCTGCGCGAGCTGGTGGCCGCCGAGCTCAACGTGCTGTCGCTGGAGCCGCTCGCCGGTGACCTGGTCGAGGTCTCGGTGAAAGCCAACTTCCGGGCGCTCGGCAAACGCTTCGGAAAGCGCACCGCGACCGTCGCGGCCGCCGTCGCCGCCGCCGACCCGGTGCGCCTGGTCGCCACCCACGAGGTGGTGGTCGAAGGCGACGTCGTCGGGCTCGCCGACGACGAGCTGCTGGTCACCGAGACCCCGCGCGCCGGCTGGGCGGTCGCGACCGCGCTCGGCGAGACCGTCGCCCTCGACCTCACCCTCACCCCCGAGCTACGGCGGGCCGGCCTGGTGCGCGACGTCGTCCGGCTGGTCCAGGATGCCCGCAAGGGGGCTGGGCTCGAGGTCAGCGACCGGATCGAGCTGTGGTGGCAAGCCGACGGCGAGCTCGCCGAGGCGCTGCGGGAGGGCGGCCCTCGGCTCGGCGAGGAGGTGCTGGCGGTCAGCGTCGTGGAGGGCGCGCCAACCGCCGACCTGACGCCGCACCGGGTACCGGAGCTGGGCCTGGTCTTCCGGCTCCGGATCGCCGGCGAGTAGCCGCCGCCAGCCCACTCGCCTGCGACACCGCCCGTGCCCGACACCGCCCGGGGCCCGGCCTCGCCCGGGGCCGGCCTCGCCCGGGGCCGACACCGCCCGGGCCCGACACCGCCCGGGCCCGACACCGCCGGCCTGCGACACCGCCCAGGGCCGACACCGCCAGGGGCCCGGCATCCTCTTCCGGCCCCCCTCCCGGCCGCCACCGCCCGGGGGCCGGCATCCTCTTCCGGCCCCCTCCCCCTCCCCCTCCCCCCTCCTGAGGGCGCACCTCGAGATTGTGTGCTTCATCTTCAAATCGAGCACACAATGTCCAGCATTTTCGCGGCTGCCCAGCGTGGCTAGACCAACCACAGGGGGACATTGTGTGTTGCGAGCCCCGATGATGCACACAATCTCCGCCGACCCCGGCCGTCAGGTCGACGTGCCCGCAGGTTGGAGCGCCCTCGGTTAGAGCGCCCTGGGTTAGAGCGCCCTGGTTGGAGCGCCCTGGTCGGAGTGGAGCGCCCTCGGTTGGGGCGCCCTCGGTTGGGGGGCCCTCGGTTGGAGGGCCCTCGGTTGGGGGGCCCTCGGTTGGAGCGCCCTGGGTTCGGAGCGCTCTCAGTCGACGGAGGGAGGTGTGGGTTCCGTCGCTACAACAGCGTGCGTTCCCGAACCAGCTTTCAGCGCGGAGTCGGTCGTGGGGGTGGCGGAGTTGTCAGCAGCGGAGCGGGCACCGGGGTCGTCGGTCGGGGCCGGGTTGCTCGTCACGGCGGGCTGACGGACGGGCCGCGACCGGGCTCCCGGGACATAGCCCGGCCGTGGTGCCGGCCGGAGCCTGTTGAGGACAGCGGCCGCCGACGAACGCGCCGCCGCGCCGCGCACCACAGGACCCGGCACGGGCGGATCGGCGGGAGCCAAGAGCGCCGCTATGCCGCGGGGGTCAGAACTGACCGCGACCGGGCGGGGTCGGACGGGGGCGCCGACGTCGGAACGAGCGGCCGTTCCAGCGGCTGCAACCTGTGCGTCAGGGGCGGACAGCTCCGCCCCCCGCGAATTGCCTGGCAGGTCGGTCACGGCGCCGGCGGCGCCCTCCCGACGCAGCTCGGCGTCGGCGGCAAGAGATGCGTCAGGTCGGCAGTTGCCGCAGGGGCTGAAGCCCTCCTCCCGTGCATCGACGACATCAACAAGCTCGACATTCCCGCCGGACAGGTAGCTGCAGCCCTGCACGTGGTAGCGCGGTCGCCCCTGAACCACGAACACCAGCCCACCGATGTCTGCGTCCTGCTCCTCGAGGCGTTCGTCGTCGTGCTCGGCGGGCGGCTCCGAAACATCCGCGGTGGCGACGGGTCGAGGCGCTACCGCGGACACGGTTTCCTGCTCTGCCTTCTCGAGGTCGCCAGCGGGCGGGCGACCTCCCCGGTGCGGGGCTCCGCCAACGTCCTGGCTGTGTCCGTCGGCGGCCACCGGGTCGCCGCGACGCAGCAGGATGCCGAGCAGCAAGAACACAAACGCCAGCACGCTGACGACGATCGACGCGTAGATGAACCCGAGACCGGTGCCGAGCAGCCCGATCAGGAGCAGCACGAGCGAGATCAGGACGAGCGCGCCGCTGATAACGATCAAAACGTTGTCCTCCGACGGGTGCGTGGATCGGGCCCGCCGATGCTATCCACGGGACAAGCGGCTCGGCCGGGTCGCTGGCGGCACGTGCTGCGTGTCTTTCGGCCCCCTGGCGGCGTCGCTGCGGACACTGGCGGCGTGGCTGGCAGCCCTGGCTACGCCCGCTACGGGCACTGGCCACGTCGGCGCGCGCCGACCCCGCAGACTCAGCCCTCGGGTCGTCCGGCGGGCTCGTCCGGCGGCGGAACGACAGCGGCCGGGTCGACCGTGGCCCCGCCACCGGACTGCTGACGTCCGGTACGCAGGCCGAACGGCGACGTCGGCCAGCTATGCGGCAGACCTCGACGAACGAGCTGAGCTGCCTCCTGTGCCGGTAACGAGACCAAAGGCGCGGTGCCATCCCCGGGGTCTTGGTCACCGGCGCCGACCGACTCGCCCGGGGTAGCGCCCTCACCCTCAGCGCCGGCCACAGCACTGTTGGCGCGGTGCTCGGAGCCGCCGCCCCCGTCCACCGGGCCACCCTCACCGGGGCCGCTGTCACCGGGGCCGCTGTCACCGAGGGCACTATCAATGGGGCCACCCTCACCGGGGCCGCCATCATTGGGGGCGCTGTCACCGGGGCTGCTGTGACCGGGGCCGCCATCACCGGGGCCGCTGTCACTGGGGGCGCTGTCACCTGGGCCGCCATCACCGGGGCCGCTGTCACCGGGTCCGCCATCACCGAGGCCGCTGTCACCGGGGCCGCCATCAATGGGGCCACTCTCACGGGGGCCGCCATCACCGGGGGCGCTGTCATCCGGGGCGCCATCGCCGGGGCTGCTCGCGGCAGGGCTCGACACGCCGTCGGGCAGGGGGGTTGACTCAGTGAGCGGCGCATCCATCAGGGAACGCTCCACACCCTCGGCTCCTGGGGTGCCGTCGCCCCCGGGCGGTCCATCACCGCCCGGCCCGTCATCCCCGAGCCGGGCCAACTGTGCCTCGAGATAATGCTTGAGCCGGTCGCGATAGTCGCGTTCGAAGGCCCGCAGGTCCGTGATCTGCGACTCGAGCTGGGTGCGGGTCGCGCTGAGCTCGTCGATGGCGACGCCTCTGCGCGCCGACATCTCGGCCATGAGCTGCTCGTCGCGCCGACGAGCCTGCACGACCAGGCGCTCGGACTCAGCCTCGGCGGCAGCCAGCATCGCGGCGGCCTGTGCCGTGGCGACGTCGAGGTGCTCGCGCGCGCCCGTCAGAGCCTGCGCGGCCTCGGATCGGGCTGCCGTCAGCGTCGCGTCGGCCTCCTCACGGGCAGCCAGGCTGGTCGCGTCGGCCTCCTCGCGGGCTGCCGCCAGCGCCGACTCCGACTCATCGCGAGCGCCCGTCAGCGTCGACTCCGCCTCGGACCGGGCCGCGGTCAGCGTCGCTGACGACTCGGTACGGGCGCTCTCCAGCATCGCCGCGGCCTCCGCGCGGGCCTCGGCGACCGCCTCGTCGGCAGTGCGCTGCGCCAGCTGCAACGTACGCAGCGCAGCCTCCGGGCCGCCACCGGCCACAGAAGGCACCGCCGCGCCCGACGCAGCCATGCCGAGCGCCGCCGGGCCGTCCTGCGCCTGCCGGTCGGCACCGGCGCGAAGCAGCCGGGTGAGCTCGGACTCGACCTCATCGAGGAAGCCGTCGACCTCGTCGCGGTGGTAGCCGGGGAACGTCCGGCTGAACTGCTTGTTGGCGACGTCGGTGGGGGTCAGCGGCACAGGATCACTTCCGGAGGAAACGACGGCAGGGAAGTCACTGCGAGGCGTTGACGGCGACCGTGCGCAAGATGCTCACGAGGATGAACAGGACGAGGAAGGCCAGGTCGAGGGACACGCCGCCGACCCGCAGCGGCGGCAACACCCGACGCAGCGCTTTGAGCGGCGGGTCGGTGAGGGAAAAGACGAGCTCGAGCAGCATGGCCACCAGGCCGGTCGGCTTGAAGCCTCTGGCGAGCATGAAGACGTACTCGAAGATCAGACGAAGGAACAGCAGGACCAGGAAAACGGTCAGGGCAGTGGCCAGGACGGCCGCGACGACCACGGGGCACGCGCTCCTACGACTGGTTGAAGAAGCCGTTCTCGGCGATCCGCGCCTTGTCCTCGGCGGTCACCTCGACGTGCTCCGGGGATAGCAGGAAGACCTTGTTGGTGACCCGCTCGATGCGACCGCGCAGACCGAAGGAGAGCCCGGCTGCGAAGTCCACAAGCCGCTTGGCATCCGTATCGTCCATCTCGGTCAGATTCATGATCACCGGCGTGCCGTCGCGGAAATGCTCGCCGATGGTGCGCGCCTCGTTGTAGGTGCGCGGGTGCAGGGTGGTAATGCGGTAGGTGTCCTCTGGCGGCGTCATCGGCACACGTTCCGGCTCATCGAGCGCCACCAGACCACTGCGGCGGCTGTCCCCGCCGCGGCGCACGGCCACAGCATCGGTGCCCTGCTCGCGCAAGGCCGGCTGGCGGGTACGGCCACGTGGTGCGGGCTCCGGCTCCCGGCCGCGGCGGGCCGGCTCGGCCTCGTCCCCGGAGTAGCCGTCGGGACCGTACCCGTGCGCGTCATAGCGCTCCTCGTCGTCCTCGACCAGCCCGAGGTACAGACCCAACTTGCGCATGGCGCCGGGCATGTCGGGCTCCTCGTGTCGTTGGGGGGTTGACACCGGACGCTACCGGAGTAGGGGCGGTCGATGGCCGAGCAACGCCGTGCCGACACGCAGGTGCGTCGCGCCGGCGGCGACCGCGGCCTCGAGGTCGCCGCTCATCCCGGCGCTGACGACCGCCGCAGCCGGGTGGTGCTCGCGCAACCGACCGGAGACCCGAACGAGCGTGTCGAAGGCTGCCAACGGGTCGCTGCCGAGCGGCGCAACGGCCATCACGCCAGCCAGTCGCAGCCCCTCGAGCCCGGCCGCCACGTCGGCGAGCGCGTCCACGTCGGCGGGCAGCGCTCCCCCGCGGCCGGCGTCGCCGTCCAGACTGACCTGGACGAGCACGTCGACCACGCGGCCGGCACGTCGGGCCCCGTCGGCGAGCGCGACGGCCAGACGCGGCCGGTCCAGGGAGTGCACGACCGTGGCGTACGACGCCACCGAGCGGGCCTTGTTGGTCTGCAGCTGCCCCACGAAGTGCCAGCGCACGCCCGGCACCTGTGCGGCCTTACCGGCTGCCTCGGCGTCCTTGTTCTCCCCCATGTCACGCACCCCGAGGTCGCGCAGCAGGGCGACGTCGGTGACCGGCCAGGTCTTGGTGACCGCGATGAGCGTCAGCCCCGCGCGGTCGCGGCCGGCCGCGGCGCATGCGGCCGCGATCCGTTGCTCCAGCGCGGCAATGCCGGCCTCGAGCTCGGCGCGACGGTTCACGAGCCCGCGCCCGAGGAGCCCAGTCGCACGACGCCGGCGTGCCGGCCGGTGCGGCCATCGCGGCGGAAGCTGTAGAAGCGCTCTGGCTGCTCGAGTGTGCAGCCACCGACCCTGGAGACGTCCGAGACGCCGGCGGCGCGCAGCAACGCCTCCGCACCGGCCGCCAGGTCGACCGACGGCGTGCCCCGGCGGGTCGTGTCGCGGCTACCCGGCACCAACCGCCCGACCTCGTCGGCGAGCTCGGCCGGCAGCTCGTAGCAGCGACCGCAGACCGACGGCCCGAGCACGGCGCTGATCCCGGCGGGCGTAGCGCCCAGACCGGCCATCGCCGCGAGTGCGGCCTGCAGCACGCCAGCGGTCAGCCCGGCCCGTCCGGCGTGCACCGCCGCAACGACGCCTGCCCGCGGGTCGGCGAGCAGCACGGGCAGGCAGTCGGCGGTCAGGACGACCAGGCCGAGGCCTGGCGACGCTGTCACGAGGGCGTCGACACCGGGCGCGCCGACCCCGGCGACTCCAGGCGGCCGGTCGAGCACCGCTACCCCGGCGCCGTGCACCTGCTCGGCGTAGGCCAGCTGTCGGCCACCCAGGGCGTCGGCGAGCAGCCGGCGGTTGACCAGGACGTCAGCCCGCGAGTCGCCGACGTGGCTGGCCAGATCGAGGGCGTCCCACGGGGGCTTGCTGACGCCACCGGTACGCATCGTGAAGCCGCCCCAGGCCGGGGCGGGCAGCCCCGCGTCGAGCAGGTCGGGCACGCCTACTTGAGGAAGTCGGGTACGTCGAGGTCGTCGTCACCTGCAGGCGCCCGCTGCGGCCGGGGGCTGGGCTGCGTCGGGCGGTAGCGCGGCTCGGCCGGGGCAACGGCGGGAGCAGCTGCCGTCGGAGCCTCTGGCACGCGGGCTCGGCGCGGCGCATCGGCGAGGGCGCGCCGGCGTCGAAGCCCGCGGCGATGACGGTCACCCGGACCTCGTCACCGAGCGCGTCGTCGATGATGGCTCCGAAGATGATGTTGGCATCCTGGTGGGCCGCGTCCGCGACCAGCTGCGCGGCCTCGTTGATCTCGAACAGGCCGAGGTCGCTGCCACCTGAGATCGACAGCAGCACGCCGTGGGCGCCGTCCATGCTGGCCTCGAGCAGCGGGCTGGCGATGGCCGCCTCGGCAGCAAGCACCGCCCGGTCGTCGCCGCGGGCGCTGCCGATGCCCATCAGGGCGCTGCCCGCGTTGCTCATGACGCTCTTGACGTCGGCGAAGTCCAGGTTGATCAGCCCCGGCGTGGTGATCAGGTCCGTGATGCCCTGCACGCCGGACAGCAGCACCTGGTCAGCGCTCTTGAAGGCATCCATCACGCTGACCTGCTTGTCACTGATCGACAGCAGCCGGTCGTTCGGGATCACGATGAGCGTGTCGACCTCCTGACGCAGCGCCTCGATGCCCTGCTCGGCTGCGGTCGCGCGACGCCGGCCCTCGAAGGAGAACGGCCGGGTGACCACGCCGATCGTGAGCGCGCCGATCGAGCGGGACACGCTGGCCACGACGGGCGCGCCACCCGTCCCGGTGCCACCGCCCTCGCCGGCGGTCACGAACACCATGTCGGCGCCCTTGAGCACCTCTTCGATCTCGTCGCGGTGGTCCTCGGCGGCCTGCCGGCCGACCTCGGGGGCGGCGCCGGCGCCGAGCCCGCGGGTGAGCTCGCGGCCGACGTCGAGCTTGACGTCCGCGTCACTCATCAGCAGCGCCTGCGCGTCGGTGTTGATCGCGATGAACTCGACGCCCTTGAGACCAACCTCGATCATGCGGTTGATGGCGTTGACGCCACCTCCACCGATGCCGACCACCTTGATCACGGCCAGGTAGTTCTGCGGTGCTGCCACGGGATGGAGCCTCTCGGGTCGCGGTGTCGCCGGACGGAAACGGCGCAGATGGGCGGGCTGCACACGAGCCGGGGAGGAGCTCGAGAACTCTCGATCTCAGCTAGACACTTGGACTTTTGTCTACCTGTGACTAGTGCGGCACGCTACGTGGACGGCTCCTGACTGGTCAACAGCCGCTCGGCGTGTCGTGCGCCCGGCTCGAGCATTGAGCGTGCGAGGAGGGCTCAGCGTTCGACGCGGGGGGGCGGCGGGTGGAAGCCGCGGTCAAACTTCTTGGCGGCATACATCGCGCGGTCGGCCTCGGCGAGCAGGCCGGCGACGTCTGCTTCACCCCCGGTGCTGATCGCCACCCCGACACTCACCCCCACCTTGACCTCGAGGGTTTCCACCATCACGGGTCTCCTGACGGCCGCCCGCAAGCGTTCCACCAGTGGCTCCAGACCCGGTCTGGTGGTGTCCTCGGCCAGTACGACGAACTCGTCGCCGCCGAGCCGGGCCACGGTGTCGGATGGGCGTACGCAGGACATCAGCCGCTGGGCGACCGTGCGCAGGACCGCGTCACCGACGGCATGCCCGTGGGCGTCGTTGACCGCCTTGAACCCGTCGAGGTCCAGGAACAGCACCCCCGTGGTGCCGCCGCTGCGTGCATCGCGGGCCAGCGTCCGCCGTAGTCGCTCCTCGACCAGGGTGCGGTTGGCCAGGCCGGTGAGGGGGTCTCGGACGGCACGCTCAGCCAGCACCGCGGTGAGGTCGCGCAGCTCCTGCTCGACCCGCCGGCGCTCGGTGATGTCCTGGGCGCTGACCGCAAACCAGCCTGCCTCGCCGTCCGGTCCGAGCACCAGGGACACCCCGTGCAGGACCCACAGCTCGGCGCCGTCACGGGTGACGTAACGCTCTTCAGCCGACGTCGTCTGCGCACCGCCGCGCAGCAGTCGGGCCACGTGGGCGTCGCTGGCCGCGCGGTCGTCCGGGTGCAGCACCTCGGTAAACGGCACGCCGACCAGGTCCTCGGGGGACCGTCCGAGCAGTGCGGCGTAGGACATGTTGACACGGATGTAGCGAGTCGTGAGGTCGGCGAGGGCAAGCCCGATGGGGACGCTGTCGAAGAACTCCTCCCAGACGTCGGGCTCGGCGGACAGCGTGTCGATGGTGCGTCGGGCTGCCGAGGCGCGGTCAAGGCTGCGCCCGTGCGGGGCGACGGGCACAGCGGCCTCCTGGTCGGGTCTCACCGCGCACTTCCCTCCTCGAAACGTGCCACCCCTCGGGCTGGCCCGCTACCTCCAACGGCACCCCGACGGGAGGTCAGCCGGTTCAGCGCACTACAGCGACATCTGGGCTGGTGACGTCGATGGTCTTGCCTGGGCGTGGCAGCAGGGCCCCCACGATCGCGGCCTTGCGTGCGGACTCCCCCGGCGGCCCCCAGACGACCGACCGGCCGTCGCGGAGCACGAGCACGACCGAGAACGGCGACGGTACCTGCACAGCGGCGACCTGGGCGACCAACGCCGGCGGGAGCTCGGCGAGTACCTGCAGCCCGGTCCGGGCGGCCGAGGGGTCCGTCGCCTGCAGCGCAGGCAGCCCGGCGGGTGGCGCGGCCGACGGAGCGAACCGTACGCCCGAGCCGTCGATGGACGTCCAGGTCCCGTCGCCCTGCTGCAGGACAGCCACGGCGGCGCGCTCGGTGACCTGCAGCCGGAGCGTCCGGGGCCAGGCCCGCACCACGCGTACCCGGGCGACCGCGGTCAGGGCCAGGACGCGGGACTGCACGGCGCCGACGTCGACCCGGGCCAGCGGCACGCCGTCGGGCACCCGGGCTGCAGCCTGCACAGCCGCGGGCGACACGCGGTCGGCGCCGGTGACCTCGACGGTGCGCACCGACAGCAACGGCGAGGCAAGCACCACCCAGGCCAGCAGCAGGACGGGGACGAAGGCGAGCGCCAAGAGCGATGCCCGACGCAGCAGCCGGCGCCTGCGGGCCACCCTGGCGACCTGCGCGCGGCCCGGCAGTCCAAGCCCGGCAGGCAGTGCCGGGCGACGGGTAGCTGTCGTCACATCTCCTCCAGGGGCAGGGCGGGTGCGGCATCCGCCAGCAGGCGCAGCACCTCGGGCCCGACCTGCGTGACATCGCCGGCACCGAGGGTGAGGACCAGGTCGCCGGGGCGGGCCCGCCGGGCCAGCTCGCCGGGTACGGCAGACCAGCTCGGCTCGAAGCGCACCCGCCCGGCCGGCAGCGGCACATGCATCGCCACGGTGGCGCCGTTCACGCCGGGGACGGGGTCCTCCCCGGCGGCGTACACCTCCATGACGACGACCTCGTCGGCCAGGCCCAGCGCTCGCCCGAAGCCCGCGGCGAACGCCAGCGTCCGGCTGTAGCGGTGCGGCTGGAAGGCCACCACCAGGCGGCCGGCGCCGACCACCTCGCGCGCGGCGAGCAGCTGCGCGGCAACCTCCGTCGGGTGGTGGGCGTAGTCGTCGTAGACCCGGACACCGGCCACCGTGCCCTTGAGCTCCATCCGGCGCCGCACCCCGGTGTAGCCCGCCAGGCCCTCCATGACCAGCCGCTCGGAAAGGCCGAGCCCGATGCCGGTGAGCAGCGCTGCTGCGCTGTTGAGGGCCAGGTGCCGACCCGGTACGGCGAGGGTGACCCGAGGCAGCCGGCGACCACCCAGCACCGGCGACCAGCTGCTCGTCGTCCCACTCAGCACGATGTTCTCCAGTCGCAGGTCGGCATCGGCAGCCGTGCCGTACGTGCGCACGTCCAGGCCACGCCGCCGAGCCACCACGGCGAGCCCGGCCGATCCCGGGTCGTCGGCGCACGCGACCAGGAACCCGGTCGGCTCGATGGTGGCGACGAACTGCTCGAACGCCCGGTGCACCGCGGCATCGTCGCCGTAGTGGTCGAGGTGGTCGGCCTCGACGTTGGTCACGACGGCTGCGTGCGGGTGGTAGGCGAGGAAGGATCCGTCGCTCTCGTCGGCCTCGACGATGAACAGCGCGCCGCTGCCGTGATGGGCATTGCTCGCCGCCTCGTTGAGGTCACCGCCGATCGCGAACGACGGATCGGCTCCGCAGTGGAACGCGGCGACCGTCAGCATCGACGTGGTCGTCGTCTTGCCGTGTGTACCGGCGACGGCGACCCGTCGGTACCCGGTCATCAACCACGCCAGAGCCTCGGCGCGCGGCAGCACCCGTAGCCCTCGGGCCCGGGCCGCTACCAGCTCGGCGTTGGTCTTCCGGATCGCGCTGGACACCACGACGGTGTCGACACCCCCGAGGTGGTCGGCGCTGTGACCGACGTACACCGTCGCACCGAGCACCCGCAGCTCTCCGATGACCCGCGAGGCCTTGGCGTCGCTGCCCGAGACTGTGACCCCGCGGGCCAGCAGCACCCGGGCGATGCCGCTCATCCCGGCGCCGCCGATCCCGACCAGGTGAACGTGACCGAGCTCGGTGCCGGTCACACCGACACCCGGTCGGCTGCCCGCAGGACCAGGCGGGCAAGCGCGACATCGGCGTCGCGATGACCGAGCCGCTCGGCGGCCCGCCCCATCGCCGCCAGCCGTAC
>ENA-OBIO01000510-OBIO01000510.1-metagenomes-genome-assembly--contig:-NODE-510-length-20183-cov-10.7242_pt1 | contig 20183 bp, 26 predicted proteins | sample MGYA00153383_OBIO01 | MGnify analysis MGYA00153383 | reverse complement strand
ATTTTAGCGGCTGCCTTCATGCGCGTGGCACTCCACATGGGCGTATGTGGGTGAACTCTTCTGCGCTCCTCCTCATCCTCTCGTCATTACTTTTTGGAGCTATGGCATTCATCTCGCTTCATACCGTAAGCGTGTGCTTAGGATGGTCTAGTGTCGTTTACATCGGCACTTGCGATACAAGCGGATATTGCTCAGTAGCCTATGAAGATAAAAGCGCTAGCAGGGAGTTTCATCCCGTCTTGGGTCAAAAGGTCTGCCGAAATTTTGAAGAGCAACTTAAGTGGTGACGAGCAATGTTGGATGCGATTGACGTTTTTTTCATTCAAGGCCATACATTTTGGGAGTGGGTTCGGGTCATATCGGGCCTACTCCTAATTGTAAGCACACCCTTTATTTGGATTTATATTCATAAGGGTAAAAAGAATGAGTTTAAAAATAGATCTCTTCCTTGGAACCGTGGCTACCATGATCAATGAAAGCGCGTTTGATGCAAAAAATATTTGGCTATCGTAATCCGAGTAAGCATCCACTAAAGAAAATTGGATCTGATTGGGTGGTACATGAAACGGGTTTGCTAGCCGAGCCTGTAACTTGGGAGGAACTAATGAAGGAGAAACATGAAAAAACTAATGAGCAGACTGATCAAGCAATTGCTGAAGCGGATAAGAAATATTACGAAGCAAAGAACGCAGGGGTCCACGGTCCCGGCACTTCATTCCATCACGGCGCTTGCATGGGTTTCGACCTCGGTCGAGCGCAAGGAATAAGGGAAGCGCTAAACTTTATGCGCTCCGAAAGAATGTCATTGAGCCAGGTCTTCGTTGACACGATAGAAAAGCATTTGACTTCAAAACCTAGAACTTAATAAGGAAAACAAGAAATGAAAGAACTAATAGGAAACGAGGCCGCGATCGTACTTACCGAGTCGCTAAGATTAAACCCGAAACAAGTAATCGTAATCGGGTTAACTGCTAAAGATGAGATTTGGGCCACATGGTCATCCATGAGTTTAGAGTCATTGGTTTACTTAAAAGACGTTTTTACGCTGGCTGTCGCGGGAAAGATTCGCGATTCTGTTAACGGAATGGAAGAATCTCGCACGACACCTAAAAAACAGTCGAAATCTAAAATCAAAGCTGTTAACAATTAAATATCGCGGAGGTCTAAGCTTAGACGTAAAAATCTAAAATAGGATCTCGGATAAAAAACGGACGAAAACCTTAATTGGATTTCGTCCGTTTTCAATTTCGACGTACCGAGAGACTTAATCACGAATCTCGTTTCCCCCAGGATTTGAATCGTTACTAAATCCCTTGGTACGCTCGAAGCATGAATCCTCTCATTGATCTCGTGATACCTGCGTGGACTGATAAAAACGGGTTAGTGAAACCGCAAAAGTCCTGGCAAGACAGCGGTAACGGCCTTCTCTATTCGTCGATGCTTGTTCTCCTGACTGACTTAAAAGGCGACGCTTACCGATTAGTCCCTTGGATTAGGTCTAAAATTAAAGCATGCACATACTCGCCTGGGTGCCTGAAGCGAAATCCCGAGGGATCGTTTGGACAAGAATCATGGGACGATTACCTAGGCGTCGCCGCCGCTTGCATTGTAATTAAAGACACGGCCATCCCTCGCTCGATTCTTCTCCACGGTTTTTTACATTTCGGGTTCTTTATAAACGACAAGACATTCGATTTTACTCAGCGACGATGGTTCTTCCCGTGGCTTAAAAAGTTCTCTAAAGGGTTTCTGCTACTGTACGTCCACGTCTGGGCAATCATGCTGCCAGCCGCGTTTCCTTGGTTCAAATGGTTCTTTTTTCCCCTTATTTGGGCGGTGAGTAAAACCATGGAACCAAACTTAAATGACCCAGGGGGCATTCAAACCATGTGGATGTACCTCTACGCTGCTCAGAAGATCGGGTTTCATTTCGATAAGTACGATCAAACCAAGGCCATGCTACCGGATGCGCTTAAGAAATATTATGATTTGAGTCACCCGTTTTGCTCGGCAGTTTAAACCAAAGTACAGTCTTGAAATGCAGACTATTAACTTAATCATTTTTTTCGCCCTCGCTCATCAACCACATCTCTCGGCTAATGTAAGATGCCAAGGGCAGAAGCCGCTCACTAACGGCGCACTGTGCTCGATTGAAGTGGTGGGTAAGAAATCAACCGACGGCTATAAACTGGTAAAGTCTTGCGACGGATTTAGAACCTTCGGAGCTAAAAAGGGAACTATCGGAGACTTAAAGTCAGCCGACCTCGTGTGTGATGCAAAAGATCCTAAGCATCCAAGGCTCTCAGTCGTACTTAAATAACTTTTTGAGCGGCTTTATGGGCTGCTTGGATAAACCGGGACGCTAGTTTCCTTGTTGTGGTTTCAAGCGCCCCGGTCTTTTTTTGCACGATCTTCGGTCCCGCGCCATAATCGACGAATGGCAATTCTACCGAATGCAAAAATTTTAAAGTCCCGTCTCGATGGCTGGTCTAACTTACTCTCTGGCCTTGGCGTGCGTGGGCGCGATAAACGCGTTGACCTGGATTACACTTACGAGCCGTTATCTGAGCTTGATTGCGAGTTCCTTTATGCTGCCGATGACATTGCATCTAAAGTCGTGGACCAGCTACCGGACGACGCCTTACGCGAGTGGATCGAGTTCAAAGGTTACACTGATCAAGGACTAGAGTCAGAGATGACGGGTAAGCTTGACTCCCTTTCAGCCCGGGCGAGAGTAAAAGAAGCTTGGCAGTGGGGCAGACTCTACGGCGGTGCTGGTCTTTACATGACCATTGATGATGGACTTGATCCTCAAGAACCCGTAAACGAAAAAAATATCAGAGATGTTAAATCTCTTACTCCACTCACGCGCTATGAACTCGTGCCGTACCAAATTAACTCGGACCTGGACTCGCCTTACTTCGGGTTACCTGAAATTTACCGCCTCCAAACCTCTCAGCCCACCGACTTCGTGGAGCGCTACATTCACCACACCCGTCTGCTCAGGTTTGAGGGTGTACTTCTACCGAGACGGCTAAGGATTCAAAACCAGTGGTGGGGTGACTCCGTTCTCACCCGAGTATTGCCTGCGATTAAAAATTACAATACCGCGCATGACTCGGCGGTTTCAGCGCTCACTGATTTCTCGGTAGGCGTGTTTCAAATTAAGAACCTAGCCGAACTCGTATCGAGTGGACAAGAGGCCGTGGTACGCACCCGGCTCGAGCTAATGAACTATTCAAAGTCAGTGATTAAATCAATCGTCATGGACTTAGATGAGAAGTTCGAGCATCAGTCTAAAAGTTTATCCGGTGTTCCCGAGGTCATTGAGCAAGCAAGTTCAAGGCTAGTCGTCGCATCCGGTATGCCTCACACGAAGATCCTTGGAGAGTCACCATCGGGCTTAGGTGCTGACGGTTCGAGCGAAGAGCGCGGCTGGTACGACTATGTGAAGAGTGAGCAAAAAGGAATCTTACGCCCTAACCTCGATCGCCTCATTCGTTATATTCATCTCTCAAAGCTTGGCCCGTCTCGCGGAGTCATCCCGGAAGGATCAAGTTACGATTTCGTCCCTCTATGGCAGATGAGTGATACCGAAAAAGCTCAGATGGAATTCGTAGTGGCTCAAAAAGATCAGATTTATATTCAAAATAGCGTGCTCGATCCAAACGAAGTAGCGCTCTCCCGCTTTGGCGGCGACAAGTACTCTACCGATACCGTGATTGATAAAGAAGTTAGGAATAAGCCCCTGACTCCGCCAGTACCACCCGAGGAAGGCGAGCAAGCTCCTACCCCCATGGACAAGACCCCACCGAAGAATCCACCGCAAAGCTTAGGTGAGAAGACTGATCCAGGTAGCGAGGTTCAAACCCCCGCAAGCGGATATGTGGCACGCGCTGACCGTACCAGCGAAGCCCACCCACTGGAATAAACGATGACGCCGAAGGAGCGAATACTTGCGCAGATTAGAAGATCCAATACGGGTGGGAAAAGAAAGAAACGTCTATCTAGGCCACCCCGTCCTATTCCCCCGTACCGAATCGAGCGCATGTACTCAAGTCAACTCCTGGCGATGCGGGAACGATTGCGAGAACTCGTGCGAGAGAAGTTTATCCCCAAGCTTCAGCACCTCTCCCATAACGCGAATAAGTTTTACGGTAGACAGAAGAATGACGATTTCATTAGTGAAGCGTTCGGCGACCTTGATCAAGTAAGGGTATTCTTTGAACGTCAGTACACCGACAAGGCTTTGGCCTCCATTGCTCGGAACGTATTCAATGAAACGCAGCAATTGAATGGCGATAATATCAAGCGCACCTTCAAGTCAGTCTTGGGTATTGATATTTTTATTAACGATACGGATCTTCAGAACAAGGCCGATGCCTTTGTTTTCGAGAACGTGAGGTTTATAAAATCGGCTAACGCTAAGTCGTTTACCGATATTGAAAACGCGGTATTAGATGGTTTTAAGTCAGGCAAAAGGTGGGAAACCATTGCTGCCGAGATTCAAAGCACCTCAAAGTCCGAAGCGTTAAAAGACGAGGATGGAAACTTACTTCTCGATGAGAACGGTGATCAAATGTACGGCAAGTTATCCGACTGGGATGCCGAGAGGATTGCACGCGATCAAGTCGGGAAACTAAACGGCGAGCTTGAGCAATCTAGACAGACGGACCTGGGCGTAACTTCTTACATCTGGCGCACTAGTCTTGACGAACGCGTAAGGCCTGAGCACGAGATGCTAGAGGGCGAAACCTTTGACTGGGAGGGTGCAGACGTGTGCCCCGATGGTGCGCCGGGTACTCCGATCATGTGCAGATGTTCGGCTGAACCGATTTTAGATGACCTCATAAATTGACCCAATTTGATAAATTTTAAACCGTACCTGAGAATTAGGTTAGGCATGAACTTAAAAGACGTTCGGAGATTCGATCGCTCCATCTTAAAAAAATCAGAGATTACCTCACAAGGGTTTTTAAAAGTTCCCGCGTTCGCAACTCGCGTGGGTGTATTTACTTACCGCACGAGCGACGGTGGAGTGATCAAAGAGCTTCGTTGTCCTTCCGAAGTCTTTAACGAAGATTCAATGAAGACCCTGGCTAACGTGCCCGTCACAAACTTGCACCCGAAGCCAGGACTTGTAAGCTCAGAGAACGCGAAAAACTTTACAGTCGGGTACACGGGCGACCAAGTTGAAAACATAGAGCATAAATTTTTACAGGTATCGGTAATCGTCATCGACGCAGACACGATTCGCGATGCGGCTCTTGGAATGAAAGAAGTCTCATGCGGGTATAGTTGCGATCTCGATCCGACGCCGGGTATATATGAGGGTGAGCATTACGATGTGATCCAAAAAAATATTGTCTACAATCATTTGGCAATCGTGCCTCGTGGTAGGGCAGGGCCAGAAGTAAAACTCCACCTAGACGCCGACGAAGCTGAAATGGTGAGCGATCAAAATCAAACGAAGGAGATTCCAGTAATGGGAAAAATAACAATCAAGGACAAGGAATACGACGCCACTCCAGAGATGGAAGACGCGTTTAATTCACACATGAAAGACATGGCTGAACAGATGGACGGCATGCAAAAGGAACTCGATGGTTTCAAAGCTTCAAAGCCTGAAACTAAAGACGAGCCGGGCAATCCAGACGATCAAACTGGTGACAAGAGCAAAGACGCTCCTGAGCAAATCGGTAAAGACGCCGCTGCTAAACCTGTAGAGGGTTCAAAAGAGGAAGAGTCTTCTGAATCAAAAGCTAAAGAGCTAGAAGAAATGAAAAAGCAGAAGGACGCCGTTACAGCAAAAGCTGATGCGCTTGAATCTGAGCTTTCAAAACTTAAAGCAGAGCGCTCAGACACTCATCCAGAAACCATTCTTGCACTAGTTCAGAGCCGCATGAAGCTGATCGCTACCGCTTCCCGCTTGATGAGCGACACGAGCAAGCTTGATTCAATGACTGATTTAGAAATCAAAAAAGAAGTCATCAAAACCGATTCACCAGATGCGAACTTTGAAAGCAAGTCTGATGAGTACGTTTCAGCACGCTTCGACCATGTTGAAGAGCGCTTAAACAAAGTGGCATCAGGACGCAGGTCCATGGGTGTAGCGATGGCCGGAACAGCTAAGGCAGACGCAGCTTCAAACGCTCCGAATGCTAAGGATGCCCGTAAAAAAATGATTGAAGAGTCTAAGGAAGCTTATAAAAAGACAACTGGATTCAGTCTCAAAAAATAATAATCGAAAGGTAAATATAAAATGCAATCTTCTTACTCAATTAATATGGCCGTAGCACAGACCGGACAACTAGCTGATCTCGGACCTACCGATATCGTCAGCAAAGTAAACGTCGTGGACGCTCTCACTTCATTCGGCTTAGCCGTGGTTCAAGGCGCAACTGATGACCAGGCTCATTTGCCTAGTTTATCTACTGATAAAATTATCGGTGTGGTTGTTCATGTAGCTAACCGCGAACAAGCTCTTGGTACTGGCATCGTCGGTTTCAAAAAGAACGATGTTCTTCCTGTACTCCAAAAGGGTCGTATCTGGGTACTCGTTGATGGTCCAGTGGCTGTTAACGGTCCGGTATTCGTTCGCTTTGCAGGCGGACAAGCTGGCGTATTCAGATCAGATGCCGATACAGCGAATGCAACTCAAGTAAATGGCGCTTCATTCGCGTCATCTGCTGTTGCAGGCGGTCTTGCAATCGTTAACTTTAACCTCCCAGCTTAAACCAGAATATAGATAGGAATATAAAATATGAGCGACAATCAAAAATACGTTAACTTAGATTCAGGCGAGACAATCTTTTTTGCTCGCGAACTCGAACTGATCAAATCAAAATCTTACGACGTAAAATACGCGGACCTGAAAGCCCGTTCACTTTTACCAGTAAGCGGCGAAGCGGGTCCAGGTGCTGAAAGCATCACTTACCGTCAGTACGATCACCTTGGCGTAGCTAAGTTGATTTCTTCTTACGCAAATGACCTTCCACGGTCTGACGTTAAAGGCAGAGAGTTCACTTCTCCAGTTCGTTCCCTGGGCGCAAGCTACGGGTACAATCTGCAAGAAGTACGCGCTGCAAAGATGGTTGGAAAGCCTCTAGAGCAACGCCGTGCGAACGCTGCAAAGCGTGCAGTCATGCAACTTGAAAACACTATTGCCTTCAAAGGTGACAGCGCTTCAGGACTCGGTGGTTTCATCTCTAACCCAAACTACTCAGTCGTGTCTGTGGGCGCGGGTGCTGGTGGCGGAACTACTTTCAAAACAAAGACGCCTGATGAAATCTTAAAAGATTTGAATCAAGTAGCGAACACTCCTTTCAGTGTAACTCTTGGCGTTGAAATGCCAGACACTTTGTTACTCCCGCTTGATCAATACACTTTGATCAGCTCAACTGCTCGTTCAGCAAACTCTGACACCACTATTCTTGAGTACTTCCTCAAGAACAATCCGTTTATCAAGTCGGTTGACTGGTTGAATGAGTTAAAAGGTGCTGGCCTTGGCGGATCTGATGCAATGATGGCTTACCGCAAAGACCCAGACGCTTTGACTCTCGAGATCCCACAAGATTTTGAACAGCTTCCGGTTCAGGAGAAGGGTCTTGAGTTCGAGATCCCTTGCCACTCTCGTATCGGTGGAGTTCTCATTTACTACCCACTTTCTATCGCTCGCGGCGATGGCATCTAGGATTTCCTAGCGCCCTAGGAAGTTTTGATTTGCGGGGTGGTTTTCAATTGGGCTTTTTTACAATGACCATTGAAAACCCTTAATTTGAAAACCCACCCCGCAAGTCTTATCCTCACTGTAAATAATATCTAGGAGGATACACATGCTAATCGAAAACAGAGAGACTCGTGTTTACATCGTCGGCGAATTGAAGCTAATGCCGGGGGTGAATCAGATATCAAAAACAGAATGGAATCATGTAAAGGGGCATCCTCATGTGATGCATCGCCTTGATGATGAACTTTTAAAAGTTATCGACCAGGAAGATGCAGCGGAAGGCGAGGCTCATTCGATTAAAGAGTTTCAACCGAAGCAAGCTGAGAAGATTATTAAGCAGACATTTGATGAAAAGCTTTTAAACGACTGGTTAGCTGACGAAAAGCGGGGATCTGTAAAAGCCGCGATTTCAGCTCAATTAAAGTTCGTAAACGTCGGCGCAAAAAACAATACCGACGAGACACAGACATTTAAAGCGTAGGAGATTTTAGCCATGGTGAGAGTGGAAGACATTAGATCGGTTGCGCCAGAATTATCTTCTGAGGCGTCCGATACGATTCAATTTTTTATCACCATGGCTACCGCTCGCTTAGATCAACCTGTTTGGGGCAAGTACTGGGATATGGGTGTTACGTTCCTTGCTGCTCATCTAATCACCATGAGAAATAGACGAAGCGCTTCGGGTCAAGTCACCGATCAAAAGGTGGGTGACCTCCAAGTGCAGTACTCGGATATGACCATGGGGGGCAAGATGGACCTGACTTACAAGCAAACCACTTACGGCCTAGAGTATCTTCAACTTAGATCCCTGGTGGTTGTCACCCCGATTGTAATTTAAATGCTAAAACTGACTGCTGAAACTTTTATCGACTTACGGGAAGAAGAAGAAGAGTTGATGAAGCAGTTAGAAGCCATTCATAATGGATATGTTGAGATTGGCGTTCTGGGCGATGCCGGAAACGCAAAAGATCACGAGGAAAAAGATTCTGGCGTACCTCTTTGGAAGGTCGCATCGGTTCATGAGTATGGATCAGAAGACGGAACGATTCCGCAGCGCTCTTTTATTGGATCAACCATGGACGAGCAAGATTCAAAGTTTAACGACACAACGAATAAGCTTTTAGAAAAGATAACGAATCGAGAGATGAAAACAAAGCAAGCTCTTGGCATCATCGGTGCGCAGATCAAAGCCGAGATTCAAAAAAAGATTCGTTCCAATATAGGCCCACCACTCAAGCAATCCACGATTGACCGAAAAGGATCTTCGGTTGCGCTCATTGACACCAGTCAACTGGTAAACTCAATTGCTTACAGGGTAGAATTAGAAAACGCCGAGGGTCATGGACAATCTCGCGTTGGTTTAGAGGACGTGGACCATGATTAACATTTTTTCAGAAGACTTAGTCGTAATCAGGCCAACGACCGAAGGCGCATACGTTTTAGGTAAGTTCGTTCCCAGTAAGTCTACGAACTTGAAAATCAAAGCCACGATTGAACCCATGAACGCCCAAACCCTACTGCTCTTGCCAGAGGGTGAGCGCGTAAAAGAGTCTATCCGCATTTACACTGATGTTGAGCTTTTCACGGTTGATTCCTTGAAAACAAAACGTGCCGATGTGGTGTGCTACCGCGGCCGCGAATACGAAGTTCAAATGGTTAAGCACTGGACCACTCTGATACCTCACTTTGCCGTCGTCGCGGTTCTTAAAAATACGAAAGTGGGAGATTAAATCAATGCAATTTGAGCCGCTGCGATTATCGATTTACACTTGGTTCAGTGAGACAAGTGGAATTACTACGATCTGGGCTGAGCAAGCCGGACCGAAGCCATCTCGTCCTTTCGCGACCCTTAAGTTGATTACGGGAGCGGTAAAGATGGGTGGGCAGGATAATTTAAGAGTTTCTTCCGACGGAAGGTTCGTTTTAAATGGTCCAAGATCCATAACTCTCAGAGCGCAGGTTTTCGGTAAGGATGCTCTCGAAATATTAACCACGGTCAGGGATAGCTTAGACGATCCAGACGTGATTGATGCTTTAGACGCCGAAGGACTTGCGGTGATGGACGATGGGGAACCCTCTGACATTACAGAAGCGCTTGAGACGATCTTCGAGCAAAGAGCTGTCTTGGATGTAAAGTTTGAATTTAACGTAGAACGGGCGACGAAAGTCACTGACGTGAATAAGGTCGGAATTAACGGCCAGAATTATGTAATTAAGGGAGAATAGTAATGCCGAATTTAGATCAGATTATCAGTGTACAGATTTCAAGAGAAACAAAGGGCGTAAGCCAAGTAGGATTCGGTACGCCGATGATCTTAGGTTCTTCTAACCGCATGGGCGCGAACCTGATTCGCACTTACTTTGACATGAAGGGCGTCGCCGCTGATTTTCAAGTGCTTGACCTTGAGTACGTCGCCGCTAATTCAATTTTCTCTCAAGAGCAGACGCCCGATCAAATTAAAATCGGTTATAAAGCAGCGGCGACCGCCATGGCTACTGGATTGAGTGCGATCAGCGCAATTGATGACGAGTGGTATTGCTTACTTCTTACCTCACGCGTGGGACAAGACATTTTAGATGCAGCAACTTTTATCGAGAGCAAAGAAAAGATCCTGATTGCTTGCTCAAGCGATCTAGTCACTGCGACTAGCGCAACGACTGATATTGCAGCCGAACTAAAGCTTTTAGGCTTCTCGCGCACTGCGACCTTGTTCAGCACCACTTCTGCCACTTACCCAGAAGCTGCTTGGGCTGGGCTTTGCTTACCCTTTGATCCAGGTTCAGAGACTTGGAAATTTAAATCACTTCATGGGTCTGCTCCAGATTCACTAAGCCCAACTGAGTCAACCGCTGCTAAGTCGAAGAACGCGAACACTTACGAAACCTACGCTGGCGTGTCCATCACGGGTGAGGGTGTAATGGCCGACGGTGAGTTTATCGACGTAATTCGATTCACTGACTGGTTAAAGAGCAGAATCCAAGAGCGTATCTTCGCAAAGCTTACGAACTCTAAAAAGATTCCTTACACCGATAAAGGTGCGGCCGTGATCGAAGCTGAAATCCGCGCTCAATTATTAGCGGGTGTGGCTATCGGTGGATTAGTTGAAGGCAGCATCCAAGTTGACGTGCCAAAAGTGATTGATCAAAATCCAAATGACCGCGCAGCTCGGTTCATGCCTCACTTTACTTTCGCAGCCACTCTATCGGGTGCGATTCATAAGATTCAAATCAAGGGAACAGTATCCGTTTAATTTAAGGAGATAAAAGTCATGGCAGTTAAAACGTACAATCCAAAAAAAGTAGCAGTCATCCTCGGAGGCGCGATTATGTCGGGCTTCGCCGAAGGTGAGTTCGTGTCCGTCACGATGGACGAAGATCAGTGGGAACTTAAAGTCGGAACAGACGGCGAAGGAACTCGCTCAAAGCAGAACAATGATTCAGGCACCGTAAAGGTAATGCTCATGCAGTCATCTGATTCAAATATCGTTCTTCAAGCGCTTTGGAATGCAGATAAACTTTCAGATAGCGGTTTATTTCCACTTCTGATCAAGGACAACTCTGGCAAAAGTCTTTACATGGCTGAACAGGCTTGGATTCAAAAGCAGCCGGAAGCAAAGTTCGCAAAGGGCGTAGAAACCCGTGAGTGGACCATCCGCACTGATCACATGGTTCCTTATGAAGGTGGAAATTAATCATGATCGAAACGCGTGACGTATTGGTTGAGGGGCGCACCTATCAGGTGACTCAATTCTCCGCGACGAAGTCGATTAAGATGATGACCAGGCTTACTAAGATTTTAGGTGAACCAATGGGTTTCATGTTCGCTGATGAAAAGGCGAACGCAGATGAAATGCTACCACTCGCGATTAGAGCGCTGGTATCGAAGCTTGACGAGGATTTGGTTATCGACACTGTAAAGCAATTGCTTGAGGGTGTTCGCGATTCAAATGGTGAGATCAACTTTGAAGTGCATTTCGCTGCTAAAATGGGGCTTTTGTTTAAGGTTCTTGGAAAAGTTTTAGAGGTTCAGTATGGGGATTTTTTCGGCGGCCTCGTCGCGAACGGATTCGGCAGACAGCTAAGTCCAGTGACGAAGGCGAAGAAGAAGTAAACACTCTGAGATGGCCCGAGGAAATGCCTTGGCCCGTCTGGAGGATTTGGTTAGCGAAACTTGCGTCACTTTCCGAAATGGAAAAGTGGAACATCATGGATCTTTTAAACGCCAACGAAGCCTTAGACGTAAAAGAGGACTCCGAATATTTAGCGAATCAAGAGCAGGAGAATAGAAGTGGCTGAGACACAACGCAAGCTTGTAACAAGATGGGGATTTCAGGTAGACCTGAAGCCGCTTGAGAAGATGCGTACTTCGATTGCAGAATTGAAATCTGGAATCAAAGGGATCGCTCTCGAAGCCGCTGCTTCTGCCGCTGCGCTTTTTGAAACGGCTGAAACCACGGCAACGCTCGGCAAGCAGATGTCTCTCGCTGCTCAGCGTGCGGGTATGGGCGTGGAGCAGTTTCAGGAACTCGCTTTCGCCGCGAAGGTCGCAGGTGTAGATACCGATGGCTTAACCCACGCGATGGCTCACATGAACCGGGGCATTTTTGAAGCGAAGACCGGGAATAAAGAAGCAATAAAAAGCTTCATGATGCTCGGTGGAGGCGTCGCCCAGGCCGCACTGAGTGGCAGACCCTCACAAGAAGTTTTCTTCAAAATAGCTGACCGGATTGCTGGCATGAAAGATCAATCGGCAAAGGCCGCTCTTGCCATGCAGGTATTCGGGCGCGCTGGTTTTACCATGCTTCCCATGCTCAACAAGGGCAGTGCCGGGCTAAAGGAAATGGGCGAAGAGGCCCAAGAAATGGGGCTGATCTTAGATGAATCAGCAATTGCTAAATCTCTTGAGTTTAAAAAAGCGTTACATGAAACCGAATCTTTAATCCTCGGGATAAAGCGCACGATCGGGGTCGGTCTACTTGAGCCGATGACGAAAGTGATTAAAGCATTTTCACTTTGGATTAGAGCAAACCGCGAACTGATCAAGCTAAACATTACTGAATTTTTTAAAGGCTTAGGCGATATATTAAAAGTAACTTTAGTTGTTTTTGGAGCTATCGCTAAGCGGGTGACGGAATTAATCAAACCACTGGGCGGACTTGGAGCCGCTGCGAAATATGCTTTCGAGGCTTTTGCTCTTTTTAAGGGCGCGCAGATTGTAATGGCTCTCGGAAATGGATTGTCTGCAATTAACGCTTGGATTGTAGGCTTAGCTCTCATGGAGTCGTGGAGTTTGCGAGCGTTTTACGCACAAGTAAAAGCAGCCGCCGGACCTCTTTTGATGGTGGCAGGACTCGTTTTACTGATTGCGCTCTTTGAGGACTTGCAGGGATTTTTTACAGGTAAGGATTCGTTAACGGGCGACCTTGTTGAGTGGGTAAAGTCGCTTGATCCAATTTTTGAAAAGTTCGGAGCATTTGGCCGAATTATTACGATGGTGCTTCTGACTCCGCTCAGGGCGGTGATTACAACGATCAGAACTCTTGGCGGCGTAATCGGTGCGCTGGTTGGCGGTAGCGGAATATCGGGTGCGATGGACGCGATAGAGGAGGGTGCAGACGCAGCAGCAAAGCCTCTCATGAGTGCGTTTAGCGGAAAAGGATTTAACCTCACTAGCCAAATGGGTTTTGGAGATACAGCGCCGAAGCCGGGCGCGGGAGACTTCGGACCTCAGCCGCAAGGGTCACAAGCGAACATTCAAAATTCAATTACCGTTACCGTACCGCAAGGAACCGATCCCCACATGGTGGGCGACCGCGTACAGGACGGTGTAGCTAAGGGACTCGATAACGTACTCCGCCCAGCACATCGGGCGTTAAAACCTGCACTGGAATACTGATGGCACTGGTTCAAATCTTAGTCGATAAACTGACCGGGCATCATCGAGGCACCACGTTTTCACTCGCAGAAGCGAACCCTACTGATCAAATTAAAGATTTTACAATTGATGCGACTCTCACAGAAAATCATACGAGTGAGGCAAGCATTACAGAAAATCCGGTCGAAGAGGGCGTCGTAATTACTGACCACATTAGTTTAAAAGCTGACTCGTACACTTTGACGGGCGTGATCTCAGATACACCGCTTGATCTAAGTGCTTCGATTAAAGGGGCAGCGACTAGTGTCGGCGCACTAGTAGGTAAAAAGATTGTAGGACCGTTAGGCGCTTACGCAGGAGTGGGAGCCGGGGCTTACGCTAATCTACTCACGGGTGGATCGGGCAATCGCATGAAAAATGCGTTCGATCATTTAAAAAACATTCAGACATCAAGAGTTAAATTCACCGTAGTGACGGGGCTGATGGTTTACGAGAACATGGTTCTCACTACCCTGACCGTAAACCGAGACAACAAGTCGGGCCGATCATTTAACTTCAGCGCTACGCTAAAACAGATTCGCATAGTGAAAAGCCAGGTAATTGATATCCCGAACGTGCCCAGGGCAGTAAAAAATGCGGCGAGTACGAAAGACTTGGGCAAGCAAGCGGCTGAGAAAGCTGAAAAAAATAATGCCACGCTGGCCAAGCAGTTTAAAAACTATGTGTCTACTGGCATAAAAAACACTATTGGATTTGGTGGAAATTAAATGGCTGTTCTAGTAATTCCAACTCGTAGCGATCTCGATAATTATAAGTTTACTATTGATCTTGAGGGCCTGACTTACGGGTTTGAGTTTCATTACAACGGAAGAATGCAAAAGTGGATTTTTGATCTCACTCAAGAAGATGGAACCCCGATCCTGCAATCAACTCCTGTTTACGTGAATCAGCTTCCGCTACAGCGTTTTCAGACTGAACTTAAACCACCGGGTGAGATTCTATTTCTAGACACGAGTGGCGCTAACCTTGACCCCACTGAAGACGATCTCGGAACGCGAGTACTCATGATGTACATCGAGTCAGTCGAGGGTACTTAAATGGCAGACGGGGGTATTTTACTCGGACGTTACGCAAGCTTGACGATCGGGATTAGAAAAGAAAAAGGCGTAAAAATCGAAAGCGTATCAAAAGACAAAGACGGTAGAATCGTTGATGGTCTTCGCATACGTTTTAAAATAGAGAAGACTTCGGAGCCTACGCCGAATAAGGCCCACATTGATGTTTTTAATTTAAACTCAAAAACGAGGGCGCTCCTTCAAACCCCTGGTTGCGTGATTATTTTAGAAGTAGGATACGACAATTTTTCAGGCGGTAAAAACCCCGTCTCAGCCGTTATCTTTCGAGGGGACGTAGTTAAATCTCAGACCGTAAAAAACGGGGATGATTATATCACCACGATTGAAAATGGCGATGGTCTTGCTGCTTATCAAGGCTCTCAATTTAACCAAAGTTTTTCTGCCGGGGCTAGTGCGCAGGACATTGTGGGTTCAATCATTGGATCATTTACGGGTGTGGGACAAGGCGAGGTATCTGGAGTTGAAGGGCAGTACTTAAGCGGATCGACGTTTTCGGGCACCAGCAAAGATGCGATGGATCAGGTGACTGCTAAAACAAATACTGAGTGGTCAATCCAGAACGGACTTATGCAGGTCGTTCCAATTAATAAGCACACAAAAAAACCAGCCATTCTTTTACAGAGTGTTTATAAAGGCGATGATCAAGACCGTTTAGATGAACACGGTAATCCAAGAAATACCGGACTCATTGACTCACCTTCCTTGTCAGGTTTTTCTCATTCTAAAGAAAAGAAATTTCACGGGGTAGAGTTTAAATCATTACTCCAAGCGGGACTTGAGCCGGGCAGACGGGTTTTAATCTCTGCCAAAAACGTCAAGGGTGCGTTCGTCGTTAAAAAAGTGACCCATGACGGTGACACGGTAAGCGGACCTTGGTTTAGCGAGTGTGAGGGGATTGCGATATGAGTTTCAATTCCGAGATTACACCCACGCTTGAGCAAGTCATTAGAGGCGCAATTGAATCAAGGCTCACCGAGATCCATACCGCGCTACCGGGTGAGATCCTTACTTACGACCCCGCTAAGCAGATGGCGTCAATCCAACTTACACTTCAGCGCAAGTATGTGACGGGTGAGTTAGTAAAAGTTCCAGTTCTAAATGACGTACCCGTAGTTCATCCCCGGTCCGGGGCATCCATTGTTCACATGCCCTTAAAGCCTGGCGATCACGTCCTCGTTATTTTCTCCGAGCGCTCGATTGATATTTGGAAAACTCAGGGCGGTCACCCGGACCCAAAAGACGCCCGTAAGCACCATTACTCGGACGCGGTTGCGATCCCTGGTCTTTATCCGTTCAACGCACCGATTACGATTGAGAATCCTGACGCGCTTACAATTAAGAACGGCCAAAGTAGAATCGAAGTAAAAACTGATTCGATCAATCTTTCTCACCCGAATGGAGAAATTGATTTTAACTCAGGCGGTACGATCAAGATCCAGAACAAAGCTGGCGGGGTCGAACTCATGGATTTGCTCACGCGCCTCGTGCAAGCGATAATTGACGCGAGAACAGAAACCTTGCTTGGCCCGATGCCTCTTCTTAATTTAGGAGCGGACCCATTTCCGGCCTTGTTAGCGCTCTTCTCTAAATTAAAGGGGTAACTATGGCTGTCGACTCATCGAGGCTCGGACAATCAATTGTAGATGATCTCAAGGCGGGTGGGTATTTCTCACCAGACGCTACGCCCGACAAGACTGCGCGCTCGATTGCTGAGTGGACGGTTATCGCTAACTCCATTTTAAAAGAGCTGAAGACGAATATGGAAATTGATCTCTCAAGTGGTGACATCAAGGTTCTTCCGGGGGCATTCGCAGCCGACGGTAAGCCTGTAACGGGGATCGGCCTCATTCAAGGGACGAACCTTTTAGGAAAATTAACATGAGCGACATTCGATTAAGCCCCGGTGGTGACATTGATCTTACGAATGGTTCTTTGAACCTAGTTGATGGCGTGGACGCGGTGACCCAACTTTTGAATCAAAGATTGAAGTTCTTTTACGGCGAATGGTTTTTAAATCTTGATTCAGGGATTCCTTATTTTGAAAAAGTATTTCAAAAAAATCCGAATCCATCCGTTCTCGATAGTCTTTTTAAACGAGTGATTTTGGGAACACCCGGAATTTTGCGATTACTAGAGTTTCAGATGACACTGGATACAACGAAAAGGACGCTCGCGGTTAAAGGTAAGGCCGTGAGTACGACGGGAAACGTGAATTTTAATATTGGAGAATTAGGAGCATGAGCGGTCTTTCGGGTACGGGGTTTTCTCCGTTATCACTATCTGATGTAAAGACAGAGATTGAAAGTGCGCTTAAGTCTAACTTGGGTCCATCGGTCAATCTAGTAGCGCCTTCTCTCCTTGCAACCTTGATCGGCATCTTTGCAGAGAGAGAATCCCTTCTCTGGGCTGAAGCGGAAAACGTCTACAATTCTCAGTACCCGGATACTGCTTATGGTAACGCGCTTGACAATGTGGTTGCGTTAACCGGGCTTTCCCGTCTTGGTTCAACCTTTACTCGTCAAGCTCAACAATATCTTTTCGGTACTTCGGGCACCTTGGTTCCTGCAGGAACAAAAGTAAGCGTTCAGGGAAATCCTCTCGCTATATTTACAACCGATTTACCAGTCACCCTGATTGCGGGATCAAACTGCGTGCAGGGTATTTCATTTTCTCCCACTCCTGCATCGGGATCTTTCAAGTTAGCTTATAATTTAGAAGTCACTCCACCCCTGAGTTTCGCCGCCTCTGCCTCTGATATTCAGAACGCATTGAACGGACTAAGCTCTATCTCTACGGTTACCATAACGGGATCTATTGCAAGCGGCCTGACACTGACGTTCGGCTCTGCAAGTGGACTCCAGCCGCAGCCTATCTTAGCCGTTCGCGAGTCATCGCTAATCGACGGAACAAGCGCTACGGTCATTGTAATCCCCACCTTTATTAACGTAGGTCAGGCGCAAGGAATAGCGTCCCTAACTTCGTTAACCACTGGCTCTGTTCAAGCTCCATCGAAGTCTTTAACCGTAATAAATACGCCTGTAGCCGGGCTTACTTCTACGATCAACGTGACTGACGCCGTGACCGGACGAAATATCGAAACCGATTCAGAGTTGAGATTGAGAAGAGCAAAGACCCTCCAAGTTTCAGGCTCGGCAACTCCAGACGCGATTAGATCAAAACTTCTCAATTTAGATAACGTGACGGACGTTTTCATTTTTGAGAATGTTACATTTTTAATTGATCAGGCCGGACGCCCACCCAAGTCTTACGAGGCCGTCGTTGCGGGTGGAGATTCTCAGGTCATCTCAAATACAATTTTTGCCTCAAAACCTGCAGGGATTCTGACTTACGGAAGCTCACAGTATTCTGTTAAAGATTCTCAAGGGTTCAATCAACTAGTTAACTGGTCACGCCCTACTTTGATTCAAATTTATCTAGAGGTCGATATCTTAAAGGGATTTGATTATCCGTCAAACGGAGACGCGCTCGTAAAACAGGCGCTTTTAGGGTTTGGAAACTCTTTAAAAATATCTCAATCAGTGATTGTTACGCCTCAACTCATCTGCGCATTTGATGAAGTTCCGGGCATTGTCGGAGTGACGGTCAAGATTGGAACCGCCCCGGGTCCGACCCTCTCTCAAAACATTCAAATTCAAACCGCTCAAATTGCATCCTTCGATAGCTCTCGCATTATCGTGGTGAGTTCATGAGTTATATTTCTACCCACGTTCAAGACGCAGAGAACCGATTGCTTGAGCAGTATAAGAATCAGCCGAACATTTCGGCGCTTCTCGATTCTTTCATTGGACCGATTCAAGAAATAGAAGACGGGCTTGAGGCTTTAAATAATAATCGCGGTGTAAATTTCGCGATGGGTGTTCAGCTTGACCGTCTCGGCGATCTCGTTGGGATTGCTCGCGGGACCATGTTGGATGATGCTTACCGAATCCGGATTAAAATTAGAATTATTCAAAACTTATCCCAGGGTGAGCCTGAAAGATTAATCCAAGTTTACTCGGGATTAATCGGTGCAAGCCTTGTCGAGATTCAAGAGCATTTTCCGGGTGGCGTGGGGCTGAGTGGAAATGGTCCTATTCCATTCGGTCAAGAGACTTTGATTTATCAAAATGTTCAGGCCATTGCAGCGGCCGGGGTAAGGGTGGATTACATTGAGACTTATCCTTCCGATAGCCCGTTCGTCTTCGGCGGGGGTCCGGTGTTAGGATCTGGTTTCGGTGATTTAAATAATTTAAACGTAGGCGGGGGCATGGGCGAAATCCACGTTCCCGTCGGTATTAAGTTCGCATTCGCAGGAGGCGCGCCCGGAAATGACGGATTCGGTGACCTCCGCGATCCCGTAATGGGCGGACACTTGGTATCAAAATGAGGATTGAATAATGAATAAACCTAGCTCTCACACTGAATGGACTATAGGAAATCCGAATTTCGGAACTGTGAACGTCGAGCCAACCACGGGCAAGAAAGTGACAGGATGGACACCAGGCGAAGCGCCTCCAATTCAATTCATGAACTGGCTCTTTTACAATCTTGATCAGTGGGCGAAATATTTAGAAGCAAAAACAGATGAGCAAAGTGCGTCGATTGATTTAATTAAAAGCTCTCTTTTTACCACAAACTTAGTTCAGGAATTACCCGTGGGCTTGTGTAATGGATCAAATGTAAATTTTACCGTAACGAATCTTCCGTCTTCACCGACGAATACTTTCGTTTTTAAAGATTCTCTTTTAGTTCCGCGTAGCGAGTACACCCTAACGGGTAGAAATATTATTTTTAACGGCGGATCTGCTCCAGACGCGGGTTCGGAAGTGGAAGCTCTTTACGTCGTTCAAACTGGCTACTCTGCACAACAAAACACGGTAGCACCGGGCGCTACTCCGAGAGTTGAAAACAGGGTAGTGACGACGGCAGAGATTGCGGCGAAGCAATTAGTTTTACATTACGCACCCTTTGAACCGACCGCTACTTCTCTTGATTTAATCACTGAGGGTCCACAGTTTTACGGGGCTGATTTTATCATCGCTGGAAATGTTTTAAGTTGGTCCGGCCTCGCGCTTGACGGTGTAATTAGCGCAAACGATAAGCTCAGAATACTATATTTTATCTAAACAAAGAACCAATCCTATGAGGGGAATCAAATGAGTCAAATCGGAAAACGCGGTCTAGCACCGAACGCAGTAGACGAAACAAAAATTCTTTTAAATAACAACGCTTCAATTTCAGCTCAGAACGCAGCCGGAAATGCGACGATTGCGCTTTTAAAGTTAAACGCGGGAAATCTTCCTGAGTTTTCTTTCAGCCCGGTCCTCCCAGATCCAACGGCTGCAAACCAGGCTGCATCTAAGGGCTACACTGATACAGGCCTAGCGCTTAAAGTGCCTAACACTTCTCTAGGTGCAAATAACGGGGTAGCGACTTTGGACGC
>ENA-OBIO01000509-OBIO01000509.1-metagenomes-genome-assembly--contig:-NODE-509-length-20265-cov-31.202_pt1 | contig 20265 bp, 18 predicted proteins | sample MGYA00153383_OBIO01 | MGnify analysis MGYA00153383 | reverse complement strand
GAAAAAAGTCTCTTATGTTCTTTTACCACATAATGTTACTATTTTGGAGATGTCTATCCAAATGGATGTCAGCAGCTTAGAACTCGATCGCCAATTCGATTTAATCGTGAGTGCTACCACTTTTCACCACCTCAAGCATCTCCCCAGCACGCTCCAATTAATTAAAAAATCATTAAATCGGCACGGCAAAGTAGTTTTTTTAGATAATGTATCAGAAGTAGAAACACCTGCTACAATAGGCAACATAATAGGTGCTGCAAGAGATTATATTCCCGACTCTTCCAAATACGGATTTCGGAATGCTTCAAGGTTATTAAAATTCAGATTGTCGCCTAGCTGGTTGAAACATTTAGCTAGCGAGAGGTATTTGTCAGAAGGGAGATTTAAAAAAATTTACAATCGTTACTTTCCCGGCTGTTATTTTGTAAAAATGGGTTGTTTTATGGGCGTAATCTGGGAATATTTGTGATGCGAGACAATGCGATCAAATCGGTATCTGCAAGGGCAGAAAAAACTCACATCCGCGAGTTGAGCATTAATCTCGATCGGTGGTATGTAGTCGCCCGCAGCACGGAGGTGCAAACTGGGCCCATCGCTGCGAAAATCTGGCATCTGGCGATCGTGCTTTTCCGCGATAGTACAGGCAAAATCAACGCTTTAGAAGATAGATGCCCGCACCGACAAGTTAAACTCAGCCACGGCCAAGTTAAAGGCGATTTAATCGAATGCGCTTACCACGGATGGCGGTTAAATGCCAGGGGAGAATGTGCAGAAGTCGATTATTTAGCCGAAAATCAAAAGTTGCCCAACTGCAAAATTCGCTTTTTTCCAGTCAAGGAACAATCCGGTTTTATCTGGATATTTCCCGGCGACGAAACCAAAGCCGAAAAAATAGATTTATTAGATTTGCCAGAGTGGGAACATCTCAATTATATTGCCACTATTTCAGTCATCGACTGTCAAGCACACTATTCATTTTTAATTGAAAACTTGATGGATATGTACCACGGACACTTGCACGAAGACTTACAAGCTTGGGCAAATCCGGTATTAGATACTTTAGACGAAGACGAGCATCAAGTAACTGCTCGCTATCAAGCGCAAAGTTATTACAAAATAGATAAAATCTGGTCAATTTCCCAGTTATTTTTTAAATCTCTGCGCCGACTGCACCCGGAACCGCTGGGAGTCAGTTACGTTTACCCGCACTGGGTTTCAACTTTGGGAAGCGACTTTAAAATTTACTGCTTGGTTTGTCCGGTAAGCGAGACAGCAACTCGCGCTTACTTAATTCATTTTACCTCATTAAATGCGTTTTGGCGGCTGCACAAATTGCCTGTTTGGTTTCGCAAGTTTATCAAAGATAGTTGTTTCGGTGCGGCTCAAAAGTTATTGGATGGCTTGGTGCGGCAGGATGTCTTGATGATTGAAGAAGAACAGCAGGCTTTTTTGCAAAATTCAGAAAGAAAGAGTTACGAATTAAATCTGGCTTTAGCCAGCGTGCAAAGGTTGATGAGAAGTCAAGCGGAAAAAGAGTAATTCAGGCGCAGACTCAAACCCACACAGGCTAATATGTATATTTAACCAAAATCATGGAAGTACAACCGAGGGAAATTCGGCGTTATATTATAAGTGATGGCAGAGTTCCTTTTGCCGAGTGGATAGATTCCCTGCGCGATCGCAATACGAGAGCTAAAATTAACAATAGGCTAAGACGAGTAAGTCTTGGCAATCTGGGAGATTATCGCTCGGTAGGAGGAGGAGTTTTTGAACTTAGGATTGACTGGGGGCCTGGCTACCGCGTCTACTTCGGACAAATCGGATTAACAATTGTGCTTCTCCTCTGCGGGGGCGATAAAAGCACTCAAGATAGAGACATTCTCAAGGCTAAGGAGTATTGGGCAGAAGATGAAGAACGTGATAACGCAAACCAGTGATAGCTGGCTGAACGCACTAATTGAATCTCTAAAAAACCCCGCAGAAGCTGCGGCTTACCTAAGTGTTGCTTTAGAAGCAGAATCACCTGATTCTCAACTGCTGCGGGCGGAAATTCAAGACGTAATTGATGCAGGTTTACTAGCGAACAATCTTTCAAAGCAAGCTCAATTACATCACGAGAAACTAGATAAAATACTTTCTGAAAGTGGCGCTTCTGAAATTTACACTTTGATCGCGTTACTAGATGCGCTAGGACTTAGACTAAGAGTTACTTTAAAAGAAGACGAATTAGCGATCGGGGAATGATATCAAATCCTCTCTTCATCGGAATGATATGAACGGAGGACACGGCAGTGCCGTCTCCCTACAATTAATGGGGTAGGGACACGGCACTGCCGTGTCCTCGGTATCTTACTTTTTAGGCCGCTGCTGCTGATAAACACTAACAACTTTATCAGCAAAAGTAGCAGTTGCGCCGCTTTTGCAAGCTGCGGATTCTCCAGTCATCCACCAACAAGCGGCGCGGCGGATTGCGGCTGTTTCATTGTTACCGCTAGCTTTGTATTCGTCGCGCAGCAAATCGCCCGCGATACAGGTAACAATTGATTTGGCTTTTGTCGCGTCGGCCTCAAATTGTTGGGGTGTTAAATCTTGTTTGGTACAGAATTTTGCCCAGCGGGAAATATTGTTCGGTAAAACTTGCCACTGACTGTACATTCCGTCATTGGCGGTTTGCGGCGGTGCGGCTTGTCGCAGCGCTTCTACGAAGGCGGAAACTTGCGCGTCGGTGACGGCTTGCGCTGCTGCTGGAAGTGCGTGCAATCCGAGGCTAATTATCAGGCTGCCGAATAGTAGATTGGTTTTGGCGATCGATCTTAAATTCATTCACAATGCCCTGTTTGATTTAAACTGTGTTTCCTCAAACAAGGCTTACTATTTTGTCGATCGAATGCCTCTGTCTTAAGTATGATTTGCCCACTTAATGCACGGGCGATCGCGCTTACGATAGAAATTGTTAATCAAGTACGATAAAATCATGGAACTACAACCCAGGGAAATTAGACGTTACATCCGACCTGATGGCAGAATTCCTTTCTTAGAGTGGTACTACGCCCTACGAGATGGCAAAGCCCAAGTTAAGGTTGATGCAAGGCTTGAGCGAGTTAGTCTCGGCAATCTGGGGGATTATAAGTCGGAGATGGTGTCTGCGAACTCAGGATTAACTACGGCCCTGGCTACCAGATTTATTTTAGACAAATAGGAGCGACAATTGTGCTTCTGCTCTGTAGTGGGGATAAAAGTACCCAAGAACAAGATATTCTCAAAGCGAAGGAGTATTCGGCAGACTATGAAAGAAATGAAAATGCCTACCAGCGATAGCTACCGCGAGTTCCTAATTGAATCTCTCAAAGATGCGGAACACGCTGGTGGTTTTATCGGGGCTATCTTGGAAGAAAAAGACCCTGAACCCGCACTTTTGAGAAATGCCATCAAAAATGTGATTGAGGCTAGAATCAGGATGAATGCTCTTTCTGATTCAGCAAAAGAAGTTCACGAAAAACTCGATCGGATGCTGACTGAAAGTGGCGGTTCGGAAATTTACAGTTTGGTAGAATTGCTCGAAGCGTTGGGATTTAAACTAGAAATTACGATCGCAGATATTGAGTTGTCGGCTGATGCGGAATCAACGGATTTTGTGGAATTAGAATTATGCCCGGAACCTGCTAATCCATAGCAGATTGCAGCTTCATTTCGCTCGCAGTAAAGGTTGATGTAGGTTATCTGTTGTGTGGGGGCGGGTTTATATAAATTGACAGCGGGTATTAAATATTATTGGTCAACCCGCCCCTACATATCCATCGCAAAATCTAACAGTCGGTGAGCCATTTCTAGCTTGCTGCAAGGTGCGATTTCTACTTGCTTCCCGGCGGCATTAATCAATATTGCTTGATTGGTATCACTGCCGAAACCTGCACCTATTTTGTCGATCGGGTTTGCGGCAATTACATCCAGTTTCTTCGATCGCAATTTCTCCAAAGCTGGCTTGACAATATCCCCAGTTTGTGCAGCAAACCCGATGATTTTTTGGTGCGGCTGTTTCAATTTTCCCAACTCTGCCAAAATATCCGCTACCGGTGTCAAAGGTAAAGAATTCGGGAGCGATCGCTTCGGCAATTTCTGACTATGATAATCAGTCGGCTTCACATCTGCTACCGCCGCAGCCATCACCGTCAAATCCGCATCGTAAAAGCATTCCAGCATCGCCTGTCGCATTTCTTCTGCACTCGTCAGGGCGATCGACCTAACACCAGGCAACGACACTTCACCGATGATACTATGTACCAGAGTAACTGTCGCACCTCGATGCAATGCCGCCCGCGCCAAAGCTATGCCCATTTTGCCGCTGGAAGGATTGCCGATAAACCTGACCGGATCGAGGTGTTCCCGCGTTCCTCCCGCACTGATTAACACCCGCTTACCAGCTAAATCTCGATCGCCCTTGGTATACAACAGCGACTCAATGTGCGCCAAAATCTCACTAGGTTCTGCCATCCGGCCAACACCCGCGCGATCGCACGCCAGCATACCCGCCCCCGGATTCGCCGCATGATAGCGCCGATAAGTCAACACTTCCCGCCAATTTCGCTGTACCGTCGGCTGTTCCCACATATCCGTATTCATCGCCGGTGCCAGCAAAACTGGGCAACTAGAAGCTAAGACAGTATTAGTCAGCAAATTATCAGCAAAACCCCCAGCCAACTTAGCCAAAGTATTAGCAGTCAGAGGAGCAATCGCAAAAACTTCCGCCCATTCTCCCAGTTGAATGTGCAAGGGGCGGCCATGACTTGCTTCCCAAAAATCTTTGTCCGTAAAAGCAGGATGGCGGCAAAGAGTAGCAAAAGTCAAAGGCGTGACAAACTCCCCGGCCGCATCAGTTAGAATAGCCTTAACTTCAGCTCCAGCTTTCGCCAAAGTTGAAACAACCTCGCAAACTTTGTAAGCCGCAATCCCACCACTAACGCCGATTAAAATTCGTCTGCCCTTCACCATAGGATTTTATATTTTAGAATTGAAGTCGTAGGGTGCCGTCGCCATTAAAAATCCCTAACCAAGTATCGACAATCTCAGAGCGACGCACCCTACAATAACTGGTATATACAAACCCAACTCTTTTTGGGTAGCATAACCATCAGGTGCGTCAGAAAAAAAATATTACTTTATAGCCGTCACATTTAGCCCTGACGCACCCTACAATAACCCAATTTCTTGATAAAAAAAAATCAAGAAAGAAGTTAAGATGAAAATAGATCAAAATCTATAACTCATCTGTTCAATTCACAACAAAATATGCTGTTAACTTCTCCCTCAATTCTCTCGAAATTTTTGAGCTAGATTTTTAAGGCTATGCTTCGTCGTAGGCTTCCATATCCAAAAGGTGGAGATAAGGTTCAACCATCTCCGGCCGCTGAAAGGCAAGCGATCGCAACAAATGCCAATCATTCAATCCTTCAAAAGGATCTGTATAATCGTCAACTTCCAAACGGACAGCCAATTCTGCCACGTCCTCAGAAGTAAGTACAGCAATATCGCGCGATGCTTTGGTTAAAGTTTTCATTTTTTTACCCCTGCCCTAGACTTCCGCCATATTATATACTAAGCCTTTAATCAGATTTCGACACAGTTTCTACAACAAAACTTCGCATTAAATCTACAACTTCGGGCAGAATCTCGTGTCCCATGTTAAATTCTCGATACTGCACAGCAGAGCCCCAAGCCGTCAAACTGTCGCGCGATCGTACTGCTGCACTAACAGGCACAATAGTATCTTGAGTACCGTGGACGATTAAAATAGGCGGCAAAGCAGTCCCCGCAACGGGCGAAATCGAGGAGTGCAAATAACCGCTCAGACAAATTAAACCCGCTAGAGGCAAAGTCAATCCCACATCCAGAGTCATCGCTCCGCCTTGAGAAAAGCCACCTAAAATCGTGCGAGACAAAGGTACGCCCGTGCTGCTTTCCAAAGACAGCAACAATTCCCTCAGCAATTGCCGGCTTTCTACCAATCCCCGAGCGTCTTTGCTTTGAAGGTCATACCACGCTTTGCCGCCCGTTACGTGGGGATGGGGAAACGGGGCGTCTGGAAACACAAACTGATAATCCGGCAAATTGAAAGCCGGTGCTAAGGAAGTCAAATCCCGAGCATTAGCACCCCATCCGTGCAAAGCGACAATCAAAGCAACAGGTTTGCCCGTTGTGGGCGAAATGCTAATAGATTGTAAAGACATAGTAATTAGTAATTGGTAATCGAGCCTTGGGAAATTTATAAATTGTGGCGGCGAGTAAAACCCCAGATATTTATTTGGGGGGAGATTTGACTCGAAATTAGGACGCGCTTGCCAATAACTCCAACAGTTAACAGTTAACTGTAGGGTGCGCCTCGCCGCACCTCATATCAAATCCGGTTGCATCGGAATTAATATAGCCCGAAATCAGGACACGGCAGTGCCGTCTCCCTACAATTAATCGAGGTAGGGAAACGGCACTGCCGTGTCCTCGCTTGTCATTCCGGCGCAGCCGGAATTGATATCATATCAAATCCCGTGCCAGAGGAATTAATATTACCCAGAGTCAGGACACGGCAGTGCCGTGTCCCTACAATTAATCGGGTGATAGTTAAGTGCCAGGGGAGAGCGCGATCGTTTTGGGGCCCAAGAAACGGCACTGCCGTGTCCAGAGTTGCTTACAAAACAGTGCCTATTTCCTTCAAATAAACCCGCGTAAACGGTTCCCCATCCCCCAGACTGTACTGTTCGATCAACCCTTGACGGCGAATAGAAATACTACTTCCTTCCCTCACCACAACAGTATCGTCATCAGTGCTTTCTCTGACCAAAATCATCTCAGTTTCCCCCGGATTGTCCAGCACCACCATATTGCTGCCTCGATAAAACATCCCCTCAGCTTCCAAAACATCTTCGGGATATTCAGCAATCAACAAATCGAGCTTGGGATTCCGCAGCAAACTTTGCACGTTAAGATTGTAATTCTTATTCAAAACTTTTTCCGAACGGTTGACAAAAAGTCCAGCGCCACAAACAGCACCGATCGTCCAATCGGGATGCTGCAAAAGAATGTGGTCGATTGTTTCTTGCAGTTCCTGTACCGAAATTCGGTTGAAAGTAATAATCGGAATTCTGGCTGATTTTCCCGAGTCAAAGAAAGTTTCGATAATATGCGAAGGCACATCAACTCCTGCTCCGACTGCGGGGTTTAGGTGCATAAAAATTCCCGGCGCGGCATTGATTTCGAGAATTCCAAAATTGCCTGTTTTCCAAGATTTGGCGAGAGTTTCTGTCACCACATCAACACCCAAACAAGTTAACCGAAAATGTAGGGCAATATCTTGAGCCAAAATAATGTTATCCGGGTGAATAGTGCGGGTAGCATCGATGCTGACGCCACCTGCGGAAAGATTGGCGACTTTTCGCAGAGAAACAGTACGATCGCCCTCTAGGACAATATCCAATGACAGCCCTTGTTCTTCCAGATACATTTCCATCGCTTCGTCGGACTGAATTTTGCTCATCGCCGAAGTAGGCGTATCCAAACGTTCGGGTTTGCGGTTTTCACGGCGGATCAATTCGCGAATTGTTGAGTCCCCATCACCTGTTACCCAAGCGGGCCGCCGTTCAGTTGCAGAAACAAATTTGCCATCAACGCACAGCAGCCTAAAATCCGCTCCTTTGATGCTGTTTTCCACAATTACTCGCACCGATTCTGTTTCGGGAATTGCCTTAACTGCTCTTTTAAAAGCCGCCTGCAATTCCTCAGCATCTCTGACATCTGCTGTGACGCCAATTCCTTTATGACCGACTACTGGTTTAACAGCAACTGGGTAGCCAATTTCTCTCGCAACTGTCAGAGCTCCGTTTTCTGTGGAGACAATATCGCCTTTGGGAACCGGGAATCCTAATGTAGCGAGAAAAGCTTTACAATCGTCTTTGCGCGTGGTAAAATCTGAGTCTAAATGGCTATCAGAATCAAAGGTAGTTGCAGAGCCGCGTACCAGTTTTTTGCCATAACCATATTGCATCAATCCTTCATCCCACAAATAAAATGTGGGAATGCCTTTTTCGGAGGCCGATCGCATTAACGAATAAACTGTCGGGCCGCCATAAACAGACTGGCGGAACATATTTTGCAGGGCGCCCATTTGTTCTTCTAAAGGGAGATCTTGATTTTGATTGATGGCTTCAAACCAATCCCAAACAGCGTAAACTACGGCTCGGGCGCTGCGGGCATGAAGTGCTTCTATGCTGATTCTGTTGAAGTGAGAAAACGGCTTGACGTTCCAGTGTTGGAAGTGCAAACCCATGTCGAGTTTTGCTACTTCTGAGCAGGTACGGCCGAACAGTTGGGCGTGGTTCGAGAAAGTTTCGTGCAGCAGTTGTGGATAGCGATCGCCAATAATTGCATGGTAATGTGCGATCGGCTCTTGTTCACTCGCGCCCGTTACCGCAAAATCGAAAACTAAAGCCGCTGTTTCTAAATAAGGGTTGGGCCCGATATAGTGTTTGAAGTTGAAAACATCAAAAACATCGGTTTTTCGAGCATTGACGCGGGCTGTCTCGGTGCTTTTTTCTTGCAGCATTTTCTAACCTCCTTTTAGCTAACTTTTTACCGTAGCTCTCTTGTCGGTGCATTGGGTACTACCTGCGGACATAGATATTTCGGCGTTGCTGATTTGGAGTATGATTTGCCTCCGAAATTTAGTAGGGGCAATTCATGAATTGCCCCTACTAAATTTCAGGGATTGCTATAGCGAGTGAATCATACCTAAATTCAGCAACGCCGATATTTCAGATCAATCCCGATTCCACTGTTAGGTGACTGTTGACTGTTGACTGTTTGAATAACACCGATGCAACCGGAAACGATATCACTGCTCAGTTGAGACCAATAGTCCAGCAAATTCTGCCTTGATCATACCGGGACAGTGGAAAAATCTTCCTTCTTCGCTCAATATCTGACTAATGACTGATGACCAATGATCAATGACCAATGACCAATGACCAATGACTATTTTCTTCCTACTTCATAAAAAAATCTATAACTTTAGAGAGGTACAGCACCTACTTAAATTGTTTATGACTGTGAAAAAGGATTTAAGAGGCAGCAAACTATGAAAATCGCACAAACTGCTCTCAGGGATCAAGTTCACCACTTAGCTGAGGAAGCATTTCACCTGAAGCTGATTTCTGGGTACGGCGACGGTCAACACAGCAACGAATATCAGATTGTCTGGAACGGCAAACCCCGACACCTACCTTTAGAACGGGCGCGTACAGTATTGAGCAATTTGATCGATCGCACTAACGGGCGATCGGACTAATTTAGGACTTACGCTCATAAACCCGGTTTCTAGGAGAAACTAATAGGAGAATCGGCGAAAACTCCTGTCAGAAACCGACTTGATGACCCCGCGCGCGTCCGAGACTGTAATTTAAACTCATCTTTTGACCCCTCCTCTATTCTGTTAGGGGGGGTTAGGTTTTTCAGCAAAAACATCGTGACAGTCAGGGGAACAGCAAACAAACCCCAGAACGCTTGAGTTGTGTGCATCCAGAACTCATAGTCCGATGATATTTTGTATCCATCTATACCTTTTGGTAGTTTTCGGCAATGAAAAGGTTATGTTTTAGTGAAATATAATCAATTCAGAGTGCAGATCCTATGGCTAGCAGCGAAACTCAGGGAAGTTATTAATTATTGGCGGCGCCGAAGACAAAGAGGGGGAGTGCAAAATTCTGCGGGAATTCTTGCGGTGCGCCGGAGGCACTAAAGCCCGCATTGTAGTGATGACGGCTGCGACAAGCTTACCGGCAGAAGTAGGAGATAATTACATCCGAGTGTTTGAGCGACTTGGCGCTGAAGATGTGCGAGTTATTGACACCCAGAAACCCGAAGATGCCAACAATCCAGATTATTTAGAAGCGATCGAACAAGCGACCGGCATATTCTTTACTGGCGGAGAGCAAGCGCGGATTATTAGCTGCTTGAAAGACACCATACTCGACGCAGCTATGCACAAACGCTACTCTGAAGGGGCGATCGTTGGTGATACCAGTGCCGGCGCGGCGATGATGCCAGACATGATGATTATTGAAGGAGACTCGGAGACAAATCCCCGCGTTAATTCAGTAGCAATGGGCCCGGGAATGGGTTTCCTGCCCGGAGTGGTCATCGACCAGCATTTCGCCCAGCGAGGCCGCCTGGGACGCTTAGTTTCGGCACTCTTGCTGCAACCGGCGGTGTTGGGATTGGGTATTGACGAAAATACAGCTATTTTAGTCAGCGGTGACGAGTTTGAAGTTATTGGCGAAAGTGCTGTAACTGTCATCGACGAGTCGGAAAAACTCCACGACAATATGGAGGGACTGTTGAAGGATGAGGGCTTGGCGATTTGCGGGGTCAAGTTGCACATCCTCCCCCACGGATATCGGTTTAATTTGAAAACTCGCCAGCCGGTGCTGGATAAGGTAGCAACTACAAAAGAGAGAGAAAGGGCGATCGCCTAACTTACCGCTTCAACAAAGTAGAGGGTAAAAAAAACCGTTTTTGCGTCCAAAACAAAAAAGAAGAGGTGAAATTCTCTTCTTTTTTTGCTGCGCTTTCTAGTTTCTCAAGCACTTTTCTGTTGGTCAAAATACGACTGCTGCTGCCCTTCTTCAGTCGATATTAAATTCCAGCCTTGATTTTTCAGTTTTTGAAATGTTGCCCATCCCTTAGAACCACCTGGTTCCCGGTAGTCGGATGTAGCGAAGTGTGGAAAAGCTGTATAAGGTCGCCACGCTTGACGGGCTTCGGTACGTAAGTGCAATATCTTTTCTCCATTGCCTCCCAATCTGGGCAACCAACACATTTGTTTTAGCATTTTTAACACTCCAGAGTTTTACAGTAACGGTAATTCGCCAACATCCCCAATTAAACTTTTAGAACCTGAAAGCAACTGCTCGGAATATCTAACAGGTAACAGGGACGGATCGGATTTTCACCGATTACCAATTACTGAGGTAGCAGCAGTCGTTTAAGCAGACTTGGGTTCGGCAAAGTTTGCCAGTGAAAGACTACAAAACAAGTGCAGCCAAGGCCTAAGCAAAAATAATCAGTGCTATTCTCGGCTGAAACTTGACAACCAAGTCGATCGCGCGAAAATCCAGTTGAATAAAGCATTCATTTTTCTGGTTTCCGTTGCTTGACAATTACAAACCAATTCTCGATCTTTCCGCCTAAAAAGACATCTTTCTACGGTATTAGCTCTCGAAGCTAAAAAATGTTCCTTTAGTTACAAATATTAAATATTTATCACGATTTATTTACTTATCAAAAGTTAAATTACTTTTCATAAATAGCGCTTAATAATTTTTAGTTATTTTAACTACATTTTTGATTTAAATCTGGACTCCGGGTGCTAGTGCACGGCAGAAGAGCACCTTATATTCCAATACGGTTCAGTTAAGCCCGATCCCCCCTAGCCCCCCTTAAAAAGCTATGCCTTATAAGAATCTTTCTTAACAATCCTGAAAGCTTTGTAAATCAAGGCTTTTGGGAGCCATCACGACACAAGCGTTGACAATTTAACAACCTTGTTTATTGAAAATAGCTAGCATTTATTGAGAATTGGCGATCGAGGAATAAGGGTTTGATAGCCTCGATCGCGATCGCTCTCAAATGTTAAGAAAGATGTTTATAACGCATAGCTTAAAAAGGGAGGGACAAGAACTTGCTCAAAGTCCCCCTTCTTAAGGGAAATTTAGGGGGATCTCCGAGGAATAAACAGTTTTAACCCAAGCGTATTGCCTTATATTCTTTCTGGCTGCGGGAATATTTTCCTGCACTTTTTACACCGAAAATATTAAATTTTTCCACAAAAATGCCGTAGCCAAAGTTCTGGCTTACTACCGTATTGCGATGAGGGAACGCGAGCTGTAGCGATCGCCATTTTTTCGGATACTTATATCTGGTAACAGCATTCCTAACTTTCCGGCTGCGGGAACTTAGCACGAGTGGATGGACAACAAATTCGTACAAGTTGGGGAAGAAGGCTTTAAGTTTGATTGACCGGAACGCTCAGTGCAGGTATTTGTTTGAGAGCCGGAGAATTTATGTCTCCAGGCAGATGATTTGCGAAGTTGTACAACATTAAATAGTATTTAGGACTGGACGCACCCACTCAATAAACCGGGTTTTTCAACCGGGGGGATGGCTAGAACGATACTTTTTTGTAGAAAAATCTGGTTTTTGCGCCCACGACTGCGAGCGTAATTCCTAGTATTGAGAATAACAATTGCACGGCGACGTGCCAACTGTCAATTAACACAAACTTTGTGGGAGAAACAATTTTATGGGCTGGTTAAAAAGACTGTTTGGTTTAGAAAAACTAGAAAATCCAGAAACTGTTGAAGCTCCTGCTTACCAAGCACCTGTAGCTTCATCTCAAGCTCCAGTTCAAGCTCAACCTCCTGCTGCGAGTGCTCAGACAATCCCGCCGGAACGCATGGGATTGAATGGAGAATACGATCAAAGCGGTTTAGCTAAACGGGTGGCTCAGGCCTTCGATGCAAATCCTGATGTTGCGGATATTGAGACTGTTTATGTGGCTCAACTTGGTACTACCGTGGTTCTCAAAGGTACAGTTCCCGATCAGGAAATTGTCAACAAGTTGGTGACAATTGCTAAGGGTGTTAAGGGTGCTACTGGGGTGGAAACTAATCAAGTTACTGTCGGCTAGCGCGACGGTTGTTTATAACGGTTAACCGTTTTCTTGACTGATATTGCTGTACCTAAAAAATATGACAGGGGAAACCTTATAACCTACTCGCGGAAAATTAGAACGGAGTCTAGCCCAGCGAATTCAAGCTTTGTACCGCCAAGCACTCGGACACCAAACGAGTCAGGCGTTCTGCAATATTTTGGATAATAAATTGATAATCGCGATCGAAAATGCGATTAGTCAACCTGAAAAACTGCTGGCTCAGAACGGTCAGGAAGATTTGGCTTTGCAGGTGCGATCGCAATTAGAATCTGTTCTAGAATTGCAACTGAAAGATTTAATCACAGAGATTTTAGGCGTGGAAGTGATTGATTTGCTCAGCGATGCGACTTTGGAGACTGGCCGCACCGGGACGATCGCCATTTTGGAGTCTGTACCTAAAGTTCGCGATTCCCGTCTATTTAGCTAAAACTTAACCAGAAACGGCTAGCTGATACTTGAGGTGGTGGCGGATAATTGTTTCTAAATCCTGGATGTTAAAAGGTTTGGAAAGGTATTCAACGCAGCCGGCTTGGAGAATCCGATCGCGGTCTTCAGTTTTTGCTAGTGCTGTGATCGCCACAATCGGAATATGTATGAGTTTGGGGTTTTGTTTGATCCGCTTTACTAATTCTATACCGTCTATATCCGGGAGGCAAATGTCGAGTACGATTAGGTCGGGAGGTCGATCGACTGCTGCCGAAAGAGCTGTGTACCCGTCAACGGCTCCCACGCACTCGCAGCCGAGTAAATCGAGTATTTGTGTCATCAGCTCTAAGTTGTCGTGATTGTCGTCTACAGCCAAAACTAAAGGACGCTTGTCAACCGCCCGTTGACCGCTATTTAAAGACGAAGATTCCAAATCCTTAATCCAATTAGGGTAGTTCATAAATAATGCCGATCGTCGAAAAACGATCAAAAAATTTGTCCCCGAGGCATTCTTCAAGTGGCACTCGGGCACTTGAAACAGATTGGCTCGTATTTGTAGCTCTTAGTTAGCCAGTCTTGGGTATAGCCAGATTCTACAATATCAGTGCAAGCTGGGGCAGTCTTTGCCCCAGCTTGCACTGATGATAGCATCTCCATAATTTTACTGATGGAGAGCGCAGATTAGTAACTTGCGCCTGTCGGCGTGCCATCCGAGGCAACCAGACGCGATCGCTAAGAAAAGCATTGCTAATAAAGTATTCTACCTTAATTGCTTTGAATAAATTGCTTTGAAGAGTGACTACAGCTTTTCAGTGTACAACCTAAACTAGACATCGGTTGCCCTAGGTGAATCTACCTAAAGGAAGATTCTCGCAGACACTTAAGTTTCACAACTTCCACCTGCTGAGAGATACTTGTTGTCGGCGGTTTAGACTTTAATGTTTTTAATTACTATTTATCGCCAGTTTAGCAAGTAAAAAAATCAGTTTTTACTTAAGTTTTACCGGATATTAACCTAGGAGATTTTGATGACAATTGCAATCAGAGATGACCTGACTTACATTTTGCTCAAAAAGATTGGCAGCGGCAACAGCAAGGGAGAGTCGGAAATTAGGAACGCAGCCGAAGAGTATGTCGGTCGCGAGGTAGCGGAAGCCGAATTGCTCGGTCATTTGGACTACCTCAACCAAAGGGAATTTATCAAAGCGGAATTTAGCGGTGAGCCTTACGGAGGGACTGAGTTAGTGCCGCCTTTAGTCGCATTCCAAGAAGCCGATCTAACCGAAAAAGGTCGCAAACTGTTACAGAAAATGGAGACGAATCCTCCTAAGTCTCTCCACCAAGAAGGGTCAGCAATTCCGATCGCCTCTAAAGATATGCCGTTTTTGGAAAAAGTGATGGTAAACGGTCACTTGGAGGATATTTTTGATGCCCGCGACATTACCGAATTAGTGTACCGGATCATGCGCGATGTGATGACCACAGAAGCCAGCGATCGCGTGGAAGCTGAACTGCACAAAGAAGTTTTGCCTACAGAAGACAAAACCCTCCAAAAAGAAATAGCAGACCTCTGGAAAGACACAAATCCGCTGGTGGGATTGCTGAGCCGGGTGCGTCAGCCTTTGCGCGGGCCTGCACCTTTGGGCATCGATTCCAATTTGTTTGTACGGAGGGTGGAACTAGAAGGCGCACTTCCTTCGGGAGTCAAATCGGAAACTGCGATCGCGGCTGTGTTTTCGGCAACGAAGGATGAGTTGTCCGAGGAGCGCATTCAGGAAATAGCTGGCTTTTTGCCGGACAGAATTCGGGAAATTTGGGAGTCGGCTTAACGGGATATTTCCGGGTATAAATACCGAGAAACCGGGTTGACAAACCAGCATTCTGCGCGAGGAAGGCCAGAAGCTTGCCTCATCAGCCCGGTTTCTCCATGCCCTCCAATAGACATCTCCCCAAAAGCAAGTCAGGAACAGGCAGGATGCCTGTTCCACAAGAATTATTGGAAAAATCTAATAGGTTTGTAGTGAGTACGACGGTCCTCATAAAAGTCTTTTGAGAAAGCCGGTTTCTACCCAAAATTTGTTGAGAAACCAGAAAGCTCCCCAAAAACCGGGTTTCTCCGCCGGAGGCTTGGGTAAATCCTACAGAGGCGGCGAAAGTGTTGTAATATACAATACAGCGCGAGTTAAGACTGTGGCTCGCAAAAATGCTGTCAACAGCCCCGGAGTTCAAAAGGGATAGCCCGTTCAAAAGTTAGACAAATGTCACGATCAACTCTAGAACCAGAAATTTTACTCAATCGAATTACTAATCGCATCCGCAACTCTTTAGAACTGCAAGAGATTTTGACGACAACGGCCCGAGAAATCCGCAGCTTTTTAGGAAGCGATCGGGTGAAAGTTTATCGCTTTGAGGCCGACGGTAGCGGCGAGGTCATTGCTGAGTCCCTCAACGGCGACAACTTGTCATCTATGTTGGGTTTGCGCTTTCCAGCAGGCGACATTCCCGATAGTGCTCGCGAAATGTTTGTGAAAGCGCGGCAGCGAGTGATTGTAGATGTGGGATTGAAGCATCAAACAATTAATCGGTTAGATTGTCCCGAAACCGGCAAAACTTTAGCAGTCGAAGATATTCGCTATTCTCCCGTAGACCCCTGTCACGCTGAATATTTGGAGGCTATGGGGGCGCGTTCTTCCCTGACGGTGCCGATTTTGCATCGAAATCAGCTATGGGGGCTGTTGGCCTGTCACCATAGTAAACCGAAACGGTTTAGCGATCGAGAATTGAACATGGTTCAGTTGCTTGTCGATCAACTTTCAATTGCGATCGCCCAATCTTTTCTACTCAGTCAAGCTCGACAGCAAGCGCGCGACGAAGCCGCGATCAACCAAATTACCAGTTTGCTGCATTCTCCTCTGGAAATAAACGAAATTCGGCAATTAGTTATCGAACAAACTGTCAAGCATTTGCGGGGTTCGGGAGGGCGACTGTACATTGCAGCCGAGTTTGGCGATCGGCCTGCCTTACTTTATACCTGCGGCCAGCAGCCCCTGGACGCCGACCTTGAACTTAGTTCGTTTTGGCAGCAGATCATGGGGTTTGCCAACCAAGACGATCGAGAAAAAACTGCCGATAATACCAGCCAATTAGGTATTTTTCAAAATCTATATTCCCAGCATTACAGTTCAATTGATACAAATATTTCCAATTTAACCGTACCGCACTTGTACGCGATTTCCGATATTTCTCAAGAACCTCAACTCAAATCTTTATCGGCCAATTTTCTCGCAGCTTCCATTGAGTCAATTTTGGCAGTCCCCCTGCAATACCGCCAACAGTGCATCGGCTGTCTCACCGTTTTCCGCGGCGCCGTAGAAACCGAAATTTTGTGGGCGGGCCGCTCTGGTTCTGACGCCCGGAGCGATCGTCCCCGGCAGTCCTTTGCAGCTTGGAAAGAAACTAAAATTGGCGAAGCTAAAAAGTGGAGTAGCGACGAACTAAAGCTAGCAAAATCTTTAGGAACTCACCTATACATGGCTACAATGCAGAGGCGCGTCGAGGCGATGATTCGACATCAAGCTTCTCACGACCAATTAACAGGTTTAGCTAATAGGTTGCTGTTTAACGAAAGGCTGTCTTTAGCTTTGGCTAACGCTCACCAAAACGCAGAAATGCTGGCGGTAATCTTTCTAGATTTGGACAGATTTAAAAATGTTAACGATACTCTCGGACACCCAATCGGCGATTTGTTGCTGCAAGGTGTATCTCGGCGTTTGACTAACTGTTTGCGGGTGGGGGATTCGATCGCCCGCTGGGGCGGGGACGAATTTACTGTGCTGCTGTACAATATTAACTCCCCTGAAGAAGCAACTCTGATTTGCCAGAAAATTATCCAGAGTTTAAGCAGCCCTTTTGATTTTGACGGTGTGGAACTTTATACTAAGGCTAGCTTGGGAATTGCTTTGGCTCCTTACGACGGAGAAGATGCAGAAACTTTGCTAAAAAATGCTGATGCTGCGATGTACAAAGCTAAACAGAGAGGTCGGAATAATTATCAGTTTTACACGCAGGCGATCGGCAGTAAAGTCTCCGAAGAACTCAACTTAGAAAATCAGCTTTATAAAGCTCTCAAAAAATCCGAGTTTGTGCTGCACTATCAACCGCAAATAAACTTAAATACAGGCAAAATTGTCGGCATGGAAGCTCTGGTTCGCTGGCAGCATCCCGAACGCGGTTTGATTTTTCCCGATCGCTTTATTCCCTTAGCTGAGGAAACAGGATTTATCTGCCAAATTGACGAATGGGTGATGCGGGCTGCTTGCTTGCAAAATCGAGAGTGGCAGTTACTGGGATTGCCGCCGATGCGGATAGCTGTGAATTTATCATGCCGCCAGTTTCTGCAACCTAACACGGTACAAACCATCGCGGAAATTTTGTCAGAAACCGAGTTAAATCCCGAGTATTTAGAAATAGAAATTACCGAGACAATTGCGATGACAGATGTGAATTTTACGGTGTCGGTATTGCAGCATTTGCAGGAAATGGGAATTCACATTTCTCTCGACGATTTTGGCACCGGTTATTCTTCGCTGTGGTCTCTGAAAAACTTGCCGCTCAATAATTTAAAAATAGACAAATCCTTCGTGGCAGATTTGCAGGAAGGCAGCAGCGGCGCTACTATTGTGAAAGTGGCGATCGCCCTGGGACAGGGCTTGAATTTACAGGTGATTGCTGAGGGAGTGGAAACAGCAGAACAGTTGGCATTTTTGCAGTCGCTGCATTGCGAAATAGGTCAGGGTTACTTCTTTAGCAAACCAATACCGGCGGCGGCGGCAACTCAATTGTGCCTAGAAAGTCGATCGGGGAACAAAAAAGAGCTGATATTTTGAGCCATATCTGTAGGGACAAAGGCATTGCCGAGTGGTGTCAACAAACACGTCAAACCCTCAGTCCGACAGGGACAGAAGTCCCTGGCGGGCTTTCGGCTTAAGTTGACACCAATGGGAAACGGCGAAAGCCTTTGTCCGACCTTGCCTTACTGCCAAACAAAGACTTTCGCTTCATATTCCGGCAAGTCGATCGTAATATTATCATCGCCCGATTCAACATCATAATTGCCCGTCCATTCGTGCCAAGTTCCGTTTGCCGGGAAGTGGGGAACGCTGTAACCCGCTAGATAATTTTCCGACAAATTCGCCACTACTACAACTCTCGAACCTTCATCGTTCCAGCGAGTGTAAGCAAAAACTTTCGAGTCGGGGTCTTCGTGGAAAAAGTCGATGTTTTCTGTGTAAAGTGCCTGGTTATTTTTGCGTAGGTGAATCAAGCCTTTGTAGTATTCCCACAAACCTTTATTCATGTCATTTCCTAGCAGCGTCCAGTCAATTTTAGCTTGCTCGATCGTTTTGGCTTTGTATTCGCCAAATTCTTCGCCCATCCAAATCAGCGGCACGCCAACTGCTGTCATTAACAGCACTGTTCCCAACTTCGCCCGCTTGAATGCTGGTTCATCCAAAATCGCGCGCGAACCCAATTCGGCAAAAACGCGATCGTGGTCGTGATTGCTCAAATAATTGACTACATTCGTAGCACCCAAAAAACCTTGTCGCTTGCAGTCGATCGCATCTTTGAGGCGTTCTAAATCAAAAGTATCGCCGCAGATGTGTTCTACAATGCAGTGATAAAAACTATCGTGCCAGCAGCCGTCCATCGGCCCGTCTAGATTGGTAATGCTAGGCGTTTCAGGAATGTATTCAGCAACGGTGTAAAACGGTTTGGGGCCGGCGGCATCTTTGGCTTCTTGAACGATCCAGTGCATGAAATCGTAGTTGGCAATTTGTCGCGCGGCGTCGAAACGAATGCCGTCGAGATGGTATTCTTGAACCCAATAGCGGACTGTATCGCCGATGAATTTGCGCGCCGGATAAGTTCCTAAGTTTTCGTCATAAAATTCGTAGTTAAATTCTGGGCCCCAATTGTTGTCGGCATCGCGGGGTGCGTGGTGGTACCAATAATCGTGATCGATTTGAGTGAGGGGGCTGGATGATTCCGAGTGGTTGTAAATCCCGTCAATGATGACGCGAATCCCGCGGCCGTGACACTCGTCTATCAGGTTTTTGAGTTCTGCGGTGGTTCCGTAGCTGGACTCCGCAGCGAAGAAGTAGCGGGGGTTGTAGCCCCAACTGTAGTCGCCTGGGTATTCTTTGAGGGGCATGAGTTCGATCGCGTTGATGCCGAGATCGACTAGATAATCGAGTTTTTCAACGACGTGTTCGTACTTGCCGCGGGCGAGGGGGTCTGCTTCGCCCCCGGAAAAGTCCGCAACGTGCATTTCGTAAATCACTAATTCCCGATCGGCCGGCAGCGGTTTATCATCGTGTTTCCAGACATAGGTATCGACAATGCGATCGCCGTCTTTGATCCGAACCAGGGCATTTTGAGTTGGATCGTCGATGTCAGTCGCGTAGGGATCTACCACATCTACCCACTGATCTGCTTCCAGAAACCAGCTTTTCGACTGAACTCGAAATTTGTATTGATAAACGCCATCTTTTAACTCAACTCGCGTGCGAAAATAACCCTCTTCGTCCTTTTCCATCGGGATTTCTTCCCAATTAGAAAAAGACCCGATCAAGGCAGCTTCTTTGTTGTAGGGAGCAAATAACTTAAATTCAATTGGAGCGACCATAATACCTCTTTCTAGAATATTGCACTAGCAGTAGATACTTTTAATCTCGCAAACTTAAGCGAACTCAGGCATCACTCCGTAGATATAAGTTCTTTAACTACTTACCTATTCCTAAAAGTAGGGGTATTTTGCCCCTGCTTCCGCATATTATGAATTGAGATCGCGCAAGATCGGCAGTGCGAGCTAAATTTATCTAACTGGCGATTACTCAACCATAACTATTGGTAATATAACAATTATTTAGCATCTGTCTTAAGGTTGATTTACTTATAAAAAGATTGTTTTAAATATCTGCACTGGGATAGATGCGGACTTAAACTATAGCATTTAGACATCTCCGAAAATAGTCAAAGCCTCTGTGTAGTTAAGCTCTAGGACGTAAATGTAATCATCCTAAATT
>ENA-OBIO01000508-OBIO01000508.1-metagenomes-genome-assembly--contig:-NODE-508-length-20292-cov-3.07541_pt1 | contig 20292 bp, 18 predicted proteins | sample MGYA00153383_OBIO01 | MGnify analysis MGYA00153383 | reverse complement strand
AGGATTAGACATAAATTTTTTAAAGAAACGAAATAAAACCAAAAATCGCAACGAAGATGCAGCATTTAATTAAAATTTTAAGACACATAATTAATTAACACCACTTTTTTCTTTTATAATTTTATGTATCTGAATGGACGCATCCAAAAAAATAATTTTAGGTTGACCGTTGCGTTCCACGGCGATATACATTTTATTCAGGAGTTCTGCAATTGTATCTATGTGTTCAGGGGAAATAACTTTTACCATTCCTATGGCGGTTTTCAATTCTTCAGCTTGCAATTGAATTCCGTTTTCGCCGACGTAATGCAAACGCAAAAGTTGGTGAAAAAAATGCAGCGCGTAGGTAATAAATCGTTTGTGCCATTCGCGACCGAGCGGTGAAATTTTTTCAATCCACGACATCGTTTTCAATCCATCGCCGAGCCAATTGTTGCGCATCCATTCTAAAAAAAAAGTAACGTGCGTTTCGGTTTTATTTTCTGCCAATTGCATGGCGGTATTGAAATTACCTTCTGCAAGTTGCACTGCCAAACGGGCTTCGTTGACAGGAATACCGCTTTTTAAAAGTGCATCCAATAAGTCTGTATCATTGAGCGGCGGAATGCGGATGCGTTGACAGCGACTTAAAATGGTTTGTAAAATATTTTCTTCGTTCTCTGTCACTAAAATAAAAATTGTTTTCTCAGGTGGTTCTTCTAAAAGTTTTAGTAACCGATTGCCTTCTTTTCCCAAATATTCTGGCAACCACATGATAAGGCATTTATAACCACCTTCAAAGGCGCGCATATTTAATTTAGTGTGGATGTCAGAACATTCAGCGGCTGTAATATTCCCTTGTTTATTTTCTGCTTTGATACTTTCTAACCATAAATTATAGGGCGCATAAATATTCTCTGAGAAAAAAGTGCGCCACTCTTTCAGGAATTGCGAAGAAATTACTTTTGCGCCAACAGCAGGAAACGAAAAATGAACATCGGGATGAATGAGTTTATTGTTTTTTGAACACGCGCTACAAACACCACACGCATCCGTTTCAGATCTGTTTTGGCAAAATAAAAACTGCACAAACGCGTGCGCCAACGCCACTGAACCATTTCCCGCCGTAGCACTCAAAAGTAGTGCGTGTGGAATACGGTCACTCAAAACTAAATGTTGCAACATTTGTTTCGCTTGCAATTGACCTGAAACATCTTTAAAAAGCACAGATTCTAATTTTTCACAAATGTAGCAGAATAATTTGTTCCACCGAAAATTAAATAGGCGCCACTTTGCCAATGTGATACGTCAATGTCTAAACTATTTGCGCCGACGTGTAAATTTATTTTTTGCTGATACAAAACCTTTCCTTTCATATCATAACATTGCAAACCGATTTGTTTCGCAGTTGTGCTTTTAAAAACGAGACTCACCGATTCATCCGTCGGATTTGGAAAAACAGAAAGCAAAGAAGAGTTTTGCGTTTTGAGTTTTTCTTTCTTTTGAATAATTGCCGATTGCTGGTTGTTTGCAGACTGCTGAACGCTACTCACTGACAGTATTAAATTGGCGGTTGGTAGCGGCGTTAGCATAGGCGTTAATCCTAAAATATTTGCAGAAAATAAAACCGAAGCGTCCGAACCCGTCATAAAAAGTGGTAGGGATAAAATCGCTTGGCTTTTAGATTGCAATAAGGGTATATTCCATAAGAAACACCGCACATTACCTGCACAGTATTCCTGCCAATTACCTGCACTTATTTGCGCTGGACCACTGAATACGGCACCGTTTGGAAAGGGAAATTGTAATTTAATATCTTTATAACTTGTGTTAGATTCATTTTGAACAATTATTTGTGCCGTTAAAGCAGAATTGATTGTGTAATTCGGAACAGAAGTGAACAGTTGAACTGACAGTTCAGACTTTAAAATAGACGTGCCTTTGCAAGTGCAATCGGGTTGAATTATATCGTTGATTGTGTTAGAATTTCTATCATCGCACACGTCACCAATATTTTTTTGAAGCGCTGGGCAATCAAAAACGGATTGTGTAATACCTTTCAAATCAATATTTATAATTCTGTTACCGTTGTTATTGAACGTTCCGCTGCCGCCGTTCGGGAAATTTATAGATTGAATATTATCCGTTCCGTCAAACTTAAAAGTAATCGCACGGCGTTTTAACCAAGTTGGCACTCGCGACACATCGAAATCAATAATAAGTTTGTTGCCACTCACTTTTGCAGAATATCGAATTGTTTTTTTGAACGTCAAATATTCCGAAACTTCTTGCAACGGTGCCATCCACATTCTATCCGTTCCTTGCGCACCATATTTTTGTGCAACCGTCTGCATATAATTTAAAAAACCGTAGAAATTTAAACCGCCGTCTGAAAAATTATCTATACGATGACAAAATTCGTTGTACCAAATATGGTTTTGAGTACTCGACTTCGCGCAAACATTATCGAACATACCGTTGTAAACCGTTTCGGCTAAATTACCTCTAAATATAGGTTTTGAAAAATCGACATCAGCATCAACGTTTACGCCTTGCAAACCTTGATCGTTCCCATTTTGATTGAATACTGCTTTATAACCTTGTACATAAGCATATTGGTAGTAATTTGTATCGCCCGTAGGGACAACAAAAAGCGCGGGGCGAAAACCATCTATCGTATTTTTTTGAATAGCATCTTCGTTCAAATTGATTTGCTTGTTGTAATCGGCAGGAGAAAGATATTGTTCGGCGACAGCTAAATGCGAAAACGAATGATTAAAGACATCCCAATTATTAGCTATTAATTCATTCAATTCATCCCAAGTCATTTCACCAGCTACATTTCCGACATGAATATCTTGATTTGATTTATTGTTCGAATTCCAAGCAAGTCCACCCGAAAAAGGCAATTGATTGCCGCACCCATCGGTGTAATTCAAACCTGCATAGGTCGCACCGTTTCCTTTTACTAATCCGCCTTTAAAAATAGGCAATGCACAAGTATATGGATCTTCCGAAGCGTCGTCGAAAGTGAAACTGTATGCAAAATCTTTATCGTATTTGAGTGCAGCAAGCGTTAAGTTGGGCTTACTTTTTAAATGATTGTTGAAATTAATGATGACACGCTGCGCACTGATAGTGAAAAATGAAAAAGTGAAAAATGAAAAGTGTAGCGCAATCGTTTGTAAAAGCACATATTTGTGCCTTGAATGAAAGAGAGAAAACAAATCTATTAATGTTTCCCACTTCCATTTTTTAAATTTAAAAAATAGTGTAGCCATGTTTTTTGAAAGTCAAAATTTAAAAGCGTTTAAAGGAATAAATCCTCCCTTGAGATTTATTCCATGCAAATTAAATTAAAAAATTCGTTAGTGTTGAGTTTTGGGCTAATTTTAACACAAGCTTCGCTTTAAATTGCTAATCTGTAAAACCAAATTTAGGTTCCTATTGAATATATTCACCCAATAAATTTATTCGCTTTTATCTATTCCAACTTGTTTTAAAATCCCCAAAATGCTCCTTTCTTCATATCTTTTCCACCATGAACTGGCACTGTAACAGTCTTATTAGTTTCAGAGTTATAATAAAGTTGGTGTGAACCTTTGGCTCTTTTATAAATGAATCCGTGCGCTTCTAAAATTTTAATTAAGTGCTTTGGCGATAAGTTCATGCCACTGCCAAATTCAAGGAATATTCAAGCGTGTTTCTATCATCTGGAATTTCTTCACCGCGTTCTTTTAATTCTTCAATAAAAAGCTCAATCGCTTCTCGAGCCATTTCGATAGCTTCATCAACATTTTCTCCATAAGTTACACAACCCGGTAATGCAGGAACAATTACTATATAACCACCTTCAGGTTCTTTATGCAAATGAATTTTGTATGAATACATAATTTAAATTTTAAGCTAAATTAGACCAAACATTCTATTTCTCCAACTTTATTTTACAATCGCTCCATTCTGAAATTCGTCTTCTGTAAAAACAAATTTAAGCATGTGTTCGCTGTTTTCAGCCAATAAAATCATCCCAGCTGATTCGATGCCGCGCAATTTTCGCGATGCTAAATTGGCTAAAACGATAACACGCTGACCCACTAATTTTTCAACTTCGAAATGTTCGGCGATGCCCGAAACTATGGTACGTTGCTCGAAACCTAAATCTACGGTGAGTTTTATGAGTTTATCTGCTTTCGGTACTCGCTCAGCTGCTAAAATGGTAGCCGTACGAATATCCATCTTAGCAAAATCGTCATAAGATATTTCTGGTTTTATAGGTTCGTATTCAGCTTTCAGCATTGCGCTATTATCTATCAGCTTCTCTTGCGATTGATTGCTGATAGATGTTTGCTGATTGCTGATACCTTCAGAATCGTTTGCATATAACGCAGCAATTTGTGCGTCAATCACTTCGTCGGCTATGCGCGAAAATAAATGTTGCGGTTGTGCGATAGCTATCCCTATTTCAATAATAGATTTACCTTCTATCAAACGATTTTTCATTTCTAACCATTCACCTTTAGGTTTGAGTGGCGTAAGATTTAAAAGTTCGCGCATTTTTTTAGAAGTGAAAGGAATGAACGGTTCAACAATAACGCTTAAAACGGCGCACAGTTGAACGGAAAGATTTAATATTGCCGCCGTTTGATCAGGATGCGTGGCAAAACGTTTCCATGGCTCATTCATTTGTAATAACTGATTGCCAAAACTTGCAATCTGCATCACTTGTGTGAGTGCACCGCGAAAGTCATAATGCCGTATAGCTGTTTCAATTTTTTCGACTTCTTCTGATAAAAGTTTTAAAAAATCTGACTGAGTAACGGATAAACTATTATGTAAAGGCGAAATAAATTGTGCCTCTGTTTTAAATTCTGGCACTTTGCCTTCATAATGCTTATGTACTAAAACGGTAGCGCGTTGAAAAAAATTGGCTAAATTGGCGACTAATTCGTTGTTGTTCGATTCTTGAAAACGTTTCCAAGTAAACTCTGAATCTTGTTGCTCTGGCATATTTTTAATTAAATTATACCGCAGCGCATCCACTTGCTCTGGAAATTGCGCTAAATATTCGTTCACCCAAATCGCCCAATTTTTTGATGTTGACATTTTTCGTCCTTCCAAATTCATAAACTGATTGGCAGGAACATTTTGTGGCAGAATAAATTCACCATGCGCGTAAAGAATAGCTGGGAAAATGAGCGCATGAAAAACAATATTGTCTTTTCCGATGAAATGCAAAAGTGCCGTATCATCATCTTTCCAATATTTTTCCCAAGCAGTGGCATCGCCGTTATCAATAGCCCACTGTTTAGTCGCTGAAATATAACCGATTGGTGCATCAAGCCATACGTAAAGTTTTTTCAAACCTGAAGCATCAATTTCGGGTGGCACAGGAATTCCCCAATCTAAATCGCGCGTCATGGCGCGCGGTTGCAAACCAGTTTCTAACCAAGAATTGCACTGACCGAGCACGTGTGCTTTCCATTCGGCTGGTTCGTGCGTATGTTTTAGCATTCCATCAGGCATTTCTAAATCGCCTGTGTTTACCCAACGTTTTAAAAGTTCATTGTACGTGTCGAGTTTTAAATACCAATGTTTCGTCGGTTTTTTTAGAGGAAAATTACCTGAAAGCGTTGAACGAATCGGTGGCAATAAATCATTTGGACTGAGCGTTGAGCCACATCGTTCGCATTGATCGCCATACGCGTCTGGATTTCCGCAAACGGGACAAACACCCATAATATATCTATCGGCGAGAAAAGTATTTTTTTCTTCATCGAAATATTGTTCGCTCTCTAAAACATCGAACGCACCTTTCTTATTTAATACGCGAAAAATATCCTGCGATGTTTTATAATGAATCGGTGCACTCGTGCGATGAAAAATATCGAACGAAATACCCATTCCTTTAAAATCTGATCTAAAAAGCGCGTCGTATTTATCTATAATTTGTTGCGGCGTTAATCCGTCTTTCATCGCGCGAATAGTTATCGCTGCACCATGTTCATCACTACCGCATACCCATAAAACATCTTCGCCGTAACTCCGCAAAAATCTTACAAAAACATCCGCACTCAAATATGCACCCGTTAAATGACCAATGTGCAACGGACCATTCGCATAAGGCAAAGCCGAAGTGACTAAATAGCGTTTAATTTTTTTCTCTGACATCTATTTCTAAAATTTGCGCAAAGGTAAAAGCAATTGAGAATAAAAAAGTTGAATGAATTTTTAAAAGCAATTTTTTTAAGGGTAAAGTATTCAAAACAAAAGTTTCTTGAAAATTAATTTTAAGTTTTAAAATTACCATTATGGAAAATAGATAATTATCTTTGTACAATTTTAATTTTGGAAAGTGAATTTGTACAATGATAGCGAGACAATTGAGTAAAAAAGCCTTGGAATTATTTGGTCAATTTCCTGCTCTGATGATAACAGGACCGAGACAAAGTGGTAAAACAACGCTCATTAAAAATCTTTTTCCCCAGCTGCCGTATATTTCGCTCGAAGAACCTGATATTCGGCAACGAGCGATGGAAGACCCGCGTAGCTTTTTAAATAATTATGCCAACGGTGCTGTGTTTGACGAAGTTCAACGTGTGCCCAATTTATTTTCTTATTTACAAAGTCTGTTAGACGAAAATCCAGCGCGTCACTTTGTGTTGTCGGGTTCACAACATTTTTTATTGATAGAACAAGTTACGCAATCTTTGGCTGGCAGAGTTGCTGTTTTACAACTTTTGCCTTTTTCACTTTCAGAAATGAAAATTGGTGGACTCATGCTTAATACATTGGAAGAGGCTTTATTTTTTGGAGGTTATCCGCGTATTTTCAATCAAAATATTTCTCCTTACGATTTTCATACGTCTTATTTGCAAACATATATTGAGAGAGATGTAAGACAATTGAGACAAGTCAGTGATTTAAATTTATTTGTACGTTTCATTCGCCTCTGTGCTGGTCGAATCGGGCAACTCTTAAACATTCATTCATTGGCATCCGATGCAGGTATAAGTACAACAACAGCGCAAGCGTGGTTATCTGTTTTAGAAACGAGTCATATTGTTTTTTTGCTTCAACCGCATTTTAAAAATTTCAACAAACGTTTGGTAAAAACGCCCAAGCTTTACTTTACAGATACGGGTTTGGCTTGCAATCTTTTAGGCATTGAGAAACCAGAACAACTTACTTCACATTTTTTAAAAGGTGGACTTTTTGAAAATTTAATTATTTTAGAATTGCTTAAAAACCGATATAATGAAGGGAAAAAAAGTAATCTATATTTTTGGCGCGACAATCATGGTCATGAAATTGATTGTTTGATTGAAAATAGAGAATTGTTTAAAGCACTTGAAATAAAATCGAGCCAAACAACGAACACAGCTTTTTTTGATGGTTTGCGCTATTGGAAAGATTTAAGTACAGATTCTACTGAAAGTATTGATATTGTTTTTGGAGGTAATTCTTCTATACAAGCCTCAAAAGGCAATTATATTTCTTGGCGTGATTTAGAGCGTTTGTCAAGTTAAATTTCAACTCCAATTCTTTCGAGTAGCATATTCCAAACATCTTCCAATTCGATGGGTTCTGAGCGATACACCGCTTCCGATATTCTATTGTCCGGTTTGCTAAAATCATCTAAAAGTGGTTTCAAATTAGTTTTTAACTCCTGTTTATTGCCCTGAAATCTGGCTAAAACCAAAAGCATTTTACCAAATAATGCTCCGCGATAATTATGATCGTTTTTATCAGTATAGCGCGCTAAATATTTTTTTATGCTTTCCTCGCGGTCAATAATTTCAAAATCTTTACCTTGAGCAATTTTAACACAAAGCTCTAAAACAAGTAAAATGAGGTTCATTCCGCGTTTATCGTGCTCTAAAGTGGGTGCATCGTTTGTAAATTTTTTAAAATTAAAATTTTTTATTGAATGTCCGTCAGTAGACTTGGCAAAAGCGGGTGGTAAATTTAAAGCTATGTCTAATTTGTCAATCAAATAAAAATGGACAAAAAACAATTGCCACATTTCTTTATTTAAGCCATCTAAGGTTTTAAATCCCGAAAGCTTTGTTACTTCAGTGTAAGTATTGTAAGCCTCTTGATAACGTTTCATTCTAAATAATAGAAACATTCTCGATTCCAAAAACTTAAACCAATTAAAAGTGTCTTTAATAGCATAAGCAATAGATTTCTCTATAGCTTCTAATGCAATATCGTATTCTCTTAAGTGGGTAGCAGCTACACATTTTTGTCCCCAAAAACTAGAAAGCGCAGATTTGAAAGTAAAAGGTTTAGTACTGATATAATCGAGTGCGCGCTCTACAACACCGAGCCAGCCAGCATAATCATCAACAGTTGAATAAATGTACACTTCTACTAAAAACGCATTTAAGTGCAATGAATAAGAATTGTATTTTTCTAAATAAGGTTTGAGCGTTGTGTGATATTCTTTTGCCAAATTCGCATTTTCTGGATGATATGCAACTGACTTAACATAGCGCACTTTGAGTGATTCACTATAACCCCTTGCTTTGCGTTCAGCGTGTAGTAGTTCTTCGTAATGCTCAAATTCTTTCTGCTTTATTTCAAAAGTTTTTATGTTGCCTTTGAGTGAATAATATGATTTTATAACGCCCAGCAACTCGACTGTTATTTCTGTATATTCGTAATAAATTGTCCTCTTTAAAAGTGCTTCAGCATTTTTTATAGCGAGACTGCGAAGTGAATTAAGAACAAGATTGTGAATGATTAACCATTCTCTGTTGGCTTCAAATTTTGTTTTATCGAAACTATCCCATGTATCGTTTTCTGTATTAATAAAAAGCAGGGTGTTGTAAACACTACTTTCAAAGCTTCTTTTAAAATTTATGAATTTTGTTGTGCTCTTTGCAGCTTTATCGCCATAAATTAAATCCGCTGCTTCATCATCATTTGTAACGTCCCCATTCACTATGGCTATACAATTTTGCATTATTACTCGTGCTATTAGCATTGCTTAATACGTCAATAAATCGAATTTTTCTGGGGTCAAGCGTTAAAATGATTTGAATGATATCTTCCATTCTTTGATTTGTTAAGTTTAAAATAATAATTGGTTCAACTAATACGCATAGATAACACTTAATCTGTAAAACTTAAAACACGCCATGGCTTTTTGATATAGTTTTAACTATGAAAAATGAAGAATGAAAATAAACAAGTTGAAATGAAAAAAATAAAAACACGGTATTAACGCATGAGTTTTGACGCAAAACTGTCCATGCTAAAAATATTTGAGTACCCTAAGTTTGTAGTGAAGTTAGTTAATAACATTAAAAATCACAATCATTAACTTAATGTACAAACAACATGGCTACAACTATTTTAATTATTTGGTTATTCGGCATTGTAATTATTGACGATGTCAATTTTCATCACTAATCAAAACAACAATGTACCCCACTAAAAATCTTCTCAAAAATAGTTGCAAATATTTCTGAAAGCGCAGAATGTAAACCTGTGTTGGTGTTTACAAGTTTTTTAAATTTATAAACATGAGCCCATAAAGCAAAATAAAAAATCCCGCATTAGCAAAGCCAATATGGGAAACGGCGGTTCGGCAATGTTAAATACTTTCGTAGGGCTTTAACAATGCAAAGTCTCATACTCCCCTAAACGTTAAAAAGAGAGATTAAACCACTTTTATTTTACTTTAAAACGTTTTATCAATGAAAAAGATTTTTTACGGTAGTACATTTATAATCTTATTATTGGGTATGTATCTTGCAAGTTGCAAAAAAGAAACTGCAATTAACGCAACGCAGTCCACAACGACTCAAGCTATTGATTTACTGGATGTTTATAAACATGCGGATGCTGGCGGTGTCATGCTTTACAACCATTATAAATTCAATTTTTTGACAGTAAAGCCAGAAGAATATTTTTATTTAACTAACAGGGATAAATTAGACGCTGAATTAAAGGCATTTAATAATCAAACTGGCGGAATGGATTATGAAGGCAAGATGTATAAGTTAAAAGAAATGAATTATATCAGCGAAAATGAGCGCGTTTATTTAACTAAGTTTATAAAAACTGTAGCTGAAAATGAGAACGACATGACTGCTGCGATGGATTTCATGGATAAACAGCATTTGGAAATTGCTAATAACTCATATTTATCTTTAGATGAAAAAACAAGACTTACAATTTTTTCTACTTTATTGAAATACCCAGCTAAATATTTCATAGAGAAAAATGTGAGCAAGCAAAAAAACAGTAATAATTCTTCAATTAAGGTATCTTCAAGGTGTTTTCTTGAAAGCAAGGTGGCTTGTATATTGGCAAATATAGAAGCAGGTTTAGTAATTGGAGGTTTAGCAGCTTATTTAGGCTCTCCTGGAGTTTTAGTTAAAGAAGTTGCAACTTGGTTAACTACTTTAATTGGAAGTATATCTGGCGCAGCTAGTGCTGCTGCTGGTATATTAATATCTTGTGGTGATTGTGATCCACCAACTTGTAAAGCTCCAGATGTTGCTTCACTTTCGGTTGATGGTGGTTGTAACGCTAGTGGTACAATTTTAATAACTGGAGGGCTTGATGAAGGTCTAGGTTTTAATGTAAATAATTCAAATGCTTCACCGTCTTATATACCACTTTCGAGTGGATCAAACACTTATCATATCAGTCAAAATAGTTCTGATGCAGCTCTTTCAGTTATAAGCCCTCAGTGTAACCCTTCAAGTGGAGCTAGTACATGTCTTCCTTATCAATTTAATATTTATAGTCTGATTCATAACCCTGGCAATCCGAGTTTTATACAAGGAAATAATTCGCCTTCATCTGGTAGTATGGAAACCTACTACGTTTTGGGAGATGTGAACAAGCCAGGTTCTCAAATTGTTGCAAGCGTACAAGGCTCAATAGGTACAGTTATAGGTTCAATCGCTGGACAACAGGGTTATTCGGTTCAAGTAAGTTGGTTTCGAAGTGGTTCAGGGAGTTTATCAGTCCAAACTAGAAGTGCTTGTGGTGAATTATCAGGAACAGTAAATCTGCCTATTACAGTGCGATAATATGTAAAATTAGCGTGCAAGAAATAAAATGCTTGCACGCTTTCTATCGTTTTAAAATTTAAGATTATGAAAAATATAATAATCGGTTTTTTAGTAGCACTCATCTGTATTATTCAAAATTCATGTACCAAGACTCCAGCTCAAAATGATTTAGATAGAGTTTTTGCAGAGCAATTTCAATTTAATTTTAGCGATACCATAACTAATTTTTATTTCAAAGGAATTTTAGATAATCAAAAGATAAGCTATTCCGATGGTGTCGATAATTACAGTTATGTACAAGAAATTTCAACAAACCAACAAATAAGTGGAAATTCATTTTCCACATCGAATACTTCTATTAGTAAAGTAATTTATTATAGGGCATTTACTTTTCAATTACCAATAGAAAAAGCGCGAAATAGACCAAATTCTTGGTTACGTATTAGTTTAACTGGTCCTAGTTCAACCAATATTTTGAAAACGGATAGTATACTTAGGCTCTATCTAGACAATAAGGCTAATCTATCTTTCACTAAACACCAATTATATCGGTCTAATATTGCGATACCAAGTGATTCTTTGGGATTCTCACTAAATCTAACAATGTTAAAATATATTAATGACTATTCGGGAGACTCACATTTTATCATAGAAACTTATCAAGGAGACCAAACAGGTAGTTTTCTGAAAATTAAAGAGGTGCAAAAAGAAGTAGGATTAGACATTGACACTTACTACGTAACCTTCAATTTTCAATGTAAATTATATTTCGATTTTGATTATTCCTCGCCATTTAGAACATTGAATGATGGAGAAATGCGCATCAGAATAGTTTTACCACGTTAAAGAACCACGCAATATTTGTAAATGAGTCCAAACTAATTTTAATCTTTAATTTTTTTTGTAATGAAAAAAACTGCGAGCTTTTATTTAATTTTCATGGCATTATTAATGTCTCAAAGTTGTGGGGATTTTGTTCTAAAAACCCAGATTTCTGATAAAAAATTTGAGCCTACTGACCCAATGAAATTAGAACTATATTATACGAAAATACCGAATCGAGAATATGAGGAAATAGCATTTGTATTTACATATAGTTACAATAAAATAAAAATAGACGCTGCAAAAATCGGAGCTAATGCTGTTTTACAAATTCGTGTAGAGAGGGGAGGTTACAGTGGTATTGCAGTCCGTTGGAAATGATTCTAAAATGTAACTTTTCAGCTCCAATGTAACTTATATATGCATGCTGTCCCTGTTTATTTATTTAGAAATCTTAGCGCAGGCGAATTGAGCGTTCAAATTGCTTTACCACACTGAATAGAAGTGTAATTAATTTTTTTACTTGCTTTTTTATAAAACGTTAAAAATTTATCATGAAAAAAAAATTTTACTTTCTCTTAATTTTCATTACATTATTATAAATTGAAAGTTGTGCAGATTTTATTTTAAACACACGGATTTCCGAAAAAAAATTTGAGCCTACCGATCCAGAGAAAATTGAACTTTATTATACAAAAATGCCTAATCGAGAATATGAGGAAATAGCATTTGCTTATGGAAATAGTTATAAAGATTTAAGAAGGGAAGCTGCGAAATTAGGGGCAAACGCTATTTTGCAGGTACGGGTAGATAGAGGTTATAAAGGTATTGCTGTGCATTGGAAATGATTGAGATAGCTCTTTTCTTTAATTAAATCTTAATTAATCTATAAAATCTTAGTTTTTCTAGATATACCTCTATTAAAAAAAACACTAAAACCACCCCATACTCAATCAAAACAAACCAACCGTTTTCATAACTTTTGCTACTGCCTTGCGAATAACCTGCATAACTCAGAATTATAAAAAACGAATGCACCAACGGGAAATAATAACCGCTCAAAACAGCAAATAAAACAGGGAATGCTAAATACCATGGGTGAACGGTTGTGCTGCAAATTAGGTAAGCATAAAAAATCATCAGACAAGCGCGGGAAAAAGTTTGCAGGTCTGTGCTGAAAAATTCTTTTTTTAAATGAACAATTGAGAAAAAAATGACGAAAGCACTCATTAAAATGGGTGTAACGAGATGTATGGTGTCGAATCGGAATTGCCATTCGCCAAAAAATTTGAGTACATAAAACACAGAGGCGTTGAACTCGAATCTGCCAAAATATAAACCGAGCGAATTATTCCATAAATTGGGATTGAGTAAGGTTTTAAAAAAAGGTATGAAAATGATTGTGCAAGTTGCCAGCAAGATTAATAAAAATAAAATTCCTCGTTTTAAGTTTAATTTTCGAGCAAAACTGATTGAAAAGATTAAAGCAAATAGTTTTGAAGCTGCACTAAAACTTAGTAATACACTCGAAAGTAAAAAATATTTTGTTCTCATTGGCGCTTTTTGTAAATAATACAGCGCAGCGGTAAAAAAGAAAATCATTAAGGCTTCTGAGTGGGCGTTTGCGCAAAGTTCAATGATGATCAGTGGATTGAGGGCATAGACTAAAACTGCCTTTGGATTAATTTTTTGAGTAAGTTTGTAAATAAAAAAAAGCGTACCACACTCAGCTAAAAAATTAAAAAGTTTTATAACAACTGTGGCAGAATAAATATTTTTTGGAAACGCATAAACGGCAAATGCAAAAACACTTTGTGCAATTGGTGGATAGACTGAATTATAATTTGGTGAATTCATTTTGCTGAATGCAAATTTCACAGCATCATTTTGAGAACTCAACCAAAATTGCACATCGCTTGGTTTATTAGCGTAAACATTCACGCTGTGCAGCGTTAAATTTCCATCCCAAAAAAATCTAAAATAATCATCTGAAAGATGTGGCAGCGCAAAAACCACGATGAACCGCGCAAGAATACCCAATATTATGGCGATTTTAATATCGGATTCTTTAAGGTTTTTTAGAAAATAAAAATAAACGGCGAATGCTATTGCGTAAAAAAAAATCAAAGTATTAAATTGGTAACGCTCACAAAAAAAGCTAATATGCGTAATGCATATTAGCTCTAAAACAAATAAACCAATTTTTCTAAAAAAATACTCTTTCAAGGAATTTTCAATTTCATTTGCTATTTAATTCTACAAAATTGCGTGATTAAATTTAAACTTATGTCACACAATTGAAACTGAAACCTTTTTTATTTTTAAGCAGCCGCTGCTGCGTGTTGCATAATCAGATGATGACGGACAGAAAAGTAGCAAATTGCACCAAAACCAAATGTTAGCATGGCGTGAAAAATTTGAAACTCGTGTACACCGTTGAAAAAACTATAAATAAGCGCAAAAGCAAAATACAATGTAAAAAATAATTCTACCCACGTTGATTTTGGCAACTGTCGCGGAATATAAGTTTTTTGCGATGAAACGCCTTTATCTCCTTTTTTCTTCGTTCCGAATTTAGGTGTACGAACAAAATCCGATTTTCTTCCCGTATATCCTTCCCAAACTGCAACCGCATTGTGCAAACTCATTCCCATCGAAAGCGTCAAGAAAATAGGAAATATTCCTATCAGATACATAAAACGCTGAAAACGTGTGTCACCTTGTAAATTATAAGGCTGCAAATTTGCGACCAAACTCAATGAGATGATTGAAAATAAACCTGCTAACGAAACAAAAAAGAATTTTGTATCAAATTCTAAATCGTCAATGTAAAACATTAAAGGCACACTGATAACTGCTGCAAGTAATAATGCTAAGAAAACACCGCTTGACATTAAATGTTGCGTCGCGTGTACTTTTTGTGCTGTATTTAAATCAGAATTCCAAACCATTTTTAAAAGCTTACGTGCATTTTCTGCACCGCCTTTCATCCAACGGAATTGCTGCGCTTTTAGCGCATTCATCTCTGCGGGTAATTCGGAAGGTGTTCCAACATCTTCTAAGTATTCAATTTTCCACCCTTTAATTTGTGCACGATAACTTAAATCTAAATCTTCTGTCAATGTATCGGAATGCCAACCACCTGCGTCGTCAATCGTTTTTCTGCGCCACACACCAGCTGTTCCATTAAACTGTAACCAAAATCCTCCGTTTCTTCTGCCCATTTGTTCAATCGAAAAATGCACATTCAGTTGCAACGCTTGTAAACGCGTAATCAACGATTCAGTTTCATTTAAATGTTCCCAACGCGTTTGAACTACGCCAATTTTATCATCCTTCAAAAAATGAGGAATCGTTAATTTTAAAAATCTGCATCGAAAACACCAACAAACTCACTATCAGTGAGTGTTAAGCCATATTTAAGTGCACCCGCTTTAAAACCCGAGCGATCTACTCTGCGTATGTGCTGAATATTGAAACCTTGGGCAGAATATTCAGCTACTTTTTTGGCACAAAGTTCCACTGTTTCGTCGTTAGAGTCATCGAGAATTTGAATTTCGAGTTTATCCTTCGGATAATCGAGTAAAACTATATTATCAATGAGACGGTCAACAACAAATTGTTCGTTGTAAAGCGGCAATTGAATAGTAACCTTAGGATAGTCAGTAATTGCAGGCAAAACTGATTGCTTTCTTTGGCGAAACCAATAGAGCAAATCAAGTTGCATGATGCAATGCGTAGTTGTAAAAATTACGCAGATACAATAAATGACTAAAAAGAAATAACCTAAAAAATAACCAGGCATAGTGGTTGAGTTGAAAAATTGGAAATAATTTTTTAGATGAAATTGTAGCGTATGAAACACAAAATTTTATTCTTTCAAAATTAAATTCTGTGCAAAGATACAATCTAAAGACTTTGCCACGCATTTTAAGTCACAAAAATGTTAAGTATTTGGTCTGAACGCTAAACTCTAATTTTAAACCAAATTTAATACGGCTTAAAATAATTGAGAAGTAATAAGTGCGAACCAAAAATAAAAATTACAACAAAATTATTTCTATTAGCGCCCAATACATCTGCCAAAGTTACTCAAATGTAACGAAAAATTGTTAAAATAATTTTATATCCCGCACTTATCGTCCCTTTTATTGTGCCACTTATTTTCGATTGACCAATTCGTTTTCTGTATCTGACAGGAATTTCGGTGCATCGTAGTTTTAATTTAGCAGCTTTCACTTGCATTTCCACTGTCCAGCCGTAATTTTTATCCACCATATTTATTTTTTGAAGTGCCGAATACGTTACTGCACGAAACGGTCCGAGATCTGTGAAAGTGTAACCAAATAATAATTTGATGAGACGTGTTGCTAACCAATTACCAAAAATTTGTTGAGGCAACATCGCGCCATTTTCTTTTGTACCTAAATCGCGCGATCCAATTACTAAATCAAAATTATTTTTTACGATGGGTGCAACAAGTTCTGTCAATTCTTCAGGATAATCGGAATAGTCGCCGTCTAAAAAAACGACAATCATTGGTTTGATTTCTAATTGTTCAATATAGGCTAATGCTTTCAAACATGCATTGCCATAACCACGCAAAGGCTCCTTAACAACTATTGCGCCGTGTGTTTCAGCCACTTCAACTGTCCTATCAGTTGAAGCGTTACTACACACTATTATATGCCGCACAATCTTAGGTATATCGCCAATCACTTTTCCGATTGATTTTTCCTCGTTGAAGGCTGGTATGATGACGTCGATAATCAAACCCGATGTTAGTTGTACCATTAATTTTAATGCTGACTAAAAACTGCAATTTTAAACATTTTTAGAATAGAATAGTGCTGAACTTTATTAAAACTGTGTGGTTTATTAAATAAAAACGATGCTAAAAAAAATTTCAGCTTTACTAATTCTATTTTTGTTGACAACGACGACTACATTTGCTCAGTCTAAAGCACCGAAAAAGAAAAAAATTACAAATCCAAACGCTTGTTTAGCTATGCCAAGTACCGATAAATCTGCTGCACTTAATGTTTTACACACCGAACTACAAACATGTTGCTCAACCCCTATTACAGGTTTTTACAGAAACGGACGTTGCGATACAGGACCGAACGATAACGGTATTCATGTAGTTTGCGCACAAGTGACAGACGCATTTTTAGAATTTTCTAAAAAAAATGGGAACGATTTAATAACACCTTTTCCAGCATTTGGTTTTGCAGGATTAAAATCGGGCGATAAATGGTGTTTGTGCGCTGCACGTTGGCGCGAAGCATACGAAGCAGGTGTTGCACCGCCGATAGTTTTAGAATCAACGCACGTAAAAATGTTGGAGTTCGTAACGTTGGAAGTTTTAAAAGAACACGCGCTTCAGCCAAAATAATTTTCAATAATCGAATGAATCTCTCGCAAAAAGCAAAAATATTTTTCGCTAAAACGTATATCAATACACTTGTTTTTCTCAATGCCGATAAAGCAGGAAAAAAATCGTATGAACTATTTGCAAAACCGCGCAAAGGTGCAATCACACCCGAACAGAAAATATTTTTAGACACTTCTGAGCAAAGTGCATTGGCGTTTGATGGGCACATCATCCCTATTTATTGCTGGAAAAATGAAAATGCCAATTCAGAATCTGTTTTATTAGCGCATGGTTGGGAAAGTAACGCCTCGCGATGGCAACCACTGCTACCGTATTTACAAAAATCAGGTCTGACGATTTATGCTTTGGATGCACCAGCGCACGGCGCAGCAGCAAACGACGCGAAAAATAAATATTTCAGCGCCGTGCAATACGGATTAAATCTTCGTGAAGCATTGAAACATATTCAACCAAATTTTGTTATTGGTCATTCGGCAGGTGGTTATGCCGTAACGTTTGCTCTCAGCGATCAAACTTTCACTCATTTAGAAAAAGCCATTTTGATGGCACCTTCGTGCGACAACCGTAGTTTTTTTAATCTATATCTCAATTTTATGGGATTTAATAAAAAGGTTAAAATGGCTTATTACAAATACGTCGTAAATTCTGTCGGCGATTTAGAATATTTGACGGGTGCTTTTTTGGCAAAAAAAATTGTCGTACCTGTACATATTATTCACGATAAAACAGATGATGTAGTTCCGTTTGAACAAAGTGAAGTATTACACAACGCTTGGAAAAATAGTACGCTGCACGTAACAAACGCGTTTGGACACAGACTGCGCGATGAAAAAATTTATGAAGACATAGTTAATCAATTGCAGTAGGTTTTTAATTTTGAACCCGTTTTAGATTCACTGCCCGAAGTGGCTCAAAAAAAATAACATTATGACAATGGCTTAAAAACTTACCGCTAAAGGTGAAATCGAAGGTAAAATCGAAGTTGTGAAAGATGCTTGGTTAGAAGGACTCACAGTGATCCAAATTTCTAAAATTACAAAGCTTCTTATAGAAACAATAAAAGAACTCATTGCTCAATTTGAAAATGAATTAAAATCAAACTGATTTTACATTGATTAGGTTAAAGAAAGTTTAAATCGCTCAAAGTTTAGTCACGCATTGTTGATTTTGCCGTCTCAACTGAAAATCTTTAAAATTAAATTTTAAAATGAAGAAAGTTATTTTATTTGTTTCAGCCCTTTTATTAACGCAGTTTGCTCAAGCGCAATTTGGCGATTTATTAAATAAAGCCAAAGAAAAAGTCAACCAAGTTAAAAATGGTGGTATTGGTTCTTTATCGCAACAAGAAGCGGGTAATGGTTTAAAAGAAGCTTTGAATATTGGTATCGGCGAAGCAACAAAGTTCTTATCTACGAAGGACGGTTATTTCACGAGTCCCTATAAAATTTTTCTACCTACTGAAGCGCAAACAGTCGTTAGTCAACTTAAGATGGTCCCTGGTTTTGGCAATGTTGAAGCCGATTTAACCGAACGCATGAATCGTGCGGCAGAAGATGCAGCGCAAAAAGCGCAACCGATTTTTGTTGATGCGATCAAGAATATGTCGTTTTCTGATGCGATGAATATTTTAACAGGAAGCGATAATGCAGCTACACAGTATCTTCAAAAAACAACTAATGCAGCACTTTACGAACAGTTTAAACCTATCATTCAAGCTTCGTTAGACGCTGTGAATGCGCGTTCACTTTGGAAGAGTGCTTCTTCAGCGTATAATAATATTCCTTTTGTGACTAAAACAAATACAGAATTAGATGACCACGTTACTAGAATGGCTTTGGTGGGAATGTTTAGCTTAGTAGAAAAAAAGGAACGCGCTATTCGCACAGATACCAGCCTTCGCACAAGTGATTTATTGAAAAAAGTATTTTCAAAACAAGATAAGAAATAGAATATAGCAAAAGGCAAAAGGCAAATAGCAATAGAATTTATTTTGCCTTTTGCCTTTTGCTATTTAGTAAGGACGTTATTGTGTAAACTAACAGCCTTAGCCAAAGCGTTTTTGTTATTTACATAATACATATCAATGACACCTTTATTTTTGGCATTCAATCTGCCACGATAAGTACACGGGAAAAAATATTTTATCTCGTTAAAAGTCGCTTCCGAAATGTTTATTGAACCAGTCTCACACGTTTCTTGTAAACGGGCAGCAACGTTCACTGTATCCCCCCAAATATCGTAAGCAAATTTTTTCACACCAACAACACCAGCAACAACAGGTCCCGTATGTATACCGATCCGGGCTTCAAAATGTGGTTCTCCTAATTCTTTTTTATCTAAAGCAGTGTCACTCAAATATTCTTGAATTTCGAGTGCAGCTTTAACCATATTCGTCGGCGAAGAAAGTCTATCGCTCAAACCAGAAGCAACCATATAAGCATCGCCGATAGTTTTTATTTTTTCAAGTTTGAACTGCGCTATAATAAAATCGAACGCGCGGAAATACATATCCAGTTGCTTAACTAAATCTTCAGGCGAAAGTTGCTCCGATATTTTAGTAAAACTTTTAAAATCAATAAACATTACCGTTGCAAATTCATATCGGCGCGCTTTGGCAAAACCTTCTGTTTTTAATTCACTTGAAATAGCATGCGGTAAAATATTTAATAGCAACTCTTCACTGCGCTGCCGTTCGTGTTCAATGGTTTTATTTTTATCAATCAGCGTTTTTTTCTGTTTTAGGTTGTCGGAATATCTTTTTAGTACTAATAAAATAATGATAGCTCCTAAAATCAGTAAGGCATATAAAAATTTCTGCGTTGTTTTTACTTTATCCAATTTAATACCTTGTTCTTCGCGCTCTTGTGCGAACACTAAAGAATCCAACTTAGCACCGTTTGTAACAGCTTCCAAAAGTTCTTGTTTTCTGTGTGCTAACCTGTCAAGTTCATCTTTTTGAATATTTAATCCTCTCAGTTGAAGCGATTGAAAATCTAATTTTTGAAGCGCATCTTTAGTTTGAACAGAAAGAGATTGTTCGCGATTGCGCAATTCTGTCATCAG
>ENA-OBIO01000507-OBIO01000507.1-metagenomes-genome-assembly--contig:-NODE-507-length-20300-cov-24.9408_pt1 | contig 20300 bp, 23 predicted proteins | sample MGYA00153383_OBIO01 | MGnify analysis MGYA00153383 | reverse complement strand
TAAGGGGGATGCGAGGGGGATCGAGATATGTGCAACGACCCATTAAATTGGTATAAGATCCAAAATCCACAATCTAAAATCCCTGAATGGTAGAACGTGTAATTAAGACTGGTGCGGGCTGGCGTTTGGGATGGAACCCCAACGCCGAGGAATTTCAGGGTTTGGTGGCTGGGGATGGTTGGGCGATCGAACTCACGGAGTCTGAGTTAAACGATTTTTGCCGATTATTGGGACAGTTGGCCGCCACAATGACTCAAATGGCATCGGAGTTAATGGACGAGGAAAAAATCGCCATTGAAGCCGAAAGCGACTTGCTATGGGTGCAGGTGGAAGGCTATCCCGAAGCTTACAGCCTACAGTTGATTTTGAATGCTGGTAGGAGATGTGAGGGTTTTTGGCCGGCGGCTGTGGTTCCAAGTTTGGTGCAGGCTGCACAAGTTTTAAAAGTTTTTTGACTTATTTTGTAATTTCATGGTAAGCTATTAATTCTGTCGGGGCGTAGCGCAGCTTGGTAGCGCACTACTTTGGGGTAGTAGGGGTCGTGGGTTCAAATCCCGCCGCTCCGATAGATGGAATCCTTGAGAAATCAGGGATTCCATTGTTTTTGGGATACATCGCAGCATTTGGTCATTCTCAATTAGGGGTGACACAGTATGTCAAGCTGAGACATTCACTGCGATAAAAGTGCGATATGCCCAAAGGCACTGTAAATGTAGAAGTTTTCAAGGATCGACTCCGACTAGCGTGGTCGTGGCAAGGCAAGCGCTTCTGGTTGTACGTCGGTTTGCCAGACACTATCGCCAACCGCAAGGCAGCCGAAATTAAGGCTCGCACGATCGAGCTTGACATCGCCTCTAACAACTTCGATCCATCCCTGACCAAGTACAAACCCCAGAAACAAGAATCAATCTCTGTTACTGAATTGTTCGATCGCTTTGTCGAACACAAAAAACGCACAATCTCGATCGGCACTGTGAATAAATATGTTGGATTTCAGAAACACATAGAAACGTTTTTCAGAAACAAAAACGTCATCACTGTTACTGAAACTGTTGCTGAAAACTTTCGAGATTATTTGGCACAAAAACTTGAGCCCGTCACCGTGCGCGAACGAATTGTGATGATGAACGCTTGCTGGGAATGGGCGCTGAAAAAGAAGCTAGTCACCACTGAAAATCCGTATCGCGATATCAAAACATCAGTTCCGCCCAAGCAGCGACCGCAACCGTTTACGATCGCAGAAATCAGTTCGATCGTCCATAAATTTCGCTCAGACCCGAACCTCACTAACTACGCGGACTATGTGGAGTTTAAATTTGGTGTCGGACTTCGTACCGGGGAAGCAGCAGCGCTGTTGTGGCGGCATTGTTCCCAAACGTGCGATCGCATCTGGATTGGGGAAAGTATGAGCAATGGCGATCGAAGGTCAACCAAAACGAACAAAGCCCGCACAGTTCCTCTCACCCCACGGCTACAGCAACTACTGATGAAGCGACGGGCAAACGACTTCCTGCCGGATAATTTAATTTTCACCAGCACAAGTGGATTCGCGATCGACTCTAAGAACTTCTGCAATCGTTACTGGAAACCAGCACTGGCAGAATTAGGGATTGACTATCGGCGGCCGTATACGACACGTCACACGTTGATTTCGCATGGGTTGGAATCAGGGATGAATCCAGTGGCGATCGCAGCCCTCACCGGTCACGATGTCCGCACCCTCTACGAAAACTATGCCGGGCTTGTCAATCCGCCGCAATTGCCAGATTTGCTGCCCGTTTTCGACCCGGTTTCAACGGCTGGTTTTCAGGTCGATCGCCCAAGTGTCTCTCAATAAATCTCTGATGATCAGGGTGATTGATGTTGCCACCGCAAGTTACTAATTGAGAGAGCAATTCAGAGTTATAAAGAACTTTCCCGCCGGGGTTGCGTCCCCAGTGAATGCCTTCTAAAAGTTTATCTTGTTGTCTGTATCGAAGTAAGGTTCGATCGCTGCAATTAAGGATTTTTCCAGCTTCGATCGCGTCGCAAAAGTTATTCATTTGGGGTTAAGTAAATCTTTAATTACGTTGTCTTTAATCATGTTTTGGCGCATTATCTCTGCAAGTAAAATGCGCGATTCTTCAACAGAAATTTGCTTGATTCGCTCTACGTAAACTTTAAATTTGAATTCCTGTTCGAGTGTCAGTTCCAATTCTGTTTTCATGGCGTTTCTTCGGTATGACTGTTTTTGATGACAAACAGTTTAGTGATTCGATCACGCACTAACTCATCTTCTGTTTCCAGCCACTGATTAATAATCGTTTGGCTGTATTTTTGACCCGGTGAACTCCAGCTAAACATCTGAGTAATCAGAGCTTGGGTATATTCTGGGAAATATTCATCCCACCAGATTTGAGCAATGTCTCGAATTTTTTCAGCATCAATCGGGTCAATTAGTTCTGTTTGAGTTTCAGGCGTGAGTTCGGATATTGGGTATTGGGTATTGGGTATTGGGGTCGATGCTTCGTTAGTGAGCAATGCTGACAGAGCAGCTTGTTCTTCGGCGGTTAGCGCTACCCAGACTTGAGTTCGATCGACAGCGCCACTCGTGCAAACTTCGGTGAGAATGCCCTGAATATTTTGCGCAAACTCCCGATCGCCCTCGGCTATGGCTGTCCGAATAAAGTTCACCAATTCGGTTAAGTCCTCGTTAGCTACGTCCACAACGTCCACAACGTCCACATTTTCGTCGAAATCCTTGTCCTGCAAGGGTTCGGAACGTCCACATAAACGTCCACTTTCACGTCCACAAACGTCCACATCCGGCAGAATAGCAACGACTGGATCGGTTAGAGCGGTTAGAGCAGTTAGAGCGGTTAGAGCGGTTGGATGTTCAACAGACGGGTGGACGTTGTGGACGTTGGTGTGGACGTTTGTGTGGACGTTCTCAACTGGCTCAGTCAAAGGGTTTGAGCCATTTTGTGGACGTTGTGGACGTTGTGGACGTTCCAGAGAGAATGTTCCTCGAATAGCGTCCACGATCCCGTAGCCCATCGCGACCAATTGCCCGAACCATTCCCGAATCAGTCCCGTCGGCGGTCGGTATTTGGAGTTGAAGGACGAGCGAATTTCCCGAATGCAAATTGGCTCTTTTTTGCGATCGGCTAAAGAGATAATCTTTGCCAAGTTCGGGGCCAGTTCTACGGATTCGCAGAGTTCTAGATTCAAACTCAGAGCCTGGTCAGTTGTGTATTTGACAAATTTGATAGCCGATCGAATAGTCTCAATAGAGATTAAGGGCTCAATTTCCAAACCCAAATGAGCAGCATGGAGACAGTGCAGAATCGTCGCAATCTTGCCAACTTTTAAAGGAGCTTTTCCCCACATGGCACGCATCCCCTGTTTCGGGTGAGAGATGCGTTGATTTTCGCAGTAATTGTAAAATCTGATAAACAGTTGCCTGGCGGTTCGATCGAGCTCAAATTTTTGCTCTGGCAGTGCATCTAACTTTTCATAAATCGCTGTCAGCATCGGGGTTAAATTGATGCTTGGAGCATCCTCTACCAGTTTGGTTGCTGCCAGCGGTTGCTGCACGAAATCAAACCGCGCAAACTTGCCGTTATTGTCGTCGCCGTCCCCGATGAAACTTGCTAATACTTTCGGCTGAATGTTGCCGAAAATCGAAAGACCAACATGGCGGACGTTAGTCGCAAGTCCACCAACCCGAAGAACAACCGCACCGCCACCGCTCCAATATTCGAGCAAATCCTCTTCATCCGAGCCTTTGCCACCCCGATATTGGTTGGCTGATTTGAAAGCTCCGGCGAGTTCGTCGCAGAGGTAGAGCATTGATTGCTGTGGCAGTTTCTGGGCTTGGGCCGCTATCCCTTCCCCGGTGGCTTTGTTAAAAGCATAGACTTTTTGCGCCGGGGCAACTGGCATTGCACCTTTGTCAATATCTTTGTTGTTTTTCCACTGGTTTAAATCTTCTTCATAAGCTAAGTTTGCCCTCTGATATTCCTGTTCGCTGGCAATCAGAAGTTTTTCCATCGGGTCGCTGATAATTGCTCGAAGAATCGGGGTTTTCTTCTGCGAAGATTCGCCGACGGTCACACCGAAATAATTGGGATTACAAGAGAACTGGGTTTGCGGGAAAAGCATGGTACTCGTGTTCGCTTTTAGCAAGCTCCCGCTTTGAACCATCAGCGCCAACAAATAGCCCTCTGGTTTCAGATTCAATGTAGTTGCTAAGCGTTCGATCGGGACTGCCAAAGTTTCTGGCAGAATTTCGCTCATGTTGAGGCTGCCAGATTGAGAGGCTAAAAGTTTGGCGACTTCGTTAGCTGTGTCTTCGATCGACTCTTCTTGTTCTTTCTCAGCTTCCCGAAGTTCATAAACTTTGAGAATTTCTTTGCTGCTGATTCGATATTTCTGAGCTATTCCCAGGATTTTGATTTGTAACTGCGATTCTTTCAAATTCCTCGTCAGCAATTCGTCAATTTCGGTTTCTAAGTTTGATGGAACCGAAACCAAAGCACTTTCTGTATGTTCGTCAGCCACCGCTTGGCCGATAGAAACTTTGATGGAATTCCAGTATTCGCCTTTGATGCAATTCTCCACAGCATCGCGAGAGATTTTGTGGGCAATGCTAGAGCTGGGGTTCGATCGCACTGCACTCGCCCAAATCTGCTCCCATTCCCCCTCCCCCCAGCCACCGCCAGGAGAACAGCGCCGGCACGCATCTATAAATAATGTGTAGGCATCATCGTTGGTCATCTGTCCCAAGTGCTGGAACTCTGCTGCGGTTCCGATCAAATCTCGCGCTAGTGATGCCATTGAGGTATTTCTCAGCGTCGATACACCGCCTAAATACTCTTTGGATTTGCCCAAAGCACTGTTTAGTGATATCGGCATCGGCACCGGCACGGTAATGTCTTTGTATTTGAGAGGTTCGGCGATCGCCCGTGCACGGGCGATAATGTTCACGAAGGGTGTTGGCGTAGGGTCGGAGGAAAGGTAATTTTCTACGCGACTGGTCTGCGTGGCTACGGCAAGTTCCACAAGTCGTATTTGCAAATCCATAAAGTTGTACCGAATACCCGAATCCCCGACAATCTCAGTTTTGGCGGGTTCTCGATCGGGCTTAACGTGCCAGCCCCCGGCTAATCGAAATACTCGGCTGGGATTTTTGTTGCTGCGATCGGCTTTCATCACTTCAATCAGCAATTGTTGCAGTTCCCGCCACTGTTCAATTGCGATCGGCTCATCGAAAACCCAGTACGGCTGCATGGATTTGTCGCCGCTAAATACTGTGAACGTGGGTTCGACAAATCCCAACTCGCTCCATTTCTCGAATTGTTCCGCCAGCGGGATATCGTCCCACTCGCAGAAAATCGCGCAGCACTGAGATATGTCTGCATCACTGTGTCCACCGCCAGCACCGTTTACTACGACGTAGACTCCACGCCCGTCTGATTGGTATTTTTCGATTTGTTCCCAGTTGAGTTCAGAAAGTTTGCGTCCGCTGTCGTTGTTTTTGCGGGAGTCTGAGCCGTGATAGAAAAATCTGAGGTAAGTGTTGTCGCCGGGTTTGTAGCCCAAGTAGCTGAGGTGTTGGGATGCGAGAGTACGATCGATTTTCATAATTTTGTGACAAAAGTTCGCTTGGATAATCAAGCTTTTTTATTCAGGGAAACTGTGTCTGTAAGAAAAAGAAGAGTGTTTTTGTGAATGTTTTTTGCGTTCAGAATTCCTGTACTGGTGAATTTGCCCAGATGGTTGCGAGAATAGGAGGGGCGATCGATGTTGAGGTGTAATTCGACCTCGAACGCCAGATTGTTAAGAGGTAACAGGCAGAATCTACTGGCAGAATCTGCCTGTATTTGATATTATGGCAAAAAGCGTTAAAAGACAACCATCAACATTTAGGGAAATTACTGTGCTGCGTGAATTAAGAGAGAGAGCTGGTTTGACAAGAGAGCAGTTGGTGACTAGGTTGCACAACCGGATAGCACTACGGACTTTACAGGATTGGGAAAATCTAGGCAGAGAGCCTTCCATGACTCGGCAGGATTGGCTGAATTTTTGCGAAGCCATTAATGTGCGATGGGAGGATCTACCAGAGTCCTTATCAGTTTTGGTTGAAAAGAAGATTGAGGATAAATCTCAATTAATAGCCATTGAGACTTAAGGCAAAATCTGAGGTAAACGTTGTCGCCGGGTTTGTAGCCTAAATAGTCGAGGTGTTTGGTGGCTTGGTTGCGATCGATCAGATATGAGTTGTTCATGTTCCTTAGACGGTTAAAGTTCTATGAGTTCTGGTTTGACGAGGGTTCGGAGCTTGTATTTGAGGCAATCAATTTCGGAATTGAGGCGATCGCGCTCGTACTCCAAGTCGTTGATTTTTTGTTGGATTCTCGTAACTTTGCCGGAGACGGCGCCTGTGAGCTGGCATTCGCTACATAGTCCGTTGGTGAGGTTGCTCCACCTTCGTTTGCCGTCAGAGTGGTAGTTCGATCGACACCATCCGCTTTTTGTCATTTTTTAAACTCCCTACTTGGTTTTTTAGGATGGTTTTCTTGGTTACAGAAGAGTCTGTTCCCCAAGTCCGCTTGGATAATCAAGCTTTTTTATTCAGGAAAACTGTGTCTGCAAAGATTTACTGGATTTTTTGGGGTGGTTTTGCGATCGGGATTCTTGGTGTTGATGACTTTACTGGGAAAGACTGCGAAAATAGTGGTAGCAGCAGGACTGGGGTGTAATTTAGCCCTGCTGCTGAGTTGTTCCACTATTACGAGTTGCGTATTGCGCTTATCGTAATTTTATTATAATATGATAGTAGTCGAAAAAAAACAACAGGGAGTTTTAAGTCCCGTGGATCTCCGAAAAAAATTGGGTTTAACCCAAAGGCAAGTAGCGGAGCTTTTGGGCATTCGTGAAGCAACTCTTAGTAACTGGGAAACTGGGAAAGTTCCTCACATTCCACCTTCCAAAATCAAGCGGATGATGGAGGTATATCAATGTGATATAGATATGCTCATAGAAGCTTTTGAGGGTAACAGGCTAGTTTCTCGGTAGTCACTCGGAAAAATAAGTGTAGGTTGGGCTTTGTTCCGCGAACCAACATCCTTTTTGTAATTTTTGGTTGTTGAGTTTCTCTTGATTTAACCCAACTTACAGTCTTATTTACTTACGACATACGCATTACGCAAGTCGTAATTAAAGTGCTATAATAATCTCACAAGCCAAAACCATCACAGCCCAAACCGCTGAGAGCCAGTAGCCTCAGTAATCAACGATCTACTAGGGCTGTGCCACAAGGCTTGCATGATTCAAGTTTTTCAGGCACTGAAAAAATGACCAAACACATTGCTTCATCAGGAAGTACAGAACTTCTTTGTCAAAAATTGCTGCAAAATCGAGGAATAGGGGCATGACTAAGTTACCGACAACGTTTCAGACGCTTGATTTACAGGGATTTGAGTTCGATCGCGCCCAACAATACTCAGGCATTAGCCGTGAAATGGTGGACACAGCCTGTGCGGTACTTCAAAAAAACCGGATAGGGATTGCAGTCCGCAGTGCCAGCGCAGCCCTCAAGGAAATCTATGGCATTGGTGGCAGTACCGACATTATCTGTAAGTTGCTGAAAGAGTGGCGTGCAGATAATCTGTCGCTGATTAAAGGCAAATCAGAAAAGGATTTGGCTTCAGCAATTCTTGAGGCTGCGGATGATGGATTACTTGATGAGTCCGAAATACCTGAAGAAATTCTCAAGGTTTCTCATCAGATGGCCATTGCTTTCTACCGTTTGGCTTACCAAAAAGCTGACACGAGTGTTTCGGGCGATCGAATGAAATCCTTGGCATCAGAAAATGAAGTGATGCGCCAACAGCTCAAGGATTTTCCTCAATTGCAGATGGAAATTGGGTTCTATAAGTCCGAGTACGATCGGCAACGCAACGAACTCAAGGAAGCTTACATGAATCTGAATAAACAACAGCTAGTAGATTCTGAGCAATTCCGTCAACGGTTGGATTTGTTGCAGGCTGAACGTGACGAATTTCAAGCAAAATTTGCAATTGCTGAAAAACTCTTAGCAGAAGTTGCTGCGTCGGAAGCAGCGTCGCGCGATCGTATTAGTGAAATTTCTCGACTCAACGGACAGTTGGAAGCGCGGGAGCGGGAGATTTCGTCCTTGCATTCTCAGTCTCAAAGCTTGCAGGCCGCTGTGGGCGAAAAGCAGGTTCTCGAAGCTCAGTTGGCGGAAGTTCGATCGCAACTGAAAGAATCCTCAGCAACAATCACTAATCTGCAATCTCAACAAAGAATCAGTGGCGCTTTGGAGGTTGACTTAGACGAACAAGTAACAGACGCTCAGCTCATGATTGAGAATGAGACACTTCACGCTGATTTATCTATCTCGCTTGTAGAAATTGAACAGCTCAAAGCTCAACTTGCTGAGTTTTCAGTTACCCAGGTAGTTCCTGAAAAAGTTAAGAAACAAAAAACTGTTACCAGTAACAAATAATGTTTTGTTTCCAGTAACAAGAAACGCAATTTGTTTCTTGTTACTGAGTTTAGTAATCAAGTTAATTGGGGGCAATCAATTATGCAAGAAGAAATTCAATTGATGTTATCGGCGAGATTTCCGCTCCTGTGGGTGGTTTCACCGGAAGAGGAAACGGCAGAAGAAACGTTATGTGCAGCAGCTTCTGCTAAAAAAGCGCAAATCTATTTCTGGGATTTTGCCCGCGGTTGGAACGATTCGGGAGCAGGGAAGGGCAACCCGATGCAGGGGTTGGAACGGGTTAGCAAGGCTGCCGGCCATAATTCAGCAATATTTGTGATGAAGGACATTGCGACTCTAATTTCACCAGGGGCTAATGGGCAGATTGCGAACAATCAGTTGCCGATCGTCCGCGAGATTAAGAATCTGGCAAGGGATATTGCGCGCGATCGCCGAACGTTGGTAATTCTGTCTGACCAACTGAGATTGCCTGTGGAACTGCGCGAAGAAACGACGGTTGTGGATTTCTCATTGCCCAGCATCGAGGAGATTTCGGAGTTGGTCGATCGGCTGGTTCCTGCTGAAAAAATCCGACTGACTGACGAGGAGAAAGAGCAGTTAATCAAAGCCTGTCAAGGTTTGAGCCGTTGTCGGATTGCGCGGGTGCTGGCGAAGTGTTTGGCTGCGTCTGTGGTTGTCACGAAAGTCGCAATAAATTCGGTCATCGAGGAAAAGCGTCAAACCATCCGCGAGACTGGGATTCTCGAATTTATTCCTGCTGTTGCCGGCTTAGAATCTGTGGGCGGGTTGGAAAATCTCAAACAATGGGTGAAGGTTCGATCGCACAGTTTCAGCGACAAAGCCCGCGAGTATGGTTTGCCCAGCCCAAAAGGTTTGTTACTGGCTGGGATTCAAGGCACGGGCAAAAGTTTATCGGCAAAAACTATTGCAGCGGAATGGAAATTGCCGTTGCTGCGGTTGGATGTCGGGCGGTTGTTTGGCGGCATTGTCGGGGAGAGTGAGTCGCGAGTTCGGCAGGTGATTAAGTTAGCTGAGGCGATCGCACCATGCGTACTTTGGATCGATGAAGCTGACAAGGCCTTCGGCAACATTAACAATGGCGGTGACGGTGATTCGGGAACATCGCGCCGGGTATTCGGTAGTTTGATTACCTGGATGCAGGAAAAAACGGCACCGGTGTTTATCGTGATGACAGCCAACAACGTAGAGATTTTACCCGCAGAGCTTTTGCGGAAAGGTCGGCTTGATGAACTTTTCTTCATTCACTTGCCGAATCAGTCTGAACGCACAGAAATTTATCGAGTTCATTTGGAAAAAGTGCGCCCTGGTCGTTGCGATAATAAACGCAGTGATTTTGATTTAGGAATTCTGGCTATTGCCTCAAAAGATTTCTCTGGTGCTGAGATTGAGCAAGTTATCTATGCAGCAATGCAGGAAGGATTTAGTCGCGGAAAAGATTTTACACAAGCGGATGTCTTAACTGCGATTCACCATTGCATACCACTAGCTCAGATTGCTCAGCCACAGATTGAAGCGCTGAAAAGTTGGGCGGTGCGATCGGGCGCTAAATCTGCGAGTTCTCAATATTCAGAAATCCATCAGCCTGAACTGAGAATGTTAGAAGTTGATAACAACTAAAAACTAATTATGAACCCAACGGAAGAAATTGAACTAGGCAAAGCATTTTCCAACCCAGACGCCAAAAGAGACGGATATATTCTCAGAAAATTAATTCTTAGAAATAAACGTGCTATTGGCTGCTGGAGTTATGGCAGATACGAAAGCAATAACGGTCTTTTATGGCTGCAAAATTATGCAGGCTATTACTCACCTGATTTCTGCCTGGAATTCCAATCCGAAGAAATAGCATTAGAAAGGACTCGGATAATTTTTGAGGAGTGGGATAAGAATGAAAAGCGCCCTACATGGACAGTTTAAATGCTCAGGAATTGCTCACATAAATTGAGGGAAGAATTATGGAACCGCATTTTGTTCATCCTCTGTCTACTTTGGAAACCGTTGATACTGAGGTCGGTAAAAAGGAAGTAATCAACAGTTGGGCATTTGCGTCAATGATTTGGTCAAGCGCCCTTGCTGGCAATGAGAATGCTTTGATGATGGTCAATGAGCTGTTTGCTGATAAAAGCCAAATTCCTGCTTTGATTTTACGTTCCAAACAGGGAGATGAAGCAGCAGTTAGAGAGGCGATTAAATCGTTCGCTTCGATTTAAAGCGAACGCACTCATGGCTTTTGCGCTTGATGATAAAATTAAGGAGGCATTTGAAGGCTAATCTTACGCTTCGCTTTAAGGTTTTGACACTTACCAGACTTGAGAAATGGAACTCAAACAAACCAAGCAATGTAAAACTTGTCCGTGGAAACTATCGACAACAGTGGCTGATATTCCTAATTATTCCATTGAAACTCATGAGGATTTGCGAGATACGATCGCTGATGAGACTGGGAATGTGGATCAGATTGAGTCCAAAATCTTGGGCGTAATGACTTGTCACAAATCAATCAAATCGCCATGTGTTGGTTAGCTTCATAACCAGCTTGGTAAAGGTGGCAATATTCCGCTGCGGATACAGATGATGTTTTACTCAAATGCTAAGGAAATTGAGGTTGATGGCGAACAAAAAGACACTTTTGATGAAACTTTTACTTAGGCAGTGCTTCGCTTTCCGTTGTTGATTTTCATTTTGGGCACAATAAAATGGACAAAGTTATTCAAGAAACACAGGCTCGGGTTCAAGAATTGTTTAATGAAGCAAATTCTAAAAAGCTTAGCACTGGAGAGTTTGCGGGCAAAATCTGGCTAGGAGTAGTGCAAGGTAATTTTCCAGAATTAAGCATTGCTTTAACGATGTTCGAGAAAGCTTTAGCAATTCCCCAGCCGGAAATTGACGAATTAGTTCAGCATTTAATCAAGCTAACACTTTGTGGAGATTCAGAAGCCATTACACGTGCATTATCACTCCTTTGTGATGGCTTAATTGCGAACAATGAAACTGAAAAAAATGAAATATCAAGCAGATGACAAAACCGGACAGTTGAAATTATCGATCGCACTCAACCTAGTCTCTGAACACGAACAAGCAGAAGTTGACAAATACTTGGGCGAGTATCATGAGGAAGCTTATCCGTAGCTTGCGGGCGCGTAGCGCATCGGTAGACAAGAAGAAGATTTTCATTCATTCAAAGTAACAAATGCTTTCGCTTTCGGGGTTTGGCTTTTCGTTTATTAACTAGAGAAATAGAGGTTTAGTATGTCCGAAATTAAGTTCGCGATTTGTTGTGCAAGTTACTCAATTGGGAATGCTACAGAATATTTTGAAATACTCTGGATAGGTAATGATCATTGGGTTAGTGAGTTTGAAGAGGCAGATTTATTTGATGAGTCAACTGCCGAAAATGTTCTTCTAAACATTAAAGCAGTTGAAAAAGATGTCATGAATACTCGTTCAATCTCAATTATCAAAGTCTTGTGCAGCGATGACAGCGATTAATTGTCTGTGCTTCGCTTTCGGGCTTTGATGTACTTTTGGGGAAATTAACGAACATGAAACTTACAACCGAACAAATCAAATTAATTCTTGCTGGTGCGGAAGAATCTCTGCGACTATTGCAGAGTCAACCAGAGTATCAAGCAATTGAAAATAGTGATGATTTTACGACTGAGAATGACTTAGTTTTGGGAGATGCGATTCAAAGTTTGTCTGAGATTTATCGGGCGATCGTTGAGTCAGAATTAGCATTTTAATTAGTGAGTTGCTCTTCTTCACTCCCGGAAGCCGGGAGTGAAGCCTAAATTTTTGGAATGGATCGATAGAAGGATGAAACTTGATCGCAACGATTTACGCACATATCCAGTGCAGCAAATACCATGCAAAACTTGCCCCTTTGCAGGAGCAAATCCTTTAACTTTAGATTTGAATGATTTGGTGGGTTACTACCAAAACTTGCTCGGCAATGGTCAGCATTTTTGCCATTCTGCTAATAACACCAAAATCTGTCGGGGTGGCAGAACTATTCAGTTGAGGTGGTTGTACTTGATCGGAATGCTTGAAGAACCGACAGATGAAGCGTTTGACAAAGCTGTTAACGAAGCTCTTTCATGAAGAGGGTTGGGATAGTTGGGCTGAACTTAATTAGTGCTTCGCTTTAAGGGATTGATGTTGTTTGGATTATTGCCATGTTTTACGTTTTGATTAATTCCACTGGTATTGAAGTTCGAGAATCCAAAGAAATGCTGACTCTTAAGGAAATGCAAAATTTAGTAGGCGTTGAAGGTGAACCAGCTTACATAGAAGTGGCTTCTTATCGCAGTTTTTCTGATAAATCGTTAGCAATGATTTGTGATGACGAATTTTTGATGAAGGGATGCCAGCCAACGTGTATAACAATCGAAGGTAATGTGATTCATGGTCAAGTTTTGGTTTTGGGAACTAACAAAGCAGAAGAAGATTTTGGCTTACTCAGTCAGCAACAAGTTGAAATAGTCAAATCACAGGCACGATTGGTACTTAGTAAATAGAGCGTTTTGCTGGGTCGCTCCCAGCTTTATCTCATGCAAGAATGCAAAATCACATTTGGCAGACTACTTTGGGGTGTTAGACGAAATCGCAGATTTAGCCAGGGTGATCTGTGCAAAATAATTAGCAACGAATATAATCACTCCATAGATTGTTACGAACTTTCAAAAATTGAGAATGATCGACTTGAAATACGGTCGATCGAATATAACTGGCTTATTCCAATTATTGCTGAAATATTCAATATAAATGTTGAATGGTTGGAGCAGATTCGTCAACAAACAGAACCTCAACCACTGGATTTGAGCCAGGGAATGTTTCCGATTTACTTCAAGCCATGAAATATAAGGCTACGCGAGCGGGCCAGGCAAGTCGCGATCCCGCTCAGCTTCGCCTAGATAGCGAGCGGGGAGCCTCTCAATTGGTTAATAAGGATGCTACATTTTAAAGGCCGCGCTAAAATCTTCTATCTTCTTGCTTGACCCGAAGAGGTGTCCTAAAAAAGGGTACTCCTTCAAACGTTGGTGATGTCAGGCAAGCGCTACCATTACACCTTGAAAAGGGAGAAAAATCAAATGGCTTACAGTGATTTTACTTTAGAAAAAGTGCAGAAAAGTTTTGATTTGACTATTTCAGAAGATTTGGATATTTTTGCCAATATTCCTGATTTAGAACCTAGTATTTTACTCACTAAATTTTTAGCAGATTATGCACAACTGGCATTAAAAATTAATACAGAAAAAGCACGATCGGAAATGATTATTGCGCCGATTCTGCTAGATTTTAGAAAACAGCTTTCCTCGAAAATCAGCTTATTTTCTGGAGTAGATTTTAACGTGGATTCTGAACGGGGATTAAACGGAACTTGCGACTATATAATCAGTAATTCTACAGAACAGTTATTTGTGAAATCTCCGGTCATTATTTTGGTAGAGGCTAAAAAGGAAAATATTGTAGGAGGGTTAGGTCAGTGTACTTCAGAAATGTTAGCTGCTCAAGTTTTTAACGAACGGGAGGGAAATCAAATCCCAGTAATTTTAGGAGCAGTTACTTCAGGAAATATTTGGAGGTTTTTACAATTAGAAGAAAAGCAACTCAGAGTTGACGCGACAGAGTATTATCTGAAAGATGTCAATAAAATCTTAGGAATTTTAGCAAACGGAGTACACTCTTTGTCACCTATAATATAATTGTGCAATAAGATGCAGTTTCACTCTCCTTTAACCGTGCCGCCAATACCAACACTCACAGTCAAGTCAGGATACAAGCCCCAATCTATTGATACCAGCATTGAGGTGGACGTGCTGATGTTTCAGCTATTGCGGCAGTTAACGCCCCAACAAAAAGTACAACGGACTTGCGCTTTCAATCGATCGGTCCGAAAGATGGCAATATCGGGAATAAAGAACCAGTATCCCTATGCAACTCAGGCAAAAGTTCGGCAAGAATTTATTAAAAGGTGCTTGGGCGCTGAGTGGATAAAAGTTTTATCAGATAGTAGAATTTGGGGTGAAATCGTGATTGCAGATCCGATCGAATTAGCGCAAAAAATAGCCAGCATCTTGCTACCGCTGAATATTCCTTATGTGGTGGGAGGTTCGGTGGCAAGTTCGCTGTTGGGAGAAAACAGATCTACGCAAGATTTGGACTTAGTAATTGACCTGGAATCGCGAACAGCACAGAGGTTAATTGATGCCATGTCAGGTGAGTTTTATATCAGCGAGTCGGCTGTGACTGAAGCGATTGCTAAGTCAAGAATATCGCCCCGCGAATCATCTTTCAATGTGATCTATTTGCCTTCTATGGAGAAAGCGGATATTTTTGTGATGGGCAGCGATGACCCTTTTTCTGCTTCGGTGATGAGTCGCCGTCAGCTTCACGTTGTTAGCGGTTTACAAGAAGAGGGAATTTACATCTACTCGCCTGAAGATATCGTCATACAAAAACTCAGTTGGTACAAACTAATTCCTGGCGGTTTCCAAAAACAGTGGAGGGATGTGTTGGGAGTTTTGAAGGTGCAAGGGGAACGACTCGATCGAGCTTACTTGCACCAGTGGGCTCTTACACTCCAACTAACAGATTTGCTCGACCAGGCGCTGCTTCAATCAGGATATTAAGCGTCGGCAATTGAGAATGAAACAAAACAAACAACAGCTTGCTATTGCTAAGAAAATCAAAAAGTGGATTCAAGCCACTCAGGAAGTTGAAAAAGCTCGATTTGCCATACCGATAACCAGGCTGACGAGTATCAAAAGTCTGTGCGTTGATGAAGTTGCTGCCGAAAAGTTTGCGCTCTACATTGCTCGATTGGTGCAGCAACAGATGGATCGGGCGAATTGTCCCGAACATTTCACGGATGAAGAATGGGAACAGCAAAAACAATTAGTGGATGAAGCAATCTCACTGATGGACAGTTACCGAGAAAACCCTAGTTACGAAAGCCGGCAATCTCTCAGAAACTTATTGAGAGACATTGATGGCTTGCAAGGGGATGACTACCGCAATTTTAGGTGGGCAACGGTGCGCTTTGTTCGCAGCGGAGATTTACTAAAGCTAGAGTATGCACTGCGGTGTTTCGTAGAGACAGATTTTCCCTATTGGACTTACAAACTAGCTAGAGAATATGTAGAAGGCTATGGATTGCAGTCTGGTTCGGGTATCGTGGCTGAATCCGTGCCCATGTTGTTGGAGGTAGCAGAATTTTGGTGTCAGTATTATTTCGATCTGAGTTTGAACGAGAAATTTCCCGATGGGGACGATCGCTCCGATCGACCCAACCCGTGAGAATTTTTAGCAGATTGAGGGTTTGTTAAGCCTGCAATCCCTAAGATCGTCAAACTTGACAAATCCAATCCAGATTCTCGCCAATTACGCGCCAGCATCCACGACACAGAAAATGGCATCAAGTTGCCTAACAAATCTTACCAGCACAAGACGGGTTATTTGATTTCGGGGAAGTAGCGCAAGCTGAGAACATCCACCTCAACATCACTAAGCACTTTGGCCTCCATTCCATACAAATCATTCAGCACAGCCTTGACATCGGGAAACACGAAATACTCCGTCAGTCTACCAATGCGGTAGTTAAACGCTTTGTACCGATGTTTAAAGTACAGTTCCACATTCCCCCGACTTTCCCACAATCCCAACAAATTAACAACCACATCCGAGTAATGCGCCCTCACATCCCGCTGTACTTCGGCGATTCGTTCCTCGATCGATCGAGTTGTCACCCCAATTTTATAGAAGCAGTGCCCGTCCGCTTTTACCTCTAAAAAGTAGAGCGAGTTCACCAGAATCCGACGAAGCTGCGCTCGATAAATCTGCAAATCAGCCCGCCGTTCATCAAAACAAGAAAGCCCCGCAGATAAAGCAATCTCTGCCGAGCGCTCTAACTTCACTAACTCCGACAGCAGCAAGGGTTCCTGGACTCGGTTGAACAACACCAGGGGAAGCGCACCAACTGGGATTTTACCCAAGTCGGTAAACTGATAAGAGCGATAGCCTTCCGACTCCAGCAATCCTTTCAACTGCCACCGAAAGTTTACCAAGTCTTTGGGAATGCCGTAATTCTGTGCGCCGTACTCTTTCCACAGCACCTTCAATTGTTCCAATTCCTCACCCTTTAACTGAATGGTGAAATTATCGTAGAGGGGCAGCGATGGAAACGCTTTGGTTTTAATCCGCTGCGACACGGGCTTGCAAGTCTCAAGAGTGTGCGCGAAGTGGTGTTCCTTCACCGCACCTTTTTTCGCTGTCAATCCGCCACCGCAGTAGAGGCAAGTTAGCTGAGTTTTTCCGCGCACAACTTCATCAATGCCCGCCAGTTCGCCGCTGGGAGCAACGCCGTATTTTAGCCACATCGTCAAAAGTTCTCCTAAAAGCAGGTTTTCGTAGATGCACCCGCTCCACATGATTCAGGATTCTAACAAATAAGAGAGTTGAGAGCTTCTGGCTTGTGATTGAGAGCGATCGTCACCAATCTGGGAGTTCTTCAGCCGCGTCCGCTAGGGCTTGTGACAGTTGCTCTCTCGGTAACGGTGCAGCTAGCTTTTCATCCTGTACGTGGGGAAAAAGATGCTTTTCCGGTGTAGGAAAGCATGGAAAGCGAAGCGATCGCACCCCTGACTTGATCCGGCTTCACTTCTAAGTATTTCTGCAATTGGTCTAGGTTGCTGTGACCGCTGATTTCTTGAATAATCCGCAGTGGAATTCCGGCGTTGCTCATCTGGGTGAGGGCGGTTCTCCTGAAACTGTGGGTGGATGCTCCCTCGATGCCGGCGCGATCGAATGCTTCTCTCAAAATCCGATCGGCTGAATCTGATTGCAAGTGCTTCCAGTGGTGGCAGCGGTGACGGCCTGGGAATAAATAAGTCTGACCCGCGTGGGGTTTCCAAGACAAGAGGAGCGATCGCAAATCTTCAATGACTGGAATCGTTCTGGTTTGGAGTTGGCCTTTGGTGTTGGCTTTGCGGAAGTTGATTGTAGAGCGGACTGTACCCGTGTTCGTGTAGATATCCTTGACCATCAGGGAACAAGCTTCGGCAATGCGGCAGGCGGTGTACAGGCAAACTCCAAAGAGGGCGCGATCGCGATCGGTCTGCAAACCGTCGTTAAATAAGAGCTCGATTTCCTCTTGGCTAAGTATCTTGGCCTGCCCATGTCCCTCAATCTTCATGCTTGGTGTATACCCGACCCGACGCTCCAAAGTCTTGCATACTTACTGCATTACTGCATCGGTCGGGGGGATTTCTTAATGAGTTTGCTCAGGAGTAGGCAAGTTAGGAGAGGGCGATCGAACTCCGGTTTATTGATATGTTTGGTTGAGAATACAAGTGCTGAGTTTGATCGGAATAAATATGTGTTTGTACCGCTTTATTCAAGTCAGTATTTAGTTTGAGAAACTATAATAATTATGGAATAGCATATTAAGTTTTGTGAGAATTTCCTTAATATTTGACATAGGTATTGAAAAGAATGTAAACGAACATTATTGAATACGGAGTGTTTTGTATGTGGATAGGTTCAATTAGGCTAATTGTGGAAACAAAGGATGCACCTTTCGCAGGAACCGATAGTTTGGTACAGGCGATAATCTTGAGAGATGCCACCGAACTTCGCGTACTAAACTTGGATTATCCAACTGAAAACGACCTCGAACGCGGTGCAATCCGAAACTACGATTACATCGGACCAACAAAGCTACCACGGAGGAACGATAAGACACCTGAATTGCCACCTGGTGTTGGACAGATTCCGATGCCATATCCTGGGTACGGTTTTGAATTCTCGAATGGACTGAACGGTCATCTCAAAATCCAGTTGAAAATACGTGGGGATGATATGTGGATTAAAGATAACGTCGATTTGTACGTTAGATTTATTCGAGAACGAGCCACTAGCTTTGACACCGTGGCTTGGCTAGAAGATCCAGACTGGACTTACATCGCCAGTTGGACTCAAGACGTGTCAATGAGCACTGATTCTAGCGAAGGAGTTACGACTTGGAATCTGACTCTGAATTAAGAACACAGCCAAACTCCGAGTTTTCGTAAATGATATTAACGATAACGTTGAGAAAGAGGCGATCGCGGTCTATCTTCAAACCATCGTTAAATAACAGTTCGATTTCCTCTTGGCTAAGTATCTTGGCCTGCCCATGTCCCTCAATCTTCATGTTTGGTGTATACTCGACCCGACGCTCCAAAGTCTTGCATACTTACTGCATTACTGCATCCGTCGGGGTTATTTCTTAATGCGTTGGGTGAGCGGGGTCAAGGGGACTGTTGAGCAAAAGGCAGTAGGCCGTGAAGGGATTGAGATTTGGGCGATCGCTATTACAAACAGCCTTCTAAAAACTCAACTTCAGGAAGTTTACCCGACCTGAATTCTCTCACCCGATCGAAGGTCGTCTCAAAAATTATCCGGTAGTTATTGTCAGCCGCATCTTTAGGCACAAAAGTGAGATGTTTACTATTTCCCTCTGGACGACTTGTGAGAGGAGCCTTAATTATTTGAATCTGTCCTGGATCAATAGTCCGGACAGTTTTTAGTTCGTAGTCTGGAACCGTAGATTTTCCGTTGCTAGCTCGATCGCCTTGGAGCCTTGAAACCCTTATTCTACGGTTGGCTATCAAAAACTGTCCGAAGTATTGAAACAGTAGAACCTGCCAAAACTGGGTCGGGTGGGTCGGAATCCTTAGATATCAACGTTTATATCGGCGGAACTGGGGCGGAAACTGGGTCGGGTGACGCGGAAACTGGGTCGGGTAGAGTCGAAAAACCGATCGCCCCCCCGGAACCGGAAACAGCACCAACAGCACCAACAGTCCCGCCAATCGCGCCACCAGAACCAATAGCAGAAAACATTGCAGACAGCACGAACCCATCACAGAACAATTGCAAACCCACAAAATCCGTAGAATTTGCAGAACAAATCAGAAAGGCGATCACCAATTTTGACCGATCGCTGGCCATTCAAGTTACAAGAGCGCTGAAAGACAAAACAGAACTGAGAAAGGAAGTTAGGGCGGCGTTGACCGTTGACGAGTTTGATAATTTCAGACTTTTGGTAACTGCGGGATTTATCAAGGGTACGCGGGTTAAGTACATTGGCACTCGCTACCATAATCAGCTACAAGATTTGGAGTTGGTAGTTAATGCAATAGATGGTCGATCGGAGATTTCTTGTACCAAACCTGACGGCAGATATACAACGTGGTTAAAGTCGGAGGACTTAGAAACCATCAGCTAGATTCATTAAACTCAGCGAGACTGTCACCAGTCCCGCTGGTCTTCAAAACCGTGCATGAGACTTTAACCTCACACGGCTCCTCAATGATTTGGTGCTTGTTACGCATACCTCATTACCCATTTACCATCGACTTTTTCAAGTCTTCTGGTGGGCTTAGGCTTGGCACTATTGCAGCCAGATTGGTTGCCGAGACTGCCATCGATAGCAGTCTTTGTGTCGTGGCAATGTCTGTGAAGGAATTTCCAATTATCGTAAGAATCTTTTCCACCTTGCGATTTAGGGATTCTGTGGTCAACTTCCATCACATCGTCTTCACGGAAAAACAAACCACAGTGGGTACACTTCCCTTTTTGCTTTTTCAGGAGTTTTGCTGACGGGGTGACAGGTCGCTTGAAAATCAGACAGGGAGGCAATCCTAGACGAATCGCCTCAAAAAAGATCGGGTAAGAAAGCTTCTTACCCAAAAACAATTAAATGATACCAGAATTATATCATGCC
>ENA-OBIO01000506-OBIO01000506.1-metagenomes-genome-assembly--contig:-NODE-506-length-20306-cov-3.65552_pt1 | contig 20306 bp, 18 predicted proteins | sample MGYA00153383_OBIO01 | MGnify analysis MGYA00153383 | reverse complement strand
ATTAAACGGATTAATTGATTTACAAGATTTTAACCATTAACCATTAATCATTAACCATTATTTTTTTCATATTTATAGTACATCCATGCACCATAAATGATGTGTAGTACACCAAAACCTATCGCCCGAAGTTCGATTGAATAATTAGTAATGAAAGTGGCGCCGAGACCTAAAATAATTTCAGAAAAACCCAAATACTGAACTTCGTGTAAAGTATATTTACTTCCGTTGACCAAAGCCAATCCGTAAAAAACTAAAGTTGTAGCTGGCATCAGAAAAATGAGACCTTAATATAATAACGCTAAACAGAATATGCCACCCGTTAATAAAGGCACAGCCAAATGAAAAAGTAATCGCAACGCCGATTTGGTGAAAGTACTTTGCCCAATTTTTTTATTTTTTTGCATCGTAAAATAAACACCTGAGGCGAAAGCACACAAAGCTGTTACAGTGCCATCCAGAAATAAAAAAGTGCGATATCCCATTCCCCATTTTTTGGTTTGCACAGCTTTCCAATAATTAATATAGTCACTTTCGAAGGGAGCAGCATTAATATAATAATAAAGAACTGCTGCTCCAACCAAAGCGCAGATGCCAGCCACTATGCCAGAAAATCCGGACAACCCAATAAAACGCGTAGAGCGCTCCATGATACTTCTAATTTGGCGCAATTCTAATAATTGTTCTTCTTGCGATTTCATATTTGCAAATTACTTTGTAATTTAAAGTAAATATTTATTTTACTTCTGACCAAATTATTTTGAAAAAAAATTAATAATTGATGTGCCGCAAGGTGCAGCGCACCTCAATATTTGTAGAACTCTATAAAAATAAAGTTTCGTAAGGTGCAGCACGCCTTAACCTAAAGCGAACAATGTTGAGGTGCGCAGCACCTCCTAAACTTTGAATTTTTATTTGCTACAAAGATTGAGGTACTACGCACCTCTTTGCTTAACATCAGTTAATGGGTCTCAAGTAATAATTATTTTACTTTCAATTATTTTAAATTTTTGTTTTTAATACTTAGCCACCATTAAATAACGGCGCGCGAGTTTAAATGAATGGTCAATTAAGATGTAATATCTTAAAAACTTTCACGATTAAACTAAAAAAAGCCTACGTTGTGTGTTTGCGAAACACACAACGTAGGCTTTTAATTATTTTTTGAACGGCAAAATATCTAACCAAAAATCTTTCGAATAATATCTAAACCGTTAACGCTTAAAATGAGTGCCAATAGAAGAAAGAAACCTACAGTGACGGCGCGTTCTAAAAATTTATCGCTCACTTTTTTGCCTGTAACAATTTCCCAGAGTAAAAAAACGACGTAACCGCCGTCAAGTGCAGGAATAGGTAACAAATTCATAAAAGCTAAAACGAGCGAAAGACTGCCAGTAATCACCCAAAAGCGTTCCCAATCCCACGTTTTACCGTAGTTTTCGGCGATGGAAATAAATCCACCCATACTTTCCTTCGCTTTTATCTCACCCGTAAATAATTTTCCCATTCCCGAAACTTGATCGGACAGAAAACTCATGCCGCGATGAAAACCGAGCGGTATCGCTTGCGCCAATGAATAATTATTGCGCTTTATATCGTAAAATTTTTCTACCTCCGACGCTGCAACGAAACCAAATTTACCTTTACTATCCGAAGTTACTTTAAGGTTTAATGTATCATTATTCCGTTTCACGCGCCACGTCGTTTCCTGTGCTTTGTATTTTTGTGCCACGCGTTGAAACAAACTAAAATATTGCGCAGGTTCGTCATTGATATACAATACCGCATCGCCTTCTTTTACGCCACCTTTATCGGCTTGCGAATTTTTATTGACCATTCCAATTTTAAACGGATCGGGTACTAAAAACAAATCTTTGCCTTTGTTGGAATATTTTGAAAGCGTCAGCAACACATCACTCGGTAGATCAATCACTTTATTCACGCCGTTACGCTCTACTTCAATCGTTTTGCTATTGCCAAAGAGAATTCCTTTCAACAAATCCTGACTGTTCAGTTTCGTGAAAGGCGCATCGCCCACTTTTAAAATTTTATCGCTCGTTTGTAAACCAATTAGCTTACCTAAACTATCGGCAATAATACCGAACGGTTGTTTTTCTGCGCTGACGTAACTTTCGCCGTATTGCCAAAACAACATTCCAAAAATAAAAAAACCGAGTAAAAAATTAACCGTCACACCTCCCAACATAATGATTAGTCGTTGCCACGCTTTTTTTGAGCGAAACTCGTAATCTTTCGGCGGAAGTTTCAGCGCTTCGGTGTCCATGCTTTCATCTACCATGCCAGAAATTTTCACATAACCACCGAGTGGCAACATACCTATTCCCCACTCTGTATCGCCGATTTTTTTAGAAAATAATTTGCCAGGATAATCAAAAAATAAGAAGAATTTTTCAACGCGCGTTTTAAACCAACGCGCGGGCAAAAAATGTCCAAATTCGTGAAGAATAATTAATAAAGATAAACTGAGCAGAAACTGCACGACCATTGCCACCATACTGTGTAAATAATTTTTTGCGCTTATGAAATTGTTCGGTTGCGCTTTATAAAAAAACGAACAAAGATACTAAATTGTTAGTCGTTTTTTAAATCGGAATATTTCAGACAGTAGAAATATTTATGAAACTGTCTTATTTATTTAAATTTGCTTTTCTATGCGTTTTGCAACATATCTTAAATTCGTCTGTCAAATAAAAATGCGAAGAAAAACTAAAGGCGCGTTAACAATTCGGAGCGTAAACTTTTGTCGGATAAATATTTGGTAGAAAAAGTTTTAGGAGGTGATTCTAAAAGTTTCGGCATTATTATTAACAATACGGAAAGTTTAGTCGCCCAAATTGTTTTCAGAATGATTAATAACGTGGAGGACAGAAAAGATGTGGTGCAAGATATTTATTTAAAAGTTTATAATAATCTCATTCATTTTCGATTTTAATGTAACCGATTTGGTTTTCCAACATTTAGCACCCATAAAACCTAAAGTAACTTTTAATTATTTTCCTGTAATTATTTCTGTCGCCTACTTTTTGTTCGGCTTTGTCTTTATAGCTTATTTACAAGGTATTGATTTTAGTGCATATTGGAAGCAAGTGAATCTTTGGCATTTAATTTCAAAAATTCCGATGGTACAATATCTGCTCATCAATACGGCTGCTACAGTTTTATTTTTCGCCTTATTAGATATTCATAAAATTTTTCAAAAAAAATTAGAAATGCTTTCAACTTTTTAAAAAAGATTGATTATGTCTAAACTGGTACTGGTTTTTGAATCTCTTTTAGTTAGTCAGCCAATTTTTTCTCAAGATAGTTTGCCAACTATTAAAGCAACCTCTACTAAAGTGGATATACGCGTAGGTGATGATTTTTTCATGCGCGGAGGTTGGATTATAGACTCGACAAAAAAGCCCGATTTATTTACAATAGGTAGTCAGTGGAAGTGTAAAACAAAAAAAGTTACCTTTATAACTGATTTAGATTCTATTTCTTTTGAAGTAGAATCAGGCAAAAAGTATAATTTCATCATTTTACTCAATGGAAATACACCCTGCCGTACTCAAATAAAAGCGCTTACTAATCCCATATTTATGGATAAAAAAATTATACTCCTTATTTTAAGTAGGCTGCATTATATAATGATCACTTTTATTATTCAGTTTTGTTCGGCATTGAGCCTCACAAAACTGTCGGAAATTATAGTTTTAGGTCGGCTTCGCCTTCCTAAAACCATAATTTCCGAATACCGTGACACAAAAAACTTTTACTATAAATTTTTAATTGTCGTTTATTTAATAACAACTAATTATGTGTGTATGCACTACTTTTTATTTTATTCTTAATTTGTAGAAACCAGATTTATTTTTTACATTTTTTATACTTCGGCTACGCTGCGCCGACGCTTTTTTGGCTAATGACATTTGCAAGCGGGTTGATACATGGAAATTACAACCATTTAAAAAATGTTATGAGCGAATTAGGTGCCGTCGAAACAAAATCCGAAATTTTCACATCAACTTTTCTAATAATCATTTCAATTTTAGGCTGTTTGTTTTCAATAGGTTTTTATAAAGCCTCTACTCTTAATTGCGCTTTCGTTTATAATAATAATGACTAAAACGCATTACGAGTATCGTCTGAAAAAAAATCTGATTGATAGGAGTGTGCCAGAAAACATCGTCAGTCAGTTTTTGAAACCGAATCCAAAAGAAGATTCGCGCGAAGCCATAAAATGGGTCGCCATTTTATTGGGTGCAGGTATTGGTTTAGCCGTGGTAAGTTTTATTAATCATTCGCTCGGAATTCACTCGCTGGCTATTATGATTATTAGTGTCGCGCTCGGCTATTTAGCTTATTATTATTTTACAAAGAAAAAGCAAGAATAATACAGGTTGTGGTTTCATTTTTTCCCACAATCTAATTTTAACTCTGCACTAACCTTGTAGTTGTTGCAGAGTTAATTTTTTTATGGCGGTTATTTTTTATTATTATATCGCCACTCATACACCCATTTAGATTGAATCAATTCGAGGTGATTTTCATTGCTCTGCTCGCGCGTACCTTCAAAATTGGGAATTTCTAAAATCCATTCCAACAATTCAGTAAAGCGGATGCGATAAATTTTTGATTCGTCGAAACCTGCGCCGAAACGTTCGTATAGCTTCATTGCTATGTCTTCATGCTCGAGCCATTGAATGGGCGTATCATCAAAATCTTTAAAATTGGACATAAATTCTTGTTGGTTAATAGTTGTTAGTTGATAGTTGTTGGTTGTTTAGCGCGCTCGCAAACTAACGATCAACAACTATCAACTAACAACTAAATTTTATCTTCTTCCGCGTGGCATATTAGTGGGTGGTTGCATCGGCATTTTATTATTCGACATCATGTGCATCATCTTACGCATATCCTCGAATTGTTTGACGAACGCATTTATTTCTTCCAAACTCTGACCGCAACCGCGCGCAATGCGTTTCTTGCGACCAATATTCATCAACTCTGGTTTTTTACGCTCTTCGAGTGTCATTGATTGAATCACACATTCCACACGTTTAAAATTTGCACTGTCTAAATCAACATCTTTGAGTGCTTTCGATGCGCCTGGAATCATGCTGATGAGCGATTTCATGTCGCCCATTTTTTTAATGCTTTGGATTTGCGAGAAAAAATCGTTGTAGTCGAAAGCGTTGCGTTTCATTTTCGCTTCCAACTTTTTCATTTCGGCTTCGTCGAATTGTGCTTGTGCGCGTTCCACCAATGTAGTGATATCGCCCATGCCTAAAATTCGATCCGACATTCGCTCAGGATAAAAAATATCGAGCGTTTCTAATTTTTCGCCTTCTGAAACAAATTTAATCGGTTTGCCGACCGTATATTTTATACTTAACGCCGCACCACCGCGCGTATCGCCGTCGAGTTTTGTGAGTACAACGCCATCAAAATTGAGTGTGTCATTGAATGCTTTGGCTGTATTAACGGCATCTTGACCCGTCATGGCATCAACTACAAAAAGCGTTTCGTTCGGATTGATGGCTTTTTTGATGTTTAAAATTTCAATCATCATCGCTTCGTCTATTGCTAAACGACCTGCCGTATCAACAATAACAACGTCGTAATTTAATCTTTTGGCTTCCACAATGGCGTTCAATGCTATTTGAACCGGATTTTTATTTTCGGGCTCTTTATAAATCGGTACGCCTACTTTTTCAGCAAGAACTGTCAACTGATCAACCGCGGCTGGACGATAAACATCGCAAGCAACTACTAAAGGACGTTTTTGTTTTTGCGTTTTTAAATATAAGGCTAATTTACCCGTAAAAGTCGTTTTACCAGAACCTTGCAAACCCGAAATTAAAATAACAGATGGCGCACCTTTTAAATTAATGCCTGCCGATTGCCCACCCATTAAAGTTGTGAGTTCGTCCTTCACAATTTTAATCATGAGTTCGCCTGGCTTAATGTTTTTCAAAACATTATCTGTGCCGAGCGCGCGCTCTTTAACTTTATCGGTAAATTCTTTAGCTATTTTAAAATTAACATCGGCATCCACCAATGCGCGACGAATATCTTTAATTGCGGTTGATACATTGAGTTCAGTGATTTTATTATTACCACTTAGCACCTTCATGGCGGCGCCCAATTTATCGTTCAGATTATCAAACATGACATCAAAAATTTAAGAATGCAAAAATACAAACTTAATAGTGAAAAAGAAACGCAAATTGTTCTAATAAGGTTTTCTTTAAAAAAATTAGGCTGCCTTTTTGAGGCAGCCTATAACGCAGATATAGTTTAAAGTTTGTTTTTCGTATTGCTAATTCGCTGCATTGGGCGTATTTAAAATATGCGATCCTATAATATTGACTGCCTTATTACGCAATTTATTTAGCCAATAAGGCGACTCCGAAATATTTTCTTTTATTATGCCGCGTGAACTCGTGCTGTGCACAACCCACAACCCAGATTTATCATTTTTAGTAACAATAGCGACGTGTTCAATATGTTTCTTGCCAAAAAAAACTAAATCGCCAGGTTGCGCGGCGTCTAAATCCGTAGCAATGCCCGAATTGTATAATTCGCCAGAGGTGCGATTGACGGGCGTGTCAAAATATTTAAAAACAAACTGAATGAAAGCCGAGCAATCAATGCCGTTCGTAATTTCTGTTCCGCCATATTTATATTTAAAATCCCAATTGGCGAATGACTCTGCAAACCACGTGAGATATTGACGGCGTTTTTCTGTGCCTGTCAAATTTAAAGTTGGATCGGCATAGTCAATTTTTTCAGTAATTTTCCCAGACTTTGCGTTATCAAGGATAGCAACGCCCGTTTTTGTCGGGGAAAGATTGAAAACACTTTGATTAATATCTAATTCGTCAGTGACTAAATCCGTATTCAGATGGAAATCTGAAGTACTGTATGAAGGAACACCTTGAAGTTCAATATCACTGTGTTTTAATGTTACTTTATTGAACAATGAAAAACAGGCTGGCGGAAAAGGTGATGCCGCAACTACTTTTTCTGGTAATGCTGTAGAAAGCATTAATGCCAATACAAAAAATAGTTTAGATTTAAAAAGTGATTGGTTTTGAAAATTTGGTTTTAAATACGTGGTTTTATTCGTTAAATTGCAACACGATGAATACATACTAAATGGTTTAGAGCCTTCGCAAAATTAGATTTTAGCAAGGACAAATTTGTGTACTTCTGTTTTAAAATTGTAAGGATTACGAGCAGTTAACTTCCTAAGTGGTGCAAAAATATCTAATAAATTTAATTTCAAACATTTTTTGCAATTTAATTTTGTATAATTTCGAATTTTATGGCATAAAACAGATAAAAAGCTGCTCGATTTTGTGTGACCAAGTTTCAAAAGTCAGTCCGACGAACTTTAATTTTAGAATATAATTTTGGAAGTACAGAAAAAATTTAATTAAATGTGCGCACAACGAGACGCATTTAATTGATTACCAAATTATGTTCGTAAGGGAATAATTTAAAAGCAGAGGTTAAGTTTTTTTTGAAAAAATTTAATAATTTAATGTTTTCTACTAAGAAAAAATTTATTGATCCAATCTTCTGAGATTAAGTAGGCTAAATTTTATAAAGCTTTACCCCCTATAATTTATGCTTCTCGATAATTTCTAAAACTTCATCCTTGTGATTTTTGCCAATTGGTAAAAGTTTGGGTTGACCTTTTTCAGAAACTTCCACTGAGTTTCCGTCAATGGCTTTTATTTTATCTATGCCGACGATGAACGAACGGTGTATTTGCACAAACTTGCTCGATGGTAATTTTTCTTCCAAACTTTTCATAGTTTGTAGCGAGATAATTTTTTCCGTTTCGGTTCTGATAATCACGTAATCTTTTAAACCCTCGATGTATAAAACGTCTGAAAATTTTATACGCACCAATTTTTTGTCGGCTTTGACAAACATATATTCGGTGTTCGCTTCTTCAATCGGTAAATTTTTTGCCGTCTTGTGTTCACGTTCGTAAATATCGCGCGCCTTATTGATTGATTTCATGAACCGATCTAAACTGATAGGCTTCATCAAATAATCGCACGCGTTTAGTTCAAAACCTTGAACGGCAAAATCTGGATGTGCGGTGGTGTAAATAGTTATCGGTGGTTTTGTGAGTGATTTTAAAAAATCAATGCCGTTCAATTGTGGCATCTGAATATCGAGCAGCATTAAATCAACAACATTTTCTTTCAAAACCTGATTTGCTTCAAACGCATTTGAACAGCGCGCTACTAATTCTAAATCAGGCATTTTTTCTACAAACGATTCTAAAATATCAATCGCTAAGGGCTCATCGTCAACAATAATAACTTTCATATTTTTTTGATTTAGTAATTTTATCTTAAAATTTTCATTTTCTGAACACTCGGAGCACTTAAAACTTCGGCTTCAAATAAATTTTTAACGGTCGTATTCGATAGATTTAACCACAGTTGTACGGTGTAGGTATGTGGTGTTTCATCAATTTTTAAACTGTATTTAGTCGGATACAAAAGTTGTAGCCGCCGTTTCACATTCACCATACCAACGCCACCACTTTTTATTAATAAATTATTAGACATCGGTGTTTGCTCGGCGCGCGAGTTTTCAACCGTTAAAAATAATTGTTCGTTCTTAGTTTTTAGTTCTATGTTGATATGCCCTGCGTGAATATGATTTCCAGCACCGTGTTTAAAAGCATTTTCTATAAATGCCATAAAAATAAGTGGTGCGACTTCTAAGTTTTCATCGTCACAATCAACGTCGAAATTAACATCAATTTTAGCGTGTCGTATTTTTTCGAGGTATAAATAATTTTTGATGTAATCCACTTCTTTTGAAACGGGCACTAACGGAATATTGCATTCGTACAACATATACCGCATCATTTCAGAAAGCCGCAAGACAATTTCAGGTGCAACGTCCGATTTTTTGAGCGTCAGTGCATACAAACTATTGAGCGTGTTGAACAAAAAATGCGGATTGATTTGCGATTTCAATAAATTCAACTCCGATTGAAAAGCGCGCGTTTCTAATTCTGATTTGTGGCGCGTCTGTACCAACCAATCGCTCACAATTTTTATAATTGTAAAAAAGAAAGCACACACACAGAAACTATAAAATATTGTAATTACATCAACCTCGTGCTTGGGCGAAAAAAACTTAAAATTTGAATCTCCATAAGCATTACAAAGGCTATCTAATAGACTGACGCCACAAATTATCAGTAACAACTGACCGAAATACAATAGTAATTTATCTTTTGCTAAAAAATTGGGAACTAAATAATTGGCGTTTAAATAGTATAAAATAGCCAAGAGGATATCAATAAAAAGGGCAAACTCCAATGAAGCTATAATTTTTAGTTTGCTAATAAATATATGTGTTAAGAAATTCACCATAAACACTAAGCTCCACATCACAATATGCAACGTTATCTTAGGTGAAAACATTTGTTTCTGTACTTCTGAATATATTTCTTTCATTCTTAGCATAGCACAAAGAAAACAAAAAACTATCCGAAATTTATATTTTTTTCGATAAGATGCTTTATTTCACCGACTAAATTCTTTTGAATTGGAAAAAATAAGCTTGCAGAATTGAAAAGTTCATTTTGGTATTTTCTAAAATTAAATCTTGACCAGCCTTTTTTATAGAAAGCCCTTTATCTCTACATGAGATGTGGATAGTTTGGTAAATTAGAAATTAATTTTCCCCGAAACTGATTTAAAACGTTAGGATAAATTGAATAATGATTCAACAAATTTCTAAAAGCGGTTTACTTTAAAACACCCATCACTTTAATAGCAAATTTTAGCAAGCTATTATTGCCGTGAATATTTAATTTTCTGCAAATATTGGCTCTGTGATTTTCTACTGTTTTCAAACTGATAAAATGCGCTTCAGCTATTTGCCTCGTAGTTTTTTGATGGGCGATATCTTTAAGAATTTCTTTTTCTTTTTTTGTAAGTTCTTCTAAAAGTTTTTCTGATTTTTGAAAGAAAAGACCTTCATTTTGGTTATCTGTCGAAATATATTTACCGCCATCCGACACTGTTCTGATAGCACTGACCAAATCATTAACAGCGTCATCTTTAAAAACAAAACCGTGAATACCCAATGCCATTGCAGCACGGATAATGTCAGCAACTTTGTGCATACTCAGAATGATTATTTTAATGTGGGGATGATTTTTTAAAACCCACTTGGCGACTTCAATGCCGTTTAGTTGCGGCATATCTAAATCTAAAGTCACTACATCGGGTTGTAGCAAATTTATTTTTTCAAGTGCTTGTTTTCCGTTATTGGCAGTATCAATAACTTCAAAGTCAGATTCCTCGTCTAAGGCATCTTTCAAGCCTTTTAAAAATAAAGGATGATCGTCCGCGATGATAATTTTTATTTTTTCCATAAGTTTCGTTTAGTTGATAGTTGATAGTTGATAGTTGATAGTTGATAGTTGATAGTTGATAGTTGAGGCTATCAACTATCAACTATCAACTAAACTGGTATTTTAATTAAAATTTTTGTACCTTTTTGCACTTCCGAATCTATCAGAAGTGTGCCCTTTAATAATGAAACACGCTCTTTAATACCTAAAATCCCTTGACCACTTTGTGCAGTTTTAGCATCAAAGCCGATGCCATTATCTTCAAAATTAATTTCTAAAAAATGTTCGATTTGTTCTATTTTAATATTAATTTTAGTTGCGTTGGCGTGTTTAATCACGTTATTAAAACCTTCTTGAAAAATTCGATACACATTAATTTCTAAATCTTTTTTAATCAAGCCATCTATCGAAGCGTTCATATTTAGATTTATTTGGAGTGAAGACGATTGTCTTATTTGCGTTACGAGAGATTCAATCGAAGTTGTAAGTCCGAGGGTGTTTAAAATGGGCGGACGTAAATTATGCGACATGGCGCGCGCATCTTCGAGTGCGCTTGTCGTAACATCAAGAAGGCTTTCAAGCGTTTCTTCAAATTTTGCGGTACTCGTTTTTTTCTTCAATGTTAGTAATATTCGGTTGCGAATAACTAATAGATTCTGACCTATGCCATCGTGAATATCTGATGCCAAGCGTTGTCTTTCGGCTTCAATATTGGCGATAAGATTTTGGGAATACTGATTCATCGCTTCCATCAACTCAATTCGGTAACGGTCATTGTCTTCTTTAATTTGTCGGAACCTATCGTTTACAGCTAATACCAAAAAAATAGATTGAAAGACAACGGCAAAGTGCATGGAATACTGCGTGAGAATATTATTTGGTAAAACGCCAACTAAAAATAATTGAAATATTGTTCCGAAAAAAACGAGAGAGAAAGTCGCCAGACTCACAAAAAAGTAAAACAAATTTTTATTTTTTCGGATAGTGAAAATGCCAAACATTAATAGAATAGCGACAAAGGATGCGAACAAAATTCCAAAGCGAATAAAAAATTGAAAACCCAACGGATGAATGAACGAAAAGCTGAGAACAAACAGCGTGAAATAAATTAAGCCGATAGTAAATTGGTGTACTCTCAGCGAGGTTTGTTTGAAATTGAGAATATTATCGGTGAATAAATTATTAAAAACAAACGTAAAACACATCGTTATGGCAATCGTTTGGCGCGACCAATAGGCACTGTTTGGAAAAATAAATTGGTGTACGTATCCTTCAAAATATAATAGACTGAGCGTCGAAAATAACACTTGAAAGGAAAAGTAGAGGTACACTCTTTCGCGCGTTATTAAATAAAATGAAAGATTTAATAACCCAATGAGTAGCATTATGCCATACGTGAATCCTGAAATTGCCGTATTTGTACTTTCCCAATTTCTGTAAGCATCTTCGTTCATTAAACTTCCATCCAAATTCATTGGGTCGCCTACGCCAGAAGATTTTATAAAAAATTCCGCCGCCTCACCGCCTTGCAATCGAATGGGAATTACAGGCTTTCGCGTTGCTATCTTTCTTTGAGTGAAGGGAATTTGCTCACCCAAAATTATTTTTTCTGCCAACTGACGATTCACAAATTTATAATAGACTAAAGTGTCATCCATGACGGAATTAAAAGCTAAATAAAAGTTAGCGGCTTCGTTAGTTTTGTTCTGAAAGGGAAATCTAAGCCAATGATTTTGATACGTTAATCCAAAATTTAAATCTTGTTTGTTGGTAAATGTATGAATGTAATTTATTGCTTCTAAATTTAAATATGTATCAAAAGCGGCGCGATGAATGATATCCGAATCTAAATTCGTATCTTGTGAGACATGTAGATTCGCATCTTTACCTTCTACATAAACCGTTACGATATCGCGCAAGTTTAACTTACTCGATACATTTTGTCCGTTTAATGTATAAGTAAAAAGTACCAACAAGAATAAAATAAAATTTCTAATAAGCATTTAACAGTAAACTATCTCACAAATGTAGGATAAAACAAAGTTGGCAATTCTGAAAACTGTCTAAATCAGTACGTTCAACTCAAAAATGAGGGCTAGCACCTATTTTTTTCTCTTGGTGGTTGTCATAGTTTTGTACTTTATAAATGAATATAATCTATTTTTGGCTTCAGTAGCTGCGTATTAATTTAAACAATTTAAGTATTAAGTGAAATGGGGAACGCCTTATTTATAAAAGAGGAAGGATATAAGGAGTTAATAAGTGAAAGAGTTACGGACTTAAAAAAATCTGGGACTGCTTCTTTTTTTCATTCCTTCACTCTTTCACTTATTAGCGGCGTTTTATTCGGACTATCTTTTCCGATGTGGTTAAACATACCAACAGGCATTTTGGCTTGGTTTGCTTTAGTGCCCATGTTAATTTCGCTGCGCGGTGTTCCCAATTTCAAAACCTACTTCTTCCTTACTTTCCCTTTTTTAATCGTAGGCGTTTATATTTTATGCTCGTTTGTAGCCGCGTTTGGTTTCGCCGCATGGTTTTTTTCGGGGTTTAGTCAAACGCTTTTAATTTATCTCACGTTTATTATTCATTATTTTTTACAAAAAAGATTTGGTTGGAAACGAGCGCTGTTGGCATTTCCCTTTCTTTACACTTTTGGTGATTGGTTACAACATCTAGCCCCACATTCCTTTCAAATTACTTCGCCCGCTTACACACAAACAACAGTTTTATGGTTTGCCCAATATGCCGATATTTTTGGAATGTACGGTATTACTTTTTGGGTTATTGCGCTGAATGTTTCCCTCGCGATTTCGATTGAAAGATTTCAAAACAAAATGGTTCGGACTCAAAATATCGCTCCGTTAAAGAAAATATTATTATTCTTTAAATCGTGGGCAGGACAAGGCGTTTTGTTTTTGGGATTGCCTTTGGTTTATTCTTTTTGGTCGAACTTACAGTTACTTGAAGGCAAATTTGTTAAAGTAGCATTAGTGCAAACGAATGTAGATAGTCGCGAAAAAATAGATTCTGTGAAATTTAATAAAAATATCACAGATTTAATTCGATTAGCAACACAAGCAGCCGAAAATAAACCCGACCTGATCATTTTGCCAGAATCTGCTTTGCAAATACCGCTTATGCAAAACCGCGAGGCGTTTAAATTATTGTGTAATTATGTTGCCAACACAAACGCCTCAGTTGCAGTAGGTTTTCCAGAATTTCCCGATACGGCAAATTATAAGATACTCTACAATTCAGCGTTTGTTTTAACGCCACAACTTGCGAGCGCTTGGGATAGTCTCGGTAAAAAAACATCCGATTTGAAAGTGTATCGAAAACAACATCCAATGCCGTTCACGGAAATGATGCCTTATCGCGGGTTTATAAATTTACCAAAATTATTCGGTTCAGAAACACTATCTGGTGATGAAACTTACGTTTTTTCTTTTCCGGATAGTTTCGACCACGAAATTAAAACTTCAATGACAATTTGTTGGGAGCAAATGTTTGGTGAAACGCAAGCAGAACTCGCTGTTCAAGGGGCGCAATTTTTTTCGCAAATGAATAACGATGGTTGGTTTGGAAATTCGTCGGGTGCGGCTTTTTTATTAAACATTAATAGAATGCGCGCTATTGAAAATCGCCGAACGGTTGCGCGCAGCAGTAATACTGGTATTTCGTGTTTTATAGATCCGTTTGGGAAATTATATGGCGTATTATCGCCACAACTTGAAGGCGTTAAAGCCGAACGTGTTTATCTAAATTCCGATCTCACCTTTTATACCGTTCATAAAAACTGGTTTCCAAAATTTTGCGGACTAGTTCTTAGTTTAGTGGTTGTTTTTTGGTTGTTAGTTAATCGTCGCAGATTGCTTATAATCCAACAACTATCTACTAACAATCAACAACTTTAATTACTTCATTATTAAATTTAAGAAAATGCTTCGTATTTTATCAATTTTATGTTTACTTTTATGTTGTTGCACAGTTAGAATTTATGGTTCTACAGGATGCTCCAACCAAAATTATTTTACAAACAGCGGCGTTTTTAAGCTATCAGCTAATAATACTCCCTGCAAAAACAAGAGCTCAAGTTGTACTAACACAGCGTATTTCAATTTTAAATCAGCTCCTGTTCAACATTTTGCTTCGCTACAAACGCGCAGCACTGCCATAAGTCTGCTTGAAGCGGATTTTAAAAATCTTATTCAACCCAATATGACGCAAACTACCAATTATGCGCCCGTTGTGAATCTTACAATGGATATCGGAAATGCAGACAATGCTAATCCACAAACTTGGACTTTGCCCGCCAATATTTCGAGCTATTTTACAAAAATAGACAATATAGATTTTATTTTGCCCACCGATGTTAAGCCCACAGCTGCGCAAGATGCAGGTGCTACACACGTTGGCAGAAGAAAATATTTAGATAGAGTCGGAAAATCCGTAACAGAATATGGTTTTTATCAGCTCAATGCTAATCAACCACTCAACGAATTAGGTTCTTGTTTTGTGGATTCAACTTTTACTTTATTAGCAAACCACGAAGCAGCCGCCCAGCTTTATGCTAAATCGCCTTTATCATTAACAGATAATTTTACAAACGATATAACTTGGTATCAGGATGAAATTACTTATCCAATATCAGAAGCTATTGAAAATATAACAGTTGATGGATTCGGAACAATCACTAATCCACAAGATGCCAAAAGTTATCAATGTCTCAGATTAAATATTTCAGAAACCAAAAAAGTTACTCAATCGGATTTATCTGTGACTTCAACCAGTTTAAATTTAATTGGATGGGTGACAAAAGAAGGCTTTTTATTTTATGTGGGCGTTCCTCCAAATGCCAGTGGCTCTACATCTATAAACAGTTTACAATTGACAACTTTTAGTGCAACACAGTCTTTACCTGTAACGCTTTTAAGTTTTGAAGGCGTTGCAAAAAATGGCGGCACAGATTTAACGTGGTCAACGGCGCAAGAAGAAAACAATCAGTATTTCAATATTGAAAAAAGCACTGACGGACAAACATTTGAAAAAATTGGTCAGGTTGCAGGTGCTGGTACAACATTGCAACGTCAGACTTATACTTTCAGAGACGAGAACTTATCCCGGTTGAGTTATTATCGCCTCAAGCAATTTGATATTGATGGCACGTTCACAATTTCAAATGTCATATCCGTAGAGACGCAAAATAATACGTCGCTCCGAATTTATCCGAATCCTTCAACTGATGCAGTTTCGATTGATTTACCGGAAGGCATTGAAACACTCGAAGTTTATAATTCTTTGGGTTCATTGGTATTTCAAAAAAATACTGTAGGGCAAAATTCATTAAAATTCGATGCGAATACATTTGTTTCGGGTTTTTATATAATACATGCTTTTGATAAAAATAATAATGAAGTGGTAACATCGTGTTTAGTTAAAAAATAAAGTAACTTTTTCGAGTAGAAATGGCGACGTTCAACCTTGAGTTGCGTCGCCTTTCTTTTTTATTTTGTAAACAAAAACGATGCAATTTTTATTTTCTAAAGAGAATTTTTAAATTAAGTTTAATTCTTTTCAATGAAAGAGCCTATTTCCATTTTTTGGTTTCGTCGCGATTTGCGCCTTCACGACAACGCAGGACTTTATCACGCTTTGAAAAGCGGCGTGCCAGTTCAACCCATTTCGATACAAACATTCTCGATAATTTAGAAGAGCGCAACGACGCGCGCGTTATGTTTCTGCACGATACAATTTTAGAATTACAAACTGAACTTGAAAAGCTGGGAAGTACGCTCCAAGTTTTTTATGGAAAACCGATTGAAGTTTTTACAGAATTAATCAAAACTGAAAACGTTCAAACTGTTTACACCAACAAAGATTACGAACCTTATGCGCTGAAGCGCGATGCAGAAATAGAAAAAATTTTATCGGAAAAACAAATTTTATTTCATAAATTTAAAGATCAAGTCATTTTTGAAGACAGTGAAGTCGTGAAAGATGATGGCTTACCTTACACTGTTTTTTCGCCCTACGCTAAAAAATGGCGCGCCAAACTTTTGACGCAAACTGAACAAACGAACGGCGAATGGGGTTCGTGTTTTTTTAAAGGCTACCCGACAGAAGAATATTTTTCTCATTTTGTACAGCGCGCACCAGATAAAATAATTTCGTTAGAAAAAATGAATTTTTCGCGCAGCGCAATTAAAATTCCGTCGCGCACAGTGGCGCAAAAAATTATTAAATCCTACGACGCTACGCGTAATTTTCCTGCCGATGAACACGGCACTTCACGACTCGGTATTCATTTCAGATTTGGCACTATTTCTATCCGCGAAAAAGCGCGCGCTGCCGAAAAACTCAACGAAACTTTTTTGAATGAATTGATTTGGCGCGATTTCTATTCGTCCATCTTGCAGCATTTTCCGCGCGTCGCTATAGGCGATGCTTTCAGACCCGAATACGAAAAAATTGATTGGATAAATGATGAAAAACAATTGCGCGCCTGGCAAGAAGGAAAAACAGGATATCCGATTGTTGATGCGGGAATGCGTCAACTGAACGCAACGGGTTATATGCACAATCGCGTGCGAATGATTGTTTCAAGTTTTTTAACCAAACATCTTCTCATCAATTGGCGATTTGGCGAAGCCTATTTTGCTAAAAAACTTCTCGATTTCGATTTAGCCTCTAACTCAGGTGGTTGGCAATGGGCAGCAGGTTGTGGCACCGATGCTGCGCCATACTTTCGAGTGTTTAATCCAACAGCGCAACAAGAAAAATTTGATGCGCAAAATATTTATGTCAAACGTTGGGTGAAAGAGTTTGGCACAGAAAATTATCCAAAACCTATTGTTGAGCATACGTTTGCACGTAATAGATGCTTGGAAACTTATGCTAAAGCGTTGAAAAAATAAGGACATCTCTACAAAAAATAAGGGCACATATATGTGCCCTTACAAAAAATCAAACTTAACTTTATGAAGACTAAAAAACTAATTTTGTTGTGAGCTTTTAGCTGTGAGCCATTAGCTACAATTCGCGAGCGAAAACTCATAGCTCAAAGCTCAAAGCTAAATACTATTGAACGTGTGTTACTTTAACTGCTTGTGCAAAACTACCATCCACTGAAATGCGCGCTAAGTAAGTGCCTTGCGCTGCACCACCTGCTTGCCATTTAACTTCGTAATCGCCAGCAGTACGGTTTTTATCTTCTAAAATAGAAACCAACTTACCAGTAATATCATATAGTTGTATTGTCACGTGACCGTCTTCGGTTAAATGGTAAGAAAGTGCAGCTTCATCTTTAAAAGGATTTTGTAAAGATTTAATACTTGCTTTCGCCACTAAACCAGAAACTACAACTGGATCTCTGAAACCTGTGATAGTACCGTCTGTATAAATTGTTCCAGCAGGCACACCACCACACGGACCAAAACCGTTATGCGGTGAAGCCAAGTAAGGGAACGTAGCATTAAGTGCTTTGTCATTTTTCTCAACACCTGTTGTGTAAGTCAATACGCCCAATAAATTAGGTGTAAGTGGTGATGCACCCAACGGACGATCATCGTACCATAAACCAACTGCTGCTAAAACTACGCCTGAAACTGCTTGTAATTCGATACGTGTTACGTCATCTTCCAAGCGACGACCGTTTGGAAATCCATCCATGTTCGGGATAGATTGTAAATCTTTCGTCTTATTGTAAAGCGTATCGGTTAGACCAGAAACTGCCGCTGCCACTAAACCTTCACTGCTAAACGATGCACTTGAACGCGATGTTGGTGGTACTGCCATATTTAAACGGAGCATATCGCCAAAACGTATATCCCCACCGTTTGCATAAGATGGTAAAAAGTTATTGATAAAAGGTTTACCAGCCGTTAACGGGTTACCGTCTGTTTTTCCAGTTGCTAATTGATATGGCGGTAGATTTGGAACACCTGCGTGAAAAATTGGAACAATATCCACTGAACGTGGCGCACCTTTTCTTAAAAGATAATTACCAAAAATAGCATCATCTAAAGCAGTACCTGCAAGCGCAGCATTACCTTTAATGACAAATAATCCATCTTTTGTGTTACCAAAATCAACTGCACCGAGAACGGTTTGCGATTTTGTTTGAATCCGTAATTTAGCTAATGCTGGCACAGCCGTTCCGAATAAACGGTCGTCCATATATAAACCTAATTCTGGATTAGCCATATATGCTTCGAAAGCACCTTCACCAGAATATGGTGTACCTGCATTCCATTTATCTTTTGCGCCAATTGGTATAACAGCTTCGTTTGTTAAAGGCATTCCAAGACGTGATACCTGAACCCAATCGCCAGAAGTTGCAGGCTTGTCACCTGTTACGCTTAAAGTTCTCACTGCTGGACGACTTGCTGAAGCCCAAACACCGATAGTGTAATCGCCATCAAGAATATTTTTAGCAGCACTTACAGCCTTCAAATCTTTTTGTAAAAATGCAATTGGGATTTGTAAACAAATAGCGTGTACGTTTGTGCAACCAACGCCATCCAATGCTTTACCTGCGCGCGTCTGACCTAAATCAAAAATACCGCCTAAGTCAACAAAAAACGGATCATCCATTTGGCCACAAAAAACTTTTTCGCCGATAGTAGATGTAGAAGTTAGAGTTGCATCTTTAATGAGTTGATCATACGATTTACCCAAACCTAAAGTCGCATTATCAATCGAACGCGGTCCGATGTTTGGAGGTGTAACTATTCCATTTGTTAAAATAGTTGTAAACCCTGTTTCATATGCCAACTTACGCTCTAAAGTGTAAGTTGCTTTCAAATTTTGTTTACCTAAACGAATGTTGAAGAACGTTGTAGGATCTTCATTCGTGCGTTTAAATGTAAAACGATACGTAATATCGTCACCCAAAACTGTTGAGTTATTTTTTATGTGAATTTCATAGCGAATATCTTCGCCGAAAGTCGCATAGTTAGGTCCGCCTTGTGGTAATTCCAAACCGATATAATCGGCTATAATTGTAACCGTGTTCGGCGCGTCTGGACTTCTAAAAGCATAAACGTCTGTATTATCTGCCAAAGGGTCGTTGGCGATAAGCGGTGCTTCGCGGTGACTAGACGCCTCTAAAAAACGAGTCTCAACACCAAAATAACTTATCGTAGTCATTAAGGCGAGAACTAAACTCGCTTTCAAAAAAAACTGTGTTGAATTTGTCATTTAAATAAATTTTAAATAATGAGAATAAAAACATTTAGGAGCAAAAAAACTTAATGCACATCTTGCTTTTTTACAATTACGAGAAACATACTGCGTTTGGTTTTTGTCATTAAAAGTTATTTATTTCTTGACGGAAAATACACGATACGATTTCTTTTTTTGAAAAATAAAAATTACTTTTGATTTATCATTCATAAAAAATATTCTAACAGCTTATGAAAAATCTACATTGGGTATTTATAATACTTGTGATGCTTTCCACAAAGGTGCTTGCCCAAAAACCAGATGTTGTTGCATCGAATATTGATAGCACGATGTCACCTGCAACCGATTTTTTTCAATTTGCCAACGGAGGTTGGTTCAAACGCAATCCGATCCCATCTACGGAATCGAGTTGGGGAATTGGGCGCGTTTTATATGAAGATATTTACGCCAAAAAACGCATCATCAATGAAAATTTAGGAAAGCAAAAATTAGTTCCAGGCAGTATTGAACAAAAAATTTATGATTTTTGGCAAACGGGTATGGATTCCGTTGCGATTGAAAATAATGGAATAAAAGCCATTACGCCCGAATTAGATGCAATCGCTAATGTTCAAAGTTTGGAAGATTTGCTACCCGTTGTTGTTAACATGATGAAAATGCAAATTTACCCTCTCATGTATTGCGGCGTTCAGCAAGATGAAAAACAAAGCGA